>ERZ827186.332-NODE-332-length-60366-cov-11.810980_pt1 | contig 60366 bp, 59 predicted proteins | sample MGYA00519918_ERZ827186 | MGnify/ENA primary metagenome ERZ827186 (study PRJEB31778, sample SAMEA3449275) | human gut metagenome | biome: human gut; feature: human-associated habitat; material: faeces | place: United Kingdom | collected 2010/2012 ...
ACCCGGCAGGCGGATAAGCAAAAGCCGCGCACAAAAGTGCGGGCATTAAAGACGGGCGGAGGGACGCGCGGCGGACAAAAAATGAAAGGTGCGGAAATTGAAGGCGGAAACAAGAAATCGGCTGCGGCCGCTGGGTGCGCATAAGGCGCTTTATATTGTGACGCTGGCGGTAATGCTGCTGATTACCGAGTCGGTATACTACTTTATTCAGGCAGCGCCCACTTCGGAAAAGCTCACCGTGTGCTTTGTGGATACGGCCGGCGCAACGCTGGGCTCATATGACAGAATATGCGCGCAGTTCGGCGATAATACCCATGCCGCCTTTGTAAGCCGACAGAACACCGATGCCTTTGCCCTGCCCGGAAACGAAGGGCAGGCACTGGAAGACGAGCTGGTGCGTCAGGGCGCGGATGTGCTTATACTGCGGGATGACGACCTTGCGCTGCTGGCTGCGCAGGGCAGGCTGGCGCGGCTGGACCGCACGCCCCTCACCCCCCAGGAGGAGGGGCTTACCTGCATTGACGGCGTCTGCTTCGGCATACTTATAGACGGTATAGATTTAACAGGCATGGGGGATGCCTTTTGGGGGTATAAGGACGGCACTGCGAAAAACAACAGGTATATATGCGCAGCTGTTTTAGAAAAGGCGGACGGATGCGATGAAGCGCTTGCGGCGCTTGCGGATTTTTCCGCGCGCCTGAGCCTGCGGGAAGAAAACGATGGCAAATAACGGCCCTTACGCGCAAAAAGCGGAGGGCGTTTATGGCGGAAACGCCGGAAAGGATAATATTATGGATATGCATAAATATATTGACGAGCACAGGGACGCTATGGTGTCCGACCTTAAGACCTTGCTCAGGATACCCTCCGTCGAGGGGGAGCCGCAGCCCGGCGCGCCCTTCGGCAGCGAGGTAAGAAGGGCGCTGGACACGGCGCTGGAGATGTGCAGAAAGCTGGGGCTGCACGCGGTGAATGTGGACGGCTATGCCGGCTATGCCGAAATACCGGGCTGCACCGGGGAGCAGATAGGCGTGCTTACGCACCTTGATGTTGTGCCCTGCGGAAAGGGCTGGTCCTATCCGCCCTTTGACGCATATGAGAAAAACGGCGTTGTATGGGCCCGCGGAGTATGCGACGACAAGGGTCCGCTGGTGGCCTCGGTATATGCTTTGGCGGCCTATGCACAGTCCGGCGCGCAGCCCAAAAAGAACATCCGGCTGATATTCGGCTGCAATGAGGAAAGCGGCTGGGGCTGCATAGATTACTATTCCGCCCATGTGGGTCTGCCGGAGGTGGGCTTCTCCCCGGATGCGGATTATCCGATAATAAACACCGAAAAGGGAATATATCAGTGCACGCTCAGCCGCGATATCAACTGCGGCAGCTATGAGGTGAGCATTCACGGCGGCGACCGCCCCAATGTTGTGGCGCCGGAGGCCAAGGCGGTGATAAAGGGCAATACGGATAAGCTGGCCTTTGCGCTGCTGGAATACGATTGCCACTCAAACGGCATTTCCTATACCGTGCAGAAGGATACGGTTACCATTACAAGCAAGGGCGTTCCGGCTCATGCCTCCACGCCGCAGGAGGGCAAAAACGCTGTATGGCCGCTGCTGGAGCTTATTTCCCGCCTGCCCATGGACGGCGAGCTGCCCGCCGCAGCCAAAGAGATATACGAAAAGCTGTGCCGCACAACGGACGGCAGCGGAATCGGCCTTGCGCTTTGCGATGAGGTTTCCGGCGCGCTTACCGACAATCTGGGTATAATTGAGCTGGAAAACGGCAGGCTCAGCCTTACCGTTGATATCCGCTTCCCCGTTACCTTCAGCGATAAAACGGTGCGCGAGGGGCTGCTTTCAGCCTTCCCGGGCTATGCCTTGAGCGAGGGTCATGTGCAGCAGCCGCACCACACCCCCAAGGAGCATTACCTTGTGCAGGCGCTAAGCCGTGTTTATGAGCGCCGCACCGGGCAGGAGGCACACTGCATTGCCATCGGCGGCGGAACCTACGCCCGCGCCCTCAAGACCGGAGTGGCCTTCGGAGTGAACCGCCCCGGCGCGCCGGAGTATGCCCATAATACCGATGAGCGTATGAGCATGGACGAGCTTATGGAGGATGTGCATATGTTCGCCGATGTCTATAAAGAGCTGGCGGATTAAGCCTGCGGGCAGCAAAATAAAGCATAAAAAACCGAGAATTAAAAACGGACGCACCCGACAGGGCGTCCGTTTTTGCATGCCGAAAAGCTTTTTCAAAAGGCGTAATATAAAGCCGTGCGGGAAAAACGCTAAACAGATTGACAAAAGCGCCGCGGCAGCGTATGATAGCATTGTATGTGCATACGGGCGGCAGACTTGGGGCAAAAGCTTCGGGCTGCGCGGCGCTTATGCAAACAGGTTCATTTTACTGCATTTTTTACAAGTTTATTCAGGAAGGGAAGGGTGAAAAATGGACGCAGGAAGTACGGCGAGTATGCGTGATTCTGTTCGATCGTGCGGCGATGTTCCCTTATGCGGACATTGTTTTACCCGCCCGACGGTTTTCTGAATCCCATACATAACTGACTTTCTAAATCCGTCCCCGGAGGGACGGGGCATTTTTATGCAAAAAATTTTAGGAGGGCATTTATGTCAAAGGAAGAGTTGCTTACAAAAGCGCTTGAATTGCTTGAAAAGCGCAAATATTCCGAATTAAGATCCGAACTGATCGACATGGAGCCGATCGATATAGCGCGCCTTTGCGACGACCTGCCGGAGGAAAAGCTGCCGGTGGTTTACCGTCTGCTGCCCAAGGAGCTGGCGGCGGAGACCTTTGTAGAATTAGACCCCGATATTCAGGAGCTGCTTATAAAATCCTTTTCCGATAACGAGCTTCACGAGGTGTTAAAGGAGCTTTACCTTGACGACACCGTGGATATCATAGAGGAAATGCCGGCAAGCGTTGTGCGCAGGATACTCAATTCCTCCTCGCCGGAGGACAGAAAGGCCATAAACGAGCTGCTGAAATACCCGCAGGACAGCGCGGGCAGCATAATGACCACGGAGTATGTCTGCCTTAAGGCGGGCATGAGCGTGGCCGAGGCCTTTGATCACATACGGGCAACCGGCGTGGATAAGGAAACCATATACACCTGCTATGTTACCGATGAAAACCGGCATCTGGTGGGGGTGGTAACGGTGAAGGACATGCTGCTTAGCAGCCCGGAGGCCCGCATAGGCGATATAATGGACGATAATGTGCTCTCTGCCGTTACCCATGAGGATGAAGAAAGCGTTGCGGAAAAATTCAAGCGTTACGACCTGCTGGCTCTGCCCGTTGTGGACAACGAGAACCGCCTTGTAGGTATAGTTACCGTTGACGATGCAATAGATGTATTAACGCAGGAAACCACCGAGGACATTGAAAAAATGGCGGCAATTACGCCGTCCGACCGTCCGTACCTTAAAACTCCGGCGCCGGTCATATTTGCAAAAAGAATTCCGTGGCTGTTGGTGCTGATGATATCCGCCACCTTCACGGGGGGCATTATCAGCTCCTTTGAAGGGGCGCTTGCCGGGCTGCCCATTCTTACCGCCTTTATCCCCATGCTTATGGACACCGGCGGAAATTCCGGCTCTCAGGCGTCGGTTACCGTTATACGCGGCCTTGCCCTAAGCGAAATCCGCCCCTCCGACTTTTTAAGAGTGATCTGGAAGGAAACGCGGGTGGCGCTGCTGTGCGGCATTACGCTCTCCGTTGCGGCCTTCGGCAAGGTCATGCTTATTGACCGCATGCTGCTTGGCAATACCGCAGCGGACGCTTCGGTTGCGCTGGTGGTGGGGCTTACCCTTGCGGTTACGGTGTTGGTGGCAAAGCTTATAGGCTGCACCCTGCCCCTGCTTGCAAAATGCCTTAAGCTGGACCCTGCCGTTATGGCAAGCCCGTTTATTACCACCATAGTGGATGCGGTATCGCTGCTTGTGTATTTTGCGGTGGCCTCCTCCTTGCTTCAGATGCCGTAGCGACTTTCAAGCCCCGGATACGGCGGCATACGGATTTGCAAGAGAATCAATATAAAAATAAGCGCGCAGGTGTTTCCGGCGCGCTTTTGCATTTTTTCAGGCGGCACTTAGGCTAAAGGCAGAACAGATACGGCTCGACCGAGCCGTTTTTTATGTTCAGACGCGCATACTGCGGCGAAAAGCGGGAAAATGCGCCGGGGCATACCAGCAGCACGCCCTGCTGCCAGGTGATATCGGCAATATGGGTGTGCCCGTAGCAGGCGCAGGCAGCGCCCAGCTCCAGCGCTCGGTAAGTAAGACGCGTAAGGGAATACTTTACCCCCAAAGTATGCCCGTGCACCAAAAGTATCTTCACCCCGTCAAGGGTTATAACCTCTTCATCGGGCTGAACGCTGCCCGGATCGCAGTTGCCCCGTACCAAAGCGGTGAATTTGCCGTTTTTTCGGGCAAACTCCTCGCCGTCCGAGGCGTGATCGCCCAGATGCGCGTAGGCATCGGCGTCCCTTGAGGCGGCAAGCAGCATATCAAAATCGCGATAGCCGTGGCTGTCCGATATCACATAAAGCCTTTTCACAGCCGTCCCTCCGCTCTTTCCTGCTTAAGCCATTTTGCAAGGCTCTGCGCCGCACGGGCGCGGTGGGATATGCGCATCTTTTCCTCGGGGGATATCTCCGCCGAGGTGCAGCCGTAATCGGGGAGCAGGAATATCGGGTCGTAGCCGAAGCCGTTGCACCCCGAGGGGCTGTATGCGATCTCCCCCTCCAGCTCTCCGCGGAATACCGCCTCGGTTTTTCCGCATACATAGGCCATGGCGCACACAAAGCGTGCGCTGCGCTGTTTTTTATCCTTCATGTTTTCAAGCACAAGGCGCAGATTGGCTTCGTCGTCGCCGTGATGTCCGCAGTAGCGTGCGGAATATATGCCGGGCGCGCCGCCGAGGGCGTCCACCGCCAGCCCGCTGTCGTCCGCTACGCAGGCGCAGCCGCTTATTTGAGCGGTCTCCCGTGCCTTTTTAAGGGCGTTTTCCTCAAAGGTGCTGCCGTCCTCCAGCGTTTCGTGCTCTATCCCCGCTTCCTTAAGGGAGAGTATTTCATCAAAAAGCCCGCACAGAACGGCCTTCATTTCAACAAGCTTTTTTTGATTGTTTGTGGCGATTATCAGCTTCATACTGTTTGCTGTTTTCCTCCGATTTCCCTTTTGGGATATATTTTGCGCTTGCCCCTTTGCGGGATTGTATTTCGGGCACTGTTTGCGGTTATTTCAGCTTTTCGAAGTTCTTGAAATGCAGCTTTGCAAATTCCGAAAGGGAATCCCGCCCGGAGAGCCTGCATATGCCCTGCGCCGCGCGGTCCGCCGCCGCTCCGGCGCCCTTGGGAAGAATAAAGCCCTCCGGCCCCGCAGAGCGCGACAGCCTTTCCATTTCCGTCAGGAAGCGTTCCCGCGCGATAATTGAGGCCGCCGCTACCGCGGTGTCCCTCTCGCCCTTGGGCGTTTGCAGCACGCGTGCGCTGCGTCCCCTTTCCATAAGCGCCCGCTTAAGCACATATTCTCCGGCAAACTGATCCACTATCACATCGCAGCAGGCGCCGTGGCGCTCCAGCAGGTTTTCTATCACGCGGGAGTGCGCCCAGGCAAGAAGCGTGTTCAGGTTGCCTATTTTTTCATAAAGGCGGTTATAGCTTCCCGGCAAAAGACACAGCACCTCGATATCCTCCTTGGGCAGCATGCTGCGTATACCGCGCGCCAGCTCAAGGTTGCGCTTATCCGAGGAAAGCTTGGAATCCTTTACCCCCAGCGTGTCCAAAAGTGCCTCGGAGCGCTCGTTTACATACACGCCCGCCGCTACGAGAGGGCCGAAGAAGTCGCCCTTTCCGGATTCGTCGGTGCCTATGCGGCAGCCCGTAAGGCTTATTTCCTTAACGGGGCGCGCCGTAAAGCAGGAAACCTCCTTTGAAGCGCATGCCTTAGCGCCCGCGTTGCCGCAGCACTGCGACGCCAGAAGCTCGGCTAACCCCTGAGGGCCGTTCTGCTGCACAAGCTTTGTGCATATGCCGTTTTTAGAATAGTACAGCACAAGATAAAAGCGCTCCTGCGCCATGCAGGAAAACCTGTATCCGTAGGGTATCTCGCTTTGCGCCTCAACGGCAATGCCCTGCTGCTCAAGCAGGTTTTTAAGCGCTTCTATGCCCTGCGCCTTGGGCAGGGAAAACGGGACGGTAGATGTCATTTGCTGCTCTTTTCCGGAAGCGCCGCCGGGCATCTCAAAGGAGTTGCCCGTTGACATTTTCCTTTCATTGTGCTATCATTATAGCCGTTTAAGGGCAAAAAAGCAAACGAAAGCGCTTGCCTCCGGCCAAACGGCCGCCCACCTTAATATCCCTTACTGTTTTATATTCATTTTATCATTAGTTTTATCATCGATGCTCTGTATGCGTTTGTAGCTCAGCAGGATAGAGCGCTCCCCTCCTAAGGGAGAGGCCCCCGGTTCGAATCCGGGCAGGCGCACCAAAGTCCCAAAGGCGTAAGTCTTTGGGACTTTAACTTTTACCTCTTTACTATTCACTCTTCACTAAAAAACGCCTTTGGGAATTGGAAGTAATAAGTAATAGTGAAAAGTGAAAAAGTATTCTGCAAGGCTTTGCCTTGCTTTTTTTATTAGATGTAATACGAGTTTTCAAAGAATTAAGAGCAGTAAATGTGAAAGCACGCTTATTAATCAGTTTTTGCGCTTTGGAACAAGTATCGGTGCTAATATCAGAGAAGCCTTCTATGCTCACGGTAAAGCTGATTTTATTGCTAAACTTCAAATTGCCTTCACAGTGGCTTTTACATTAACAATCAGGACACAAATTGTTTGTTGCGTAAAAATTAAACTTTTTGTGTTGCTCAACAAACATTCACAGAAATACAATAAATGTAATCAACCGACGGTAGAAAAAGTTAAACCGCCGGTTGTTGCTCTTAAAAAATGAATATGATATAATTTATTCAGGGGTGATAAAATGGAATGCATCAATACTGTGTTAGCGACAAATATTCTTAAATTCAGACAAATTCAAGGAATGACGCAAAAGGAATTGGCAGAGAAGTTAGGCGTCAGCAATCAATCGATTTCAAAATGGGAGACGGCAAAATCTACTCCTGATATTGCACTTTTGCCGATATTAGCTGATGTTTTTCACTGTTATATTGATCAACTGTTTTCCCGTCAAGTGGTTGTCGAACCACATTTCGATCTATGCACGGAATTTCCTTGGCCCGACGATACGATTATGCGAGAGGTTTTGTGCAACGGCAGAAAAATTATTAAGATAAATCCAATCGGATAAAATGAGACTTTATATTTTGTGCTATTTTGTCGTGCAGTCACAAAGTCCCAAAGGCGCAAGTCTTTGGGGCTTTAATTTTTATCTCTTCGCCGAAAACGCCTTTGCGGCCTTGGAAGTAATAAGTAATAGTGAAAAATGAAAAAGCATGCGCAGGGCTTTGCCTTGTTCGGTTTGTGAAAAAAGCCCGGCTTTTGCCGTGCTTTTTGCTGTATTCGCCTTGCGGCAGGGGTATTGCGGCAGGGCGATATTCGGCTTTGCGAGAGTGAGCCGCGAATTGAGCCGCGAATATAATATCACTTTCCTTCACCGCCCTTTTCCGAGCGGCTTCTTTTCCCAAAGCACTGTTTGCAGACAAAAAATAACAGTAAAAACACGAGCAACGGTGAAAACATAAGAAAAATGGCATATATTAGCCTTAAAGCCCATAATTTCGGCAAGAAATCGCTTATATATGTCAAAAACCCGAACATTCTGTTAAAAAAGCGGGTTTTACGAGTTTCTGGCTTGGCTTTTTTATTGCAGAGGTGTATTTTGTATACAAAAGCGAAAGACACGGGCGAAGCTTTCTGAATTTTCTGATAACATATAAAAAGTTGCGAAAACTTCCGTTTTTCCGCGCATACTGCTTCCCGAAAGGGGGAACGCAGTTAAGAACTGCGGTGTTTGTCATGCGCAAAATAATTCTGTCGGCGGGCGGCATTACGCCGCCGCTGTGCGCACCCTTTTTGCTTTGTGAAAAAACCGCGCCGGACGGAGCGCTGCTGTATCAGAATGTTGAGGTATTTGCCGAGGCAATTCAGGCAGAACCGTCTCTGGCGGTACAGCAGGCATGGAATGTTTCGGTAAATGCAGATAAAAGCATAACGCTGCCGTAATACAAATAAACAGTCTTGAAGGATGCGGAAAAACGCCGCATGCAATTATCCGGGGCAGCTGCATATAAAATATAACAGGGGAGGCCGTCGGCCTCTCCTTGGTCATGCGCATTTGTGCGGGCGTTTGTGTTTTTGCGCATTTACGGCGCCGATACCAAAACCTCCAGATCCTCTTCCGACACCGAAATACATGCAATCTCCGGCAATGCGCCGTATTGGTCAAAGCTGACAAGGCGGCAGCCGTTAATTTGTCTTGGGTCGCATATTATTCCGCTCATTCCCCGGTGTACGCCTTCCTTTGCGTATTTTTCTTTTTCCACAGTCAAAACCACTCTGTCATATTGCTTCATAAAAGCTCCTCATTCTTCAATTTCCCCGCAATACGGAGTTGCAAGCTGAATAACGCCGTCAGGATAAATCATCCAGCCGGATTTCAGATACGCCTTTTTCCGGATATTCTTACGGGGTAAAACTATTACAATGGTTATCCTCTGCCCGTATTCGTCAATTTTGCCAAGGGTGAAATCACCGTCTGCATATTTCTTTTGTGCCTGTTTGCAATATTCTTCTTTGAGATATTGCGAATCCATTATATCATAACCCCAGCTCTCGAACAATGCCTTTTTTCCGGTATTTACATTAAATATGGGAGAAAATATATATTTGTCAAATTTACTTAAATCACACAAGGCAGCCGTGTCCAAAGCCTCTGCCATTTTCAACCTGCAATGACAGTTCGGATGCGGAGGATGCTGGGGCATAAGATCTATGGGAAATTCGCAGCCGTTCAGGTTAAGGCAGGGAGCGCAATGCTTGTTCCCTATGGCCTTTGCATAGAGTGTGTTTTCATATTTTTCCTTTGCGGTGCGGGCCGGCGGTGTTCCCTCATGTACCCAACGCACTCACTGCCCGCTTTCAAACAGATCGAGTATATTTTGTCTTATGCTGTCAAAGCTCAATTTTGTATCCCCCTTTTATTATAAAGTGTCTGATACAATTTTAATACGCAAATATGTATAGTATAATGCCCGTATTTGTGCCGACCGTGCCGCGGCATAAAAAAACCGCCGGGCAGCGCCCGAGCGGTCAATTGCGCGTGCAGCCGGTTTTGCGCGGCTATTTTGCATCCCTGCATATACCGGCGTCCTTCAGTATTTCCTCATGGTCAAAGGCAAGCGGAAAGGGAATGTCGCAGGGGTAAAACCAGTGCGCCTCGGCGGCATCGTCGCCGCCCTGCGCCGCTGCGTTTTTTTCAATATGCAGGGCGTAGGCCGCGGAAATTATCCATCCCCGCGGGTCCCGCCCGGGCGCGCTGTATACTCCCACAAGGCGCGCATTTTCCGCCCGAACCCCGGTTTCCTCCGCTGCCTCGCGCACGGCGGCCTCCGCCGTTGTTTCGTTTCGGTTTACAAAGCCTCCCGGCAGCGCCCAGCAGCCCTTATACGGGGGGGTTTTTCCGTTTTACAAGCAATATGCGCCCCGCAGGGTCGGATATCACGGCGTCGGCGGTTACGCTGGGGCGGTCATAGGCGCTTATATCGTATGAGACAAGGTATTCCTCCCGATCGCCATCCTCTCTTTTTTCGTCCGTACTTTGTGTCATAAACCTTTCTCCTTTCCGTGTCAAAACAAAAAATGATGCGTTTTTTATCGTTTTTTACACGGTTTTTTACTGTTTTTTGCGGCTTTTTTGTGCGTTTTTTAAGCATTTTGAATAAGAAAAAGCGCAGGCGGCCTTAACCTGCCTGCGCATTATATCAGAAAAACTGAACTCCGCCGGGAGTGTTGTTTTGACCATCGCCGTCCTCGTCCTTGACGCCCGTATCCTCGGAAACGCCCGTGCCATGGCACTTTTCGGCCTCAGCCTCGCTGCTATCCTGTTCAGCACTTTCGCTTTGGGCATCTGCGCTTTCGCCGTTAGAGACTGTCTGCTCGCCTTCGGCAGCCGCTTTTTCGCTCTGCGGCACTGCATTTTCGCCCTGAGCGGCGGCATTTTCGTCTTTTTCGGCCTTAAGCGGCGGCAGCTCCTTTCCCTCCGTCAGCAGCCGGAATTCCGCGCCGGAAAGCTTTTCTCTGGCTAACAGAGCCTGCGCTACGCGCTCCAGCAGCTCGCCGTGCTCTTTCAGCAGCTCGCGCGCCCGCTCCAGCTGGGTCTGTACTATGTCGTGTACGGCATCGTCAATGCGGGCCGACCAGTTATCGGAGAAGGACTTCTGCGCCGAGAAATCGCGCCCTATGAACACCTCATTGCCGTCGCCCAGATATATGGGACCTATTTGATCGTACATGCCGTATTCGGTAACCATGGCGTGCGCGGTTTTGGTTATCTGGCGTATATCGCCGGAGGCGCCGGAGGATATCTCGTGCATTTTAAGCTCCTCGGCAACGCGGCCGCCCAGCCCCATGCAGATATCGTCCAGCATATTGGTGCGGCCGATATAATCCCGTTCGTTTTCCGGGCGGGTAAGGGTGTAGCCGCCGGCTCCGCTGCGGGAGATAATGCTTATTTCGCTTACATCGTCGCAGCCGTCCAAAAGGTGCGCAAGCACTGCATGACCCGCTTCATGGTAGGCGGTAAGGCGCTTGGTTTTTTCGGTATACTTGTGGGAACGCTTTTCCGGGCCCAGTATAACCTTTGTTACGGCGTCCTTTATATCCTGATTGGTTATTTCCTTTTTGTGACGGCGTACAGCCAGCAGAGCCGCTTCATTTACAAGATTTTCAATGTCGGCGCCGGTAAAGCCGATGGTAAGCTGAGCTATTTCCGAAGCGTCCACATCGGAAGCAAGCTTTTTGTTGCGGGTGTGAACGCGGAATATCGCCTCGCGGCCGCGCACATCCGGCATAAGCACGTGTATCTGGCGATCAAAACGCCCCGAACGCAGCAGCGCGGGATCCAGAATGTCGGCGCGGTTGGTGGCCGCCATTACGATTATGCCTTCGTTATTGTTGAAGCCGTCCATTTCCACAAGCAGCTGGTTAAGGGTCTGCTCGCGCTCGTCGTGACCGCCGCCCAGCCCTGCACCGCGCCGTCTGCCTACGGCGTCTATTTCGTCAATGAAAATTATGCAGGGGGCGCTGCGCTTGGCCTGAGAGAACAGGTCGCGCACGCGGGAGGCGCCGATACCCACATAAAGCTCCACAAAATCGGAGCCCGTTATGGAATAGAAGGGCACGCCCGCTTCGCCGGCAACCGCCTTTGCAAGCAGGGTTTTACCCGTGCCCGGAGGGCCTACGAGCAATACGCCCTTGGGGATGCGCGCACCCATATCGGTAAACTGCTTGGGGTTTTTAAGGAAATCCACAAGCTCGCTCATTTCTTCTTTTTCTTCCCCGGCGCCGGCGACATCCTTGAAGCCCAGCTTGTTTTTGCCGTCGTAGGCGCGCGCAGTGGCCCGCCCAAACTGTGCGGCCTTGCCGTTTGCCGCCTGCATTTGCTGGAACATGAAGAACATGAGCCCGCCGGTAAGCAGCAGCATTACAAGATAGGGCAGCAGAGACATAAACCACGACGGCTCCGGGGTGGGCAGGGTTTTCAGGTCCGCCTGCAGCTTGCCCTGTTCCTTATAGTTTTTGAATTTGGCATAGAAATCATCGTAAGAGGTTTCGGTGCCGTTGAAGCGCACTAAATAGTCGTAGCGGCTTTCTATGTTTTTGAAGTTCTGTTCGTGAGCCTTGGTAACGGCAAGAATTACATTTGTGCCGCTTTGGGAGTCATACATGGCTACGCCGTATATTTCTCCGGCCTCGATTTTTTTCTCAAGCTCGGCATAGGAGCTGAGTTCCCTCGTGCTTCTGTCCGTTTGCGTGACGGTGGACCAAAGAAGCGCCACCACGGCCACGATCACCACGATGTAAAGCACTTTTGCCAGTGTGTTCTTTTTCAAGCGGAAATACCTCCGTGACGATATTGTAAAGATTGTAAAAACCCATTATATCAGGCTCGCTTAGTATACCACAACAATGGGATTCAGTCGAATCAAATCGGCATATGTTTACTGATTTTTAATACTTTTTACTGTTTTTTGGGCGCGCCCTTCGGGATTTAATGCCTTTGTTGATAAACAAAAGGATATGTGATAGAATTAAAAGCCGAATAAAAAAGCGCAAAGCGGGAGGAAAAATGTACAGGATCACGGTGATAGAGGATGACGACGCGATATATTCGCTGCTTGCACGCAGTCTGTCGGAATGGGGCTTTGAGGTTATGCGGGTGACGGATTACGGCAATGCGCCGGAGCAGCTGCTTTCCCAAATGCCGCATTTGGTGCTGCTGGATGTGATGCTTCCCGGTATAAACGGCTGCGCGCTGTGCGCAAAGCTGCGGAAAAGCTCCGGCGTGCCGGTGATATTTATTTCCTCGGCCGGCGAAAAAAGCAGCGTGCTTACCGCCATAAGCCTCGGGGGCGACGATTTTATAGTCAAGCCCTTCGATTTTGATGTTTTGCTTGCCAAAATAAATGCGCTGCTGCGGCGCACATATGATTTTGCCGCGCCGGAGGAGCTTACCGTGTGCGGCGGCGGACGGCTGCGCGCGCAGGAGGGCGTGTTTGAGGTGAATGGGCGGGAGGTTTTGCTTACCCGCAACGAGCTGCGTCTGCTTCAGACCCTGCTTGCCCGCAGGGGAAAAATAGTTTCAAGGCAGACCCTTATGCAGAAGCTGTGGGAAACCGACAGCTTTGTGGACGAAAATACGCTGTCGGTAAACATAAACAGGCTGAGAAAGAAGCTGGCGCAGGCGGGGGCGGAGGATTTTATCCTTACCAAAATAGGCATGGGATATTATATTCCGGCAGAGGGCGCTGTGGGGGGCTCGGCGGATAAAGAGCATGAATAAAAGAGAAAATGCGAAAAATTCTGCCGGGAGAGGAGAACATGACGGAAAAAGCGGATAAAAGCAGGCAGGAGCCAAAGAAGGGCGCTGCGGAAAATCAAAAGAAAAAAAGCGGCGTGCGGCTGTTTTTAACATATCTGTATTCCTGCCGAAGAGCGGCGGCGTTTGAGGCGGCGGCAGCGGCGGTGTTTTTTGCGGTGCTGTTTTTATGGCGTCTGCCGACGGAGGCGCTGCTGTACGCGCTGCTGCTGAGCCTGCTGCCGGCGGGGCTGGCGATAGCTGCAGGCTTTTCAAGATTTTTGCGCCTGCACGGGGCGGCAGAGCTGGCAAAGGCATCCGATATGACCCCGGAGGCGCTGCCCTGCGAAGGGGCGGAGAAGGAATTGCACGCGCTGGCGCTTCAGAGAGAGGCGGAGCTGAGGCAATGCCGGGAAAGATTACGAGAGCGTGAGGAGGAGCTTAAGCGCTACTGCACGCTGTGGGCGCATCAGATAAAAACGCCGCTTGCGGCAATGCGCCTTCAGGCGCAGGAGCTGGATTCGCCGGAGCTTATCCGTCAATTGGTAAAAACGGAGCAATATGTGGATATGGTGCTGCAATTTGCCCGAAAGGACGGCAGCGATTATGTTTTTTGCAGGGTGAACCCGGCGCAGACGGCGCGTCAGGCATTAAGAAGGTGCAGCGTGCTGTTTATTGCAAAGCGTTTGCGCGTGGAATTCTGCGTACCGGATTTTTATGTGATAAGCGATGCGAAATGGTTGGGGTTTGTTGTGGAGCAGCTGCTTACAAACGCTGCCAAATACACTCCGGAGGGCGGCACCGTAACCGTTTCGGGCGATGAGAGGGAATGCAGCCTTTCCGTAGCCGACACGGGGGTGGGGATACCGGCGCAGGAGCTGCCGCGGGTGTGCGAGCTGGGCTATACCGGGCTTGCGGGGAGGGACAACGCCCGCTCCACCGGGATAGGGCTGTATCTGTGCAGGGAGATATGCAGTCGTCTTTCCACGCCGATGAGCATTGAATCCGAGGTGGGAAAGGGAACGCGCGTTACGCTTTGCCTGCATAAGGAGGAATACTGAAGGCCGGGGCATAAAACGGTGCTGCGGCTGCAAAATATATGCGCCCCTGCGGGCCTGCCGCCTTTCTTACAAAAGTGTAAGACGGGCGGCGCTTTTTGTAAGGGGGTTGTTATGGGAAAACGCGGGGTAAAGGCGTATAATAGCGGCGTAATGAAAAGGCGCGGCCGGAAAAACGGCTGCAAAATGAACGGGGGAAACTGTTATGGCATTTCTTGAGGTAAGGAATCTGGGAAAAACATATGTAACAAGGCTGGGCGCCTGCCGCGTGCAGGCGCTTAAGGATGTAAGCTTTTCGGTGGAGAAGGGAGAGTTTATAGCGGTGATGGGAGAGTCCGGCTCGGGCAAGACCACGCTGCTTAACATACTTGCCGCTCTTGACCGTCCCGGCTCCGGGGATGTGCTGCTGGAGGGCAAAAGCCTTTCCGGCATTGCGGAAAAGGAGCTGGCCGCTTTCCGGCGGGACAATTTGGGGTTTGTGTTTCAGGATTTCAATCTGCTGGACACCTTCAGCGTGAGGGACAATATTCTTTTGCCGTTGGTGCTCAAGCGCACCGGCATAAAGCAGATGCAGGAGCGTTTGGCGGCGGTGGCCGGTCAGCTGGGACTTACGGAGCTGCTTGATAAATATCCCTATGAGCTTTCGGGCGGGCAGAAGCAGCGCACTGCGGTGGGAAGGGCGATAATAACCTCCCCGGCGCTGCTGCTTGCCGATGAACCAACGGGGGCGCTGGATTCTCATCAGGCGCAGCGGCTTATGGAGCTGTTCTGCCGTCTGAACGGCGGAGGGCAGACCGTAATAATGGTGACGCATTCGGTAAAGGCGGCAAGCTATGCCTCAAGAGTGCTGTTTTTAAGGGACGGACAGGTGTTCCATCAGCTGTGCAGAGGGGATAAGAGTGCGTTTGATATGCAGGGGCAGATATCCGATGCGTTAAGTATGGTGTTGGCAGGTGAAGAAAATGAATAGCTTTTATCTGCGCCTTGCGCTGAACAATCTTAAAAGAAATTGCCGCACCGGGCTGCCGTATATTTTAAGCTGCGTTTTTACCGTGCAGGCATTTTATATAATGGAATTCCTTGCCCGCAACAGCGCGCTTGAGAATATGCGCTCAAGAGTGACGCTGGGCATTCTTCTGCGCATGGGCTGCATAGTGATGGGCATATTTTCCGCGGTACTGCTGCTTTATACAAACAGCTTCCTTATAAAGCGGCGGTATACCGAGCTTGGGCTTTACAGCGTATTGGGAATGGAGAAAAAGCATATTGCCCGCGTGCTTCTGTGGGAGAGCCTTGCATCGGCGGCGGTGAGTCTGCCCTGCGGAATAGCGTTTGGAACGCTGTTTTCCGTTCTTATGATGAGGCTGCTTGAATATCTTATGGGATATCCCGCCGGATTTGCGTTTTATTTCTGTACGACCTCCGCAGCGGTGACGGCGGTGCTGTTTTTGCTTATATTCCTTTTATGCCTTGCCAAAAATCTTAACAGCATACGCCTTGCGTGCCCGGCGGAGCTGTTCAGAATGAGAAGGGAAGGGCAGAGGGAGCCGCGGGGGCGCGCTGCGCTTACGGTGCTTGGAATACTGTGCCTGGGCGCGGGGTATGCCCTTGCTCTGGCGGTGACATCGCCGCTCAAGGCGCTGCTGTTGTTTTTTATTGCGGTGCTGCTTGTAATAGCGGGAACCTATATGCTGTTCATATCCGGCAGCGCGGTGCTGCTAAAGGGGCTTAAGCGCAATAAGAAATTTTACTATCAGCCCCGGCACTTTGTGGCGGTATCCGGGCTTTTGTACAGAATGAAGCAGAATGCGGCGGGTCTTGCAAGCATATGCATACTTTCCACAATGGTGCTGGTGATGCTGTCCTCCACACTGGGGCTGAACATAGGCTTTGACGCATCGATACGCAGGCTGTACCAGCGCGACATGGAAATTACGGTGCAGGCGGAGGACAGCGTACTGACGCAGGAGGAGCTGCTGGGCACGGCGCAGCGGGTGTTTGCACGGAGAAATCTTAGCATAAAAAACAGCGCTCTGTATGATTATTATGAGCTTACCGTAAATGCGAAGGACGGAAAAGGGCGTATGACGGTTACGGCTCTGACGGCGCAGGAGTACGGCCGCTGTACGGGCACGGTGCCGCTGCTTAAGGAAAATGAAGCGCTCTTTACGCTTTGCGGCACGGATAACGACGACGCGCATACGCTGGATATAGGAGGGGTGAGCCTTGTGCGCACGGGCGGTTTTGAAGCGCCGCTTCCCCACGGCGCGGCGGCAGCGGCGGCGAATGCCGGCTTTGACGGGGAAGGCGAGTGCGCGCTGGTAGTAAAGGACGAGTCGGTGCTTGAGGATATGTGCCGCGCGTCGGACGGAGAGGAAAAGAGCGGCGTATTGCCGGGAAAGATATGCTATTTCGGCTTTGATACGGACGGCGCCGACGCGGTGCAGATACAGGCGCGGGCGGAGCTGCAGGCGGAAATCAGAAAAAACGGAAATTTAGGCTATGATGTTGTTGCGGCGGCGGACAGCCGCGGGGATTTCCGCACGGTGTACGGCGGGCTGTTTTTCCTGGGAATATTCCTCGGAGTGCTGTTTATTATGGCAACGGCGCTGATAATATATTATAAGCAGCTGAGTGAAAGCATGGAAAACCGGCAGGAATACGGCATACTGCTGCGGGTGGGCATGAGTGCGGGGGAGCTGCGGGGCGCAGTGAAATCCCAGGTGTATGTAACATTTCTGCTGCCGCTTGTGTGTGCAGCGGTACACATGGGCTTTGCCTTCAACATGGTATACCGTATGCTGAGCCTGCTGGGGCTTAGCGACCGCGTGCTGCTGCTTTGGTGCACGGCGGGAGCCGTGGGCGGCTTTGCCCTTTTGTATGCGGCGCTGTATCTTATGTGTGCGCGGCTTGCCCTTAAGGGAGCGGGAGAGAAAACGGCGTACAGGGAGCCCGAAAGATAGATTGTGACAGCGGCCTGTTGCTTTTTCAGGCGGCAAACAGAACAGGAACCGGCCTTCGGGGCCGGTTTTTGTGCTTTTAGAATATTGAAAATAATGGCGGGAACGCGCCGGAGGAACAGGATAAATGACGAAAATGCTTGCGTGCGCGGGGGGACTATGATATCATTATATATGAACATTCGTTCATTATTAAACACGACGGAGCGTTCTGCATACCGTATAAATAAGCGGTCACCGTCCGTATGAAAAGGCGGACGGAGATGCGGGCGGAGCGGCAATATGTCTTCAAACGGAGGGAAAGAGATGAAAAACAGCAGTAAATGGTTAACGGGTACACTTGCGGCGTTGTGCGGCGTGCTTTTGGTGCTTTGCATTGTTTTGGCTGCCGGTTGGGGACGGGCGGCAAAAAATACCGCCGTATTGCCGGAGGTGCGCAATAACGGCACGGCGATACAGTGGAAATATGCAGGGGAGCAGGAATGGCACGACCTTGTGACACTGGAGACGCTTAAAGGCGCAGCCGGCGAAAAGGGCGAGGACGGAAGCAGCGGCCGGGACGGCAAAAACGGCGAGAACGGTAAGGACGGAGCCGACGGCAAAAACGGCAAGGACGGCAAGAACGGCAAAAGCATCGAGGTAAAAAGGACGGATTCCCACATACAGTGGAGATATGAAGGGGGACAGTGGCAGGAGCTCGTGGCGCTTTGCGATATAACGGGCCCCTCCGGGCAGCAGGGCGCGCCGGGTGCCGACGGAAAAACGCCGGAGTTCAGGACGGAGGGGAATATGCTGCAATGGCGGTACTGCGGCAGCGAGATATGGCTGAATCTTTTTGATCTTTCCGTGCTTAAGGGAAAGGACGGCCAAAACGGCAGCGCCGGGCAGGACGGCGCCGACGGCAATACGCCCTTTATAGGGGAAAACGGCACATGGTGGATAGGCAATACCGATACCGGTATAAAGGCGGCGGGCGCTGACGGCGAAAAGGGCGATAAAGGAGATAAAGGCGATCGGGGCGAAAAAGGGGAAAAGGGAGATGCCGGGCAAAACGGCGCATGTGCGGGATATTTTTATGCAGAGGCAAGCTGTGTGTCCAATGTTTTGCTAAGCCAAGGCAGTGCGAATATCAGGCTTGGCGAAAAGATCAACGGCGGAGGGCTGATATCTTCCTACGAAGACAGGATCACGCTTAAAAAAGGACATATTTACAGCCTGAGCATAAGCGGCTCTCTTGAAGTGGCCTCCAACGAGTTCAACAACAGCGGCAATTACTCCGTACAGATGACGGATGGCTACGACAACGATTTTTGCAGGGAGGCCACGCGTATAAAGCGGGACGGCGCAAAAATATCGCAGACAAAGGATCAGTACGCCTTTAATTTTACAAGGCTCTACGATGCATCCGCTAAGGATATAACATTGGAGTTTTGGTTTGAGCAATCCGCCTACAATACCATCCTTCGGGGCTTCAACGGCAACATTGTCATAACGGCGCTTAACTAAAAATGTGCAAAAAGGGACGGATAATATAAAAAAGCGGTTTTTGTGCATAATGCTTGTTCTGCTTATGGCGTCGGCACTTCTGCCGGCGGGCGCTTTTGCCGCAGAGGGCGGAAAGGCCTTGCGCCGGGGCACGGACGGGCTTATTCCCTGCATAGGGGAAAACGGCAACTGGTGGCTGGGCGATACCGACACCGGGGTTAAGGCGATGGCGGACAAAGCGGCTTCCGCCGGGGACGCGCACGCAAAGGAAAGCAGCATCGCAGTGGCGGCAGCGGCCGCCGCCATAGCAGGGGCGGCGCTTACAGGCAATATCGTGCTGCTGGCCGTTGCTTAAAAGGAGAAAAGGCCGCATCTGACGGGGGAGAACGGCATTTCCCGCCGCTTTAAGTAAAGAGGCGGAAGGGAAATAACGGGCGCGGGCAAAGGTGCCGCGCGAAGGAAAACAAAAAATCACGCTGGCCGGCATGCGGTTTCATCACGCCCGAAAGAATATATTTTGGGGCGATGAGCCGTATGCCGTTTTTTGCACTGCGGAGCGTATCCTTTGCCGTATTGACTAAAGAGGTAAGTTTTCTGAAAAAACGGTTTGACAATATACGCGCCGGGTGCTACAATTAAACCATAGTAAAAAGGTAGTGTTTAGGGAAGGCTATAAAAAGCGATAACTGCCGGGAGGCGTAAAATGAAATTTACAACAAGGGGGCGCTACGGACTCAGGGCGGCGTTTGTGCTGGCTCAGGGCTGGGGCGGGCCGCCTGTGGCGCTTAAGGATATAGCGGCAAGCCAGCATCTGGCGGAAAAATATCTGGAGCAGCTGCTGTCCGCCCTTAAAAAGGCGGGGCTGGTGGAAACGGTGCGCGGCGCGCAGGGAGGCTATACTCTGGCAAAGCCGCCGGAGGAGATCACGGTGCGCCAGGTAGTGGTGGCTCTTGAGGGCGATATGGCAATAGTGGACTGCCAGCGCGGCGCGCAGTGCAAGGATGCGGACAAATGCGCAACGCACAAGGTGTGGAACCGTATAAGCGATGCGGTAAACGGCGCGCTGGATGCCATAACGCTTAAGGATATGCTTAATGATTATTCCTGTGCGCAGGCGCGGGGCGACTGATATTCAAGGGCTCGGGCGAAAAGGCCGGGTCTGCGGGGCAGCTTGGCTGCGGAAAGGCGGAAATTATGAGAAAAGTATATATGGACAATGCGGCCACCACGGCGGTGAAGCCGGAGGTGCTTAAGGAAATGCTGCCGTATTTCTGCGAAATTTATGGCAACGCGCACAGCATCCATTCCTTCGGGCGGGATGCGGAAAAGGGCATGGAAAAGGCGCGCGCACAGGTGGCAAGGGCGATAGGCGCGCAGGACAGAGAGATATTCTTTACCTCCGGCGGCACGGAAAGCGACAATTGGGCGCTGCGCGGAGTGGTGAGCGCAAGCCGCAGGGGCAAGCACATAATCACCTCGCAGATAGAGCATCATGCGGTGCTGCACACCTGCGCGCAGCTGGAAAAAGAGGGCTATGAGGTGACCTATCTGCCGGTGGACGAATACGGCACGGTGAGCATAGAGGCGCTTAAGGCGGCTATCCGCCCCGATACCGCGCTTATAAGCATTATGTTTGCAAATAACGAAATCGGCACGGTGCAGCCCATTGCGGAAATAGGCAGGATAGCGCATGAAAACGGCATAGTGTTCCATACCGATGCGGTGCAGGCGGTGGGGCATGAGCACATTGATGTAAACGAGATGAACATTGATCTTCTGAGCATAAGCGCGCACAAGCTGCACGGCCCCAAGGGCATTGGTGCGCTGTATATAAGAAAAGGCGTAAGGGTGAACAATCTGCTTTTCGGCGGAGCGCAGGAAAGGGGCAGACGGCCGGGAACGGACGATACTCCCCTTGCGGTGGGCTTCGGAAAGGCAATAGAGATGGCCTGCGCAAATATGGACGCGGTAAATGCGGAGATCACAAGGAAACGGGACAGGATAATAAAAGGGGTGCTGGAAAATATAAGCGATGTGCGGCTTAACGGGCATCCCACCAACCGTCTGCCGGGTAATGCGAACTTCAGCTTTTCCTATATAGAAGGGGAGGCGCTGCTTTTGAGCCTTGACCTTGTGGGCATTGCCGCCTCCAGCGGCTCGGCCTGCACCAGCGGCTCGCTGGATCCTTCACATGTGCTGCTTGCCATAGGCTTAAAGCATGAAACGGCGCACGGCTCCCTGCGGGTGACCATAGGGGATGAAACGACGGACGAGGATGTGGATTATTTCCTTGAGCAGCTGCCCCCGATAGTGGCGCGTCTGCGCGCCATGAGCCCGCTTACGATAAAATAAAGAAAAATACACGAAAAAACACGGAGAGATAAAAAAACAAAAGCAGCGGCGCGGCCGCCGGAAAAAGTTTTAACAGGGAGAAAACAAATTATGTACAGCGAAAAGGTAATGGATCATTTCAGTCATCCGCGCAATGTGGGCGAGATGGAAAATGCAAACGGAGTAGGCATGGTGGGCAATGCAAAGTGCGGAGACATCATGAAAATGTATCTTGATGTGGAAAACGGCATTATAAAGGATGTAAAATTTCAGACCTTCGGCTGCGGCGCGGCCATTGCCACCTCCTCCATGGCTACGGAGATGATAAAGGGCAAAAGCCTCAAGGAGGCGCTGACCCTTACAAACAAGGCGGTGGCGGAGGCGCTGGACGGCCTTCCGGAGGTGAAGATGCACTGCTCGCTTCTGGCGGAGGAGGCAGTAAAGGCAGCCATCGACGATTATCTTGCAAAGAACCCGGGTGCCAAGCTGGAGCCGGATGCGGAATAAGCAAAAAGCGCGGCATAAAAATTGCGGTTGACATATGCGCATAAAGCGCGTATAATAGGTACGCTTATTAAAAAGGAAAGGGCGTGTGCCCGTTTCAATACCGAATTGAGGTGAACAACAGTGAAGGAAGGAATACATCCCAAGTACCAGAAGGCCATTGTAAAGTGCGCCTGCGGTGAGACCTTTGAGACCGGCTCCACCAAGAGCGAGCTCAAGGTTGAGATTTGCTCCAAGTGCCATCCGTTCTATACCGGCAAGCAGAAGCTGGTGGACACCGGCGGACGCGTGGACAAGTTCAAGAAAAGATACGGTATGTAATTGTCGCCTCGAGCATGGGGAAGCCCTGCTTCAGGCAAGGGCTTCTGCCCGGCAGAAACGAACCGCGGACCGTTTTCAAACGGTCCGTTTTCTTTTTTCACGCCCCTTTAAGGACGGGTGTTTGCTTAGGAGAAAAGCTTTTTTGCAAAAGACGGCGGTCAGGAGCGGGATTAAATGTTCACAAATGTTTTCTTGACACTTTGTGAAGGGCGCAATATGCTTTTACGGTAGAAATCGGTGCGTGCGCGGCCGTACAGGGGCATCCGCTTGCGCTTAGGGCGCAAAATGCGCATAAAAACACAAAACCGATACAGGGAGGCAGAAATATGCTGGAGCTTAAGGATATTTGCAAAAGCTATCGGGTGGGGGAGGTGTCCACTCAGGCGCTGCGGGGAGTGAGCGTTGCTTTCCGACAAAGGGAGTTTGTGTCCATTCTGGGCGCCAGCGGCTCGGGCAAGACCACTTGCCTCAATATTATCGGGGGGCTGGACCGCTATGATTCCGGCGACCTTATAATTAAGGGCAAGCATACCAAGGATTTTTCGCAGAAGGATTGGGATGCCTACCGAAACAACTCCGTCGGGTTCGTGTTTCAGAGCTATAATCTGATTTCCCATCTTTCCATAGTGGCAAATGTGGAGCTGGGCATGACCTTAAGCGGCGTCAGCCGCAAACAGCGCCGCAGCCGCGCGGTGGAGCTGCTTAAAAAGGTGGGGCTGGGCGAGCATCTGCACAAAAGACCCAATCAGCTTTCGGGCGGGCAGATGCAGAGGGTGGCCATTGCAAGAGCGCTTGTGAACGACCCGGAAATACTGCTGTGCGACGAGCCCACGGGCGCGCTGGACACGGTGACGAGCCGTCAGGTGATGGAGCTTATAAAGCAGGCTGCGGGAGACAGGCTGGTTATAATGGTTACGCATAACCCGGAGCTTGCACGGGAGTATTCGGACAGGATAATTGAGTTTTCCGACGGCAGCATTGTTTCGGACAGCCACCCGTACAGCGAAGCGAAGGACACGGAAAAATTCGAGCTTAAGCGCACGCGGATGAGCTTTTTAACGGCGCTTTCGCTTTCGTCCAACAACCTGCGCACAAAAAAGGGGCGTACCTTCCTTACCTCGCTTGCCTCCAGCGTGGGCATAATAGGAATAGCCCTTATACTGGCGCTTTCCGGCGGCTTCAAGGTGAAGATACAGGATTTTCAGTCCGATGTCATGGCGGAATTCCCGGTGATAATAAGCAGGGCGGGCATGAATTCCTCCGCAGAGGAGGCACGGCGGCTTCAGGGCACTTTGCCGGAGCGCTTTGCGGATACCGACCGCGCGCTGATATACGACCCTGCGGAAAATAGAGTGGTGCATAAGAATGTTTTTTCAAAGGAATATCTTGAGTATATAGGCAATATCGATCCCGCCGTATGCAAAAGCGTGGGCAGAACTTATCTTGTAAATATAAACCTTGTGGGCAAAAGGAACGGGAAATATTTTGCCTCCGGTCTTTCGGCCGTATCCGGGGTTTCGGGCGGGGCGTCGGTGTCCTCCGGAATGAGCGCTATGGGGATATCCTCCTATCCCGTAAGCCTTGTAAAGGGGGAGGATTATATAAAAAGCAATTACGATCTTCTGGCGGGGGAATATCCGACGGAGACGACGGATATTGTTTTGGTGCTGGACAGCCGCAACCGCCTGCCCCGCGGCGCGGCGCTGAAGCTGGGCATAGACCCGGACAAGACGGAAGCCATACCCTTTACGGACATAGTGGGAACGGAATACCGCCTTGCGGACAACAACGATTACTATAACGAGGCGGGGGGTTATTATTTGCCTTCAAGCGACCTTGAAGGCGTATACAATGCGGAAAACAGCATAAAGGTTAGGATAACCGGGGTGATACGGCAGAAGGAAAGCGCCTCCTCGGCGCTGCTTTCGGCGGGGCTTGCATACAGCGACGCACTGGCGCAGCAGGTGCTCAAAAGCAGTGCGGATTCCGACATTGTGCGCGCACAGCGGGCATCGGATAAAAGCGTGCTTACCGGGCAGGAGCTTACAAAGGAGGAAAAGGAGCAGCTGCTTATGCTGCTGGGCGGAGACGATACGCCCTATATGCTGATGCTTTATCCTGCGGATTTTGAGGCAAAGAACAAGGTGCTTGCGTATTTGGATGCCTACAACACGGGCAGGAGCGATGAGGACATGGTAATATACACCGACCTTGCCGGCACCATAAGCGGTATGACAGACAGCATAATAAACGGTATTCTCGTGGTGCTTATCGCCTTTGCCGCGCTGTCTCTTGTAGTAAGCGTGATAATGATATGCATAATAACCTACACCTCCGTATTGGAGCGCACCAAGGAAATAGGCGTGCTGCGGGCGCTCGGAGCCAGAAAAAAGGACATAACGCGCGTATTTGTGGCGGAAACCTGCCTTTTGGGCATATTCTCCGGGATGCTGGGCATTGCGGCGGCATATATTTTGTGCCTGCCGGTAAATGCGATACTGGAAAACCTTACGGGGCTTGCCGGAGTGGCGCAGCTGGATCCGCTTCAGGCGCTGGGGCTTGCCGTGCTTTCCACGGTTATGACAATGCTGGGCGGTTTTGTTCCGGCGCTTATAGCCGCAAATAAGGATGCCGTGGAGGCGCTGCGCAGCGAATAAGCCCGTTTTGCGCAAAAACCGAAAAAACGGGTATAAAACGGCATTTTCGGCTTTGCCGCAAAAATATGCGTCCATGCAAACCGTTGACAAACACGGGCGGAGCGTGTTATTATAAGAATGCAAACAATATTGCAATACCTGATATATTTAAAAAGGGGAGTAGCTTAAGCCGGTATGTCAACAGCCGTCGGATAGCATCCGGCTGGTATACCGGGCTCAGCGCAGATGTATGAGCAGCAAGACCTTTCAGTATCTTTTTAACGGAATACTGAAGGGTCTTTTTTGATATATCGGGGGTGCGGGGCATCCGAAGGGATGCGAAACCGTAGCAGCGGGAAAAACGGGCAGCGATGGTATGAAAAGCATATTTTCAGAAAGGAAGAAAAGATGAAGTATTATTTATCCGATGTTGCCGATACCTTGAAGGAGCTGGATGCCGCAGAGGAAGGCCTTACGGGCGCTCAGGCCGGGGAGAGGCTGGCAAAATACGGCCCCAACAGGCTTGTTCAGGCCAAAAAGAAGTCGCTTATAAGAAGACTGCTGGAGCAGCTTGCCGACCCTATGACCCTTATACTCATAGCGGCGGCGATAGTATCCGGCATAACCACCCTGCTTGAGCACGAGTTTCCCACAGATGTGATAATCATCATGGCGGTGGTTATAATAAATGCCGTGCTGGGCGTATATCAGGAGGGCAAGGCGGAAAAGGCGATAGAGGCGCTTCAGGCGCTGTCCGCCGCCACCAGCAAGGTGCTGAGGGACGGCCGGGTGGAGGTTATTAAAAGCGAGGAGCTGGTTCCGGGGGATATTATAGTTCTGGAGGCCGGGGACGCAGTGCCCGCCGATGCGCGCCTGACAGAGTGCGCCAGCCTTAAGACCGAGGAATCCGCCCTTACCGGGGAATCTCTGCCGGTAAACAAAACGGCGGATAAGCTGGAAAGCGTAAGCGGCGATGTTACCTTAGGCGACAGGCGGAACATGGTGTACATGGGCAGCGCCTGCGTGTACGGCCGCGGCAGGGCGGTTGTGTGCGCAACCGGCATGGACACGGAAATGGGCAAGATAGCCGGGGCCATTGCCTCGGCGGGCGAGGGGCAGACGCCGCTGCAGAAGCGGCTGGCGCAGCTGAGCCGGGTGCTTTCCTATGCCGTAATAGGCATATGCGTTTTCATTTTCCTTTTCGGAATAGCAAGAGAATATGCGATGGGGCATCACCCGGACGCAAAATTCTTCCTTGATACCTTTATGCTGGCGGTGTCGTTAGCGGTGGCGGCAATCCCGGAGGGGCTGGCCGCCGTGGTTACGATAGTGCTTAGCATGGGCGTTACCAAAATGGCAAAGCAAAGCGCCATAATCCGCAGGCTTACCGCAGTGGAGACCCTTGGCTGCGCGGAAATCATATGCTCTGACAAAACCGGCACCCTTACGCAGAACAAAATGACGGTGACGGAGCATTGCGCAGGCGATGAAAGGCTGCTGGCGCAGGGTATGACCCTTTGCACCGATGTGGCGGTGGCGCCGGACGGAAGCCTTACGGGCGAGCCCACGGAGCTTGCGCTTGTGAATTTTGCAACGGCGCAGGGCGAGGATAAGCGCGAGCTGGAAAAGCAGCTGCCCAGAGTGGGGGAGGCACCGTTTGACTCGGTGCGCAAGCGCATGAGCACGGTGCACAAAACCGATGAGGGCTATATAATATTTACAAAGGGTGCGCCCGACGAGGTAATTAAAAAATGCGACTCATACCTTGAAAACGGCGAAGCAAAGCCCATGGACAACGCGGCGCGCGAGCGGTTTGTGCAGCAGAACAGGGAATATGCTTCCCGGGCTCTGCGGGTGCTGGCGCTGGCGGTGCGGCGCTGCGGCGATATGCCGGCGGACACCTCCCCGGAGGCATTGGAGCAGGGACTTACCATGGTGGGGCTTGTGGGCATGATGGATCCTGTACGCCCCGAGGTAAAGGCGGCTATTGAGCGCTGCAGGGAGGCGGGCATACGGCCGGTGATGATAACGGGAGACCATAAGGATACGGCGGTGGCCATAGCCAAGGAGCTGGGGATAATCACATCGGAGAGTCAGGCTATAACGGGCGCGGAGCTGGACCGCATGAGCGATGAGGAATTTTCAAAACGCGTGGGGCAATACTCCGTATATGCCCGCGTGCAGCCCGAAAACAAAGTGCGCATAGTAAGTGCGTGGAGAGAAAGGGGCTGCATTGTAGCCATGACGGGGGACGGCGTAAACGATGCGCCCTCCATAAAAAGCGCCGATATAGGCGTGGGTATGGGCATCACCGGCACCGATGTTACAAAAAATGTGGCGGATATGGTGCTTGCGGACGATAACTTTGCCACCATTGTAACCGCAGTGGGCGAGGGACGCAGAATATACGACAACATCCGCAAGGCAATACAGTTTTTGCTCAGTGCAAACCTTGCTGAGGTTGTGAGCATATTCATTGCGGATATTATGGGCTTTACCATACTGCGCCCGGTGCATCTTTTGTGGATAAATTTAGTTACGGACTGCCTGCCGGCGGTGGCGCTGGGGCTGGAAAAGAGCGAAAAGGGCGTTATGCACAGGCCGCCCAGAAAAGCGAGCGACGGTATTTTTGCCGGCGGAATGGGCGCTGATATGATATGGCAGGGCGCTGTTATTGCGCTTCTTACGCTGGCGGCGTATTTTGTGGGGCATTTTATGGAGTCCGGACGCCTTGAAATTGCGGAATCTCCGGATGGCATTACCATGGCGTTTTTAACAATGAGCATGTGTGAGATATTCCATTCCTTCAATATGCGCTCGCAAAGGGGCAGCGTTGTGGCAATGAGTTTAAGAGGCAGCCATAACAAATATATATTCGTCTCAATGCTGCTGTCGCTTGCTGCTACCGCGGCGGTTATATATGTTCCGTTCCTTGCTTCTGCCTTTGAATTTACAAGCATAAGCGCGGCGGAATACTTTACGGCAATGGCGCTGGCCTTTGCAATAATTCCGATAACGGAGCTGGTAAAGCTTGTGCAGAGAAAATGCGCCGAAAACAGGCTGCAGAAGAACAACGGAAGGAATGAAAAATAAGCTGAGGAGCGCGGCAAAAAAACGGTATGAGCCGCCTCCGGGGGGATGTTTATTATAAAATTCGGGCGGGTGTGCATAAAGGCATACCCGCCGTTTTAATATTATGTCTGAAAAAAGAACAAGGCTGTGGGCTAAACCCGCAGCCTTGTCCGAAAGAAAAAATAGGAGATGTATATGTATTCAATACCCGCGTGTGCCCGTATAAGGGCAGAGCCAAACGAAAAGCACGCAGGGGAATACCGTTTTTGCACAATGCGCGTTTTGCAGGAAAAATTGCGAAAAATACGGCATAAAAGCCGTAACAGCGCACAGTATGTGCATTATAGCACCAATATTTTTGTTTTGCAAGTCCGGATATAGCATTTGATTATCATTTGCCGGTCAAGGTATGTGATTTTATGCGGAAATTATCACACGGCACGAAAATTGTCTTTCGGCAGAACGATGCTTGCACATCCGGCGCGGTTTTTCGGGACGGGCGGCAGAACAGTACGCCCGGACAAAGGGCTTGACATAACCGCTGCAAAATTATAGAATAACCAAAGACTTTGCAGAATATATTTCAAGGAGCTGTAATATATATGGATATAACCTGCGTTATACTTGCGGCCGGTCAGGGCACGAGAATGAAAAGCGAGCTTCCCAAGGTGCTGCACAGCGTGTGCGGCAGGGCTTTGGTGGAGCATGTAATAAATGCTTGCCGCGACATGGGCGAGCCGGTGGTGATAGTGGGCAACGGCAGCGGGAAGGTTAAGGAACTGCTGGGGGACAGCGTGCGCTATGCCATGCAGGAAAAACGGCTGGGCACGGGTCATGCCGTTATGGAGTGCTTCCGTCAGCAGGATATAAACACCGAATATACCCTTGTGTGCGCCGGGGATATGCCCCTTATAAAGGCGCAGACGCTGGAGCGTCTTTGCGACCGGGCGGCAGGCATGGGCGCGTGCGTGCTTTCGGCAAATATGGACAACCCCTTCGGCTACGGCAGAATACTGCGCAATGAGGACGGCACCTTTGCCAAAATAGTGGAGCAAAAGGATGCAAGCCCGCAGCAGGCGCTGGTAAAGGAGGTAAACACCTCCGTATATGTTTTCCGCACTGAGCTGCTTAAGGCGGCGCTTAAGGAGATCACTCCGGCAAACGCACAGGGAGAGTATTATCTTACGGACTGCCTTGAGATAATCGGCCGCAGGGCACCCATCGCCGTTTACTGCATGGAGGATTCCCGCGAGGCCTTCGGTATAAACGACCGTGTGCAGCTGGCGCAGGCGCAGAAAATAATGCAGCAGGAAATAAACAGGCAGCATATGCTTGCGGGAGTTACTGTCATCGATCCCGAAAACACCTATATAGAGGCCGGGGTATCCATAGGGCAGGATACCGTTATATATCCCGGCAGCTATATCGGCACGGGCAGCGTTATAGGTAAAAACTGCGTGCTCAAGGGCGGAAACAGGCTGGAAAAGGCCGTTTTGGGCGACAAAGTTACGGTAAATGCTTCCGTTTTGCTTTCCTGCAGCGTGGGCAGCGGCACCACCGTGGGGCCGAATGCGTATCTGCGTCCGGGCGCACAGATAGGCAATAACGCGCGTATAGGCGATTTTGTGGAGATAAAAAATGCGAACATAGGCGACGGTACCAAGGTGAGCCATCTCTCCTATGTGGGGGATGCCTCCGTGGGCAGCGGCTGCAACATCGGCTGCGGCGCGGTGTTTGTAAATTACGACGGCAAGCATAAGTTCCGCTCGGTTGTGGGAAACAATGTGTTTATTGGGTCCAACGCCAATGTAATAGCGCCGGTGGAGCTTAAGGACGGGGCGTACATAGCGGCGGGCTCCACCGTCACAAGGGATATCCCCGCAGGGGCGCTGTGTGTTGCCCGCAGCAGAGAATATATCAAGGAAAAATGGGCTCAGGAGCTGCGGGCCTCATGGGAAAAGGAGGAAAACCAATGACGGCGTTTCCGGACGGGGGCACGGTCTTTGCGGTTGTAGGCCTTGGAAATCCCGGCACGGAGTACAGGGGAACAAGGCACAATATGGGCTTTGACGCGGTGGAGATACTGGCGCGCAGGCTGTCGGCGTCCCCGTGGAAAAAGCGCGCAAAGGGGCTGGAATGCAAGGCGCGCACGAACATGGGAACGGTGCTGCTTGTGCAGCCGCAGACCTTTATGAACCTCAGCGGGCAGTGCGTGCAGGAGGTTATGTCTTTTTATAAGCTGGAGCCCTCGGCGCTGCTCATTATATACGATGATATTGATATAGCGCCGGGCACGGTGCGGGTGCGCCCAAGCGGCGGCGCGGGGACGCACAACGGCATGCGCTCCGTGGTGGAGCTTATAGGCGAGGGCTTCAGCCGCGTGCGCGTGGGCGTGGGCGTGGGAAAGCAGCACGGCGCGCTTGCGGATTATGTGCTGGGTCGTCCTCAGGGCGAGGAAAGGGCGCTGCTGGACAGGGCTCTTGAGGCGGCGGCGGAGGCGGCCGTATGCGTTATGGAAAAGGGTACGGAGCAGGCGATGCAGAGCTTTAACGGCTTTGACGCGAAAAAATTATAAAAAATCCGCAAAAAACCGTATAAAAAAGCGCAAAAAATGCAGTAAAAAACGCAAAAAAACATTATATTTTTTGCAGCGCAAGCGAAGCAGCAAAAAATACAGGCAAAAATACAGGCAAGAGAAAGGATAATATGCATAAAATATTTTCGGCAGCGTTTGAGGCTTCGGCCGACATACAAAGGCTGCTTAAAACCGTCCGGGAGGGGGTTACCCCCTGCTCGGTTTTCGGCGTTTCGGACGCTTCAAAGCCGCTGATGGCGGCGCTGTGTGCCGATAAACGGGTGCTGTATATCACCTCGTCGCCGGAAAAGGCGCAGAAAGCGGCGGCGGATATTGAAAGCTATACCGGGCAGCGGTGCGTTTATATAGGCGCGCAGGAGCAGCAGCTGGGGGCAAGCTCGCAATCCCATGAGCAGACGCATGCGGTGATATCGGCGCTCAGAGAGGTGCAAAACGGCGCGTGGGCGGCGGCGGATGCGGCGGCGCTTACGGGCTTTTTTATGCCGCCCGAGGAGTTTGCATCGGCGGTGCTGATTATAACCAAAGGAGAGGAGCTGCCGCCCGAAAGGCTGGCGGCAAGCCTTGTGCGCATGGGTTATGTCCGCGCGGAAACGGCGGAGGCGCAGGGGCAGTTTGCGCAGCGCGGCGGGATAACGGATATATTCCCCGTAGGCAGCGATTCCCCCCTGAGGGTGGAATTTTTCGATACGGAAATTGAGTCCTTGAGAGTGATAGACCCCGCGACGCAGCGTTCGGTGTCAAGGCTGGAAAGCGCGCAGCTGCTGCCGGCGAGGCTTTTTTGCCCCACTCAGCGTCAGGCGGCGGAGGCGGGGGAGGCGATGAAGGCTTCCGTGCGCGCGGCGGTGCGCAGGCTGGCGGGCACACCGGAGGCTGCTGCGCGCGCCGAGGGCTTTTCGGAGGCGGCTCAGAGCCTTGCCCGCGGGGATGTATCGGACTTTGAGGACCGTTTTTCCTGCTTTTTGCAGCAGAAAGCCGGCCTGCTTGAGTATTTCGGCAAGGATACGCTGCTTGTGCTGGATGAGCCAAGAAGACTGAGGGAGCGCTGCGATAACATTCATTTGGAGTTTTCCGAGGGCTTTAAGGATCTGCTTACCGCCGGCAGGGCGCTGGCGGCGCAGGGGGAGCTGGTGCGCTCGGGGGAGGCGGTATTTGCCGATATACTGGCCCGGCAGGTGCTGTCCCTTCAGGGCATAACCACGGCGGGAAGAGATATTTCGCCCAAGGCGGTGTTTACCGTGTCGGGGCGCAATATGCAGTCCTTTCAGAACAAGGTGCAGCTGCTGGCTCAGGAGCTTGCGGGCATGAAGGCGCGCGGATACACGGTTTTGCTGTGCTGCTCCTCCAAGACCCGCGCCAAGACCCTGCAAAACGATCTTGCGGGGTATTCGGTGCATATAAGCTATACGGAGGATACGGACAGCGCACTGCCAAAGGGGAGCGCCTGTGCGCTGCCGGTGCGCATAAGCAGCGGCTTTGAATATCCGGAGCTTAAAATTGCCTTTATAAGCGAGGCGGATATATATGCTTCGCTGCGGCACAGAACGATCAGGCGGGCAAAGCGCAGGGACGGCATAGCCATAGACAGCTTTACCGAGCTTAATGTGGGCGATTATGTTGTGCACGAAAACAACGGTATAGGCGTGTATCAGGGGCTGGAAAAGATAGTTACCGACGGCGTGGCGCGGGATTACATAAAAATTGCCTATGCCGGTCAGGACAGGCTGTATGTGCCCATAGAGCAGCTCAGGTGCGTGCAGAAATACGTGGGTCCGGGAGAGGATATTGTACCCAAGCTTTCAAGGCTGGGCACAAAGGAATGGCAGAATGCCAAGGCGCGGGCAAAAAAGAGCATTGAGGACATTGCGGACCAGCTTATAGAGATATACCGCAAGCGGGAAAACGCCAAGGGCTATGCCTTTTCGCCGGATACGCCGTGGCAGCGGCAGTTTGAGGATGATTTTCCCTATACGGAGACTGCGGACCAGATAACCTGCATAGACGAGATAAAGGCGGATATGGAGCGGCCCAGGGTAATGGACAGGCTGCTTTGCGGGGATGTGGGCTACGGCAAAACCGAGGTGGCGCTGCGGGCGGCCTTCAAGGCGGTAATGGACGGCAAGCAGGTGGCTATCCTTGCGCCCACCACTATTCTTGCGCTTCAGCACTATAACACGGTGCTTAACAGAACGGAGCCGTATTCGGTGCGCTGTGAGATGCTTTCGGGATTCCGTACGGCGGCGGAAAAAAGCAGGATAAAAAAGCAGCTGCTGGAGGGCAAAATAGATATAATAGTGGGCACTCACGCGCTGCTTGCAAAATCGGTGCAGTATAAGGATCTGGGGCTGCTGATAATAGATGAGGAGCAGCGCTTCGGGGTGAAGCACAAGGAGTGCATAAAGCAGCTTAAGGCAAATGTTGACGTGCTTACCTTGAGCGCAACACCGATACCGCGCACGCTGCACATGTCCCTTGTGGGGATAAGGGATATGTCGGTGCTGTCCACTCCGCCGCAGGAGCGCTATCCGGTGCAGACCTATGTGGCGGAATACAACAGCGTTATGATAAGGGAAGCGCTTACGCGCGAGCTTTCCCGCGGGGGGCAGGTGTATGTGGTTTCCAACCGAGTTCAGGGCATTGAACGGGTGGCGCAGGAAATACAGGCGCTTGCGCCCTCGGCGCGCATAGCCGTGGGGCACGGGCAGATGGAGCAGGGCGAGCTTGAGCAGGTGATGCTGGATTTCTATAACGGGCAGTATGATATACTGCTGTGCACCACCATAATAGAGAGCGGACTGGATGTGCCCAATGTAAACACCATGATAGTGCTGGATGCGGACAGCTTCGGGCTGTCGCAGCTGTATCAGCTGCGGGGGCGCGTGGGCAGGAGCAACCGGGTGGCATATGCCTATTTTACCTTCCGAAGGGGGCGCGTGCTGTCCGAAACGGCGGAGAAGCGGCTTAACGCCCTGCGCGAGTTTACCGAGTTCGGCTCCGGTTTCAAGATAGCCATGCGGGATCTGGAAATAAGGGGCGCGGGCAATCTGCTGGGGGGAGAGCAAAGCGGACATATGCAGAAGATAGGCTATGAGATGTACTGCAAGCTTATACGCCAGGCGGTATCGGGACAGACGGAGGAACGCCCGGAGGTGAAGTGCGAGCTGAAGATAGGGGCATATATTGAGGATAAGTATATTCCCTCCGAGCTTCAGAAGCTGGCTGTTTACAAGAGGATATCGGAAATAGACAGCGCGGCGGACCGGGACGAGCTGCTGGAGGAGCTGGCCGACCGCTACGGCAAGCCGCCGGAATCGGTGCGCATGCTGGCGGAGGTGGCATACATGCGCGCGCTGGCCTCTCGGATCGGTGTGGAGCGCATAAGGCAGAAGGAGGACGCGGTGATTATGAGCTTTGCCTCCGGTTACAGCCTTGATTTTGCCCGCGTTACGGCGGCAGTGAACGCCTTTGCACCCAAAGCGGCGCTTTCCGCCGGCGCAAATTTGGCGATAGTGCTGCGTGTTAAGGGCATGAAGGATGCCGATATCACGGCGCTTGCGGTGAGCGTTTTGGAAAAAATAAATGAATAAAGCGTGAAAATCGTAAAAAAATATTACAGATTCGGAATAAAGGGTTGAAATTTTCCGCAAAGGAATATATAATACTGCTACTGCTGAAATTCTAAGTGCAATGAGAGCATGCCGCAAACATATGCGGACATGGGCGTTTTGCACACAGGAAAGGAAAGAACTGTTTATGAAAAAAATTATCTCTGCGGTGCTGGTTGCGCTGCTGACACTGGGTGTGCTGGCCTTTGCGGGCTGCGGCTACACCGAGATTGACGAGGAGGCCCTGGGCAACAAGGTGCTGGCTGTCGTTAACGGAGAAAACATATTGCGTAAGGAGTGGAGTCAGGTATATTCATACTATGAATATATGTATATAAATTATTACGGCTACACCAAGGAGAAGAACGCGGAAGCCTTTGAAAAGCTTAGAACGCAGGTATTGGATTCCCTGATCAATCAAAAAATATGGGAGCAGAAGGCTAAAGCGGCGGGTTTCTTTGAGTACACACAGGAGCAGCGCGACGAGGCTCGCAAAGAGGTCGAGGAGGAGATGAACAAGAGCATCGAGGACACTGCCAAGACCCTTTACGAGGCGGTTAAGGGACAGGAAGGCGCGAAGGAAATGGATTATTATCGCGGCCTTGCAAAGGAGCAGTATGAGGCCAATCTTGCAAAGAACGGCAGCTCTGTTGACAAGAAGATAGAGGATAAGCTCAAGGAGAAGGCGCTGAACCGCTACAAGGAGGATAACCTGAAGGATGTCTCCGTGCTGGAGGCGGATATTATTTCGGCATACAATGAGCTTGTCAAGAAGCAGACCGAGGACTTTATAGGCGACGGTGACGAAAAGGCATACGATAAGTTTGTAAAGGCATGGAATAACGGCGACAATATGGCGCTGATACTGGACGGCTATTCCCTTGTACAGCACATACTTATAAAGTATGACAAGGAAACGGGCGACAAGGTGACATCCACCGCAAAGACCCTCAGCGAGGCCGAGAGCGCAAAGAATACGGCTCAGGAAAAGATGGATAAGCTCAAGAAGGAGCTTGCGGAGCTGACGGACGAAACCAAAAAGGCGGATAAGCAGAAGGAAATAGATGAGCAGGACAAGGTGCTGGAGGAATGCACCGCGAAGTATAACGATGCAAAGCTTGAGCATCACAAGGCAAGGGAGGCCGCCGAGGCTGCCATACGCGAAAAGGCACAGGAGGTGCTGAACAGCGTGAAGGACGCCGACGAAGCCAAGTTCATCGAGGTTATGCTGGATAAGAGCGAGGACACCGGCATGGCGGATGAGGAGACCGCGAAGAAGGGCTATCTTGTGGGCAAAGAGGACGGCATGATGACCGAGTTCCATGACGGTGCCGTGGCGCTGGAGAAGGACGGGCAGATATCCGATTTGGTGGCTACGGACTACGGCTTCCACATCATTCGCAGAATCAAGGCGCTGGAGGAGCGCACCGGCGACAACAAGGTGAGCTATGAGGAGCTTAAGGAGACTCTTCAGAAGAAGCTGACCGACACTGCCAAAAATGAGAAGTGGACCAAAAACCAGGAGGATTGGCGCAAAGCTGCCGATGTCAAGATCAACAAGCAGTGGCTGAAGGATTACGATACCTGATTTAAGCCCGAAAGCAGGACCGCAGGCGAAGACCTGCGGTCTTTTGTATAGCCGGAGGACGGCGGACGCGCTTAAAGGCGGGTTTTATACGGAAAATGCACAAAAACGGAGGGAAAACATATAAACTCTTATAACTTTAATGATTTATTCATAAAAATCCGTCATAAACCCCTTGCACAAACGGGGGCATATGCATATAATTGCTGTTAGAAATTCTGAAGTTATGAGGTGCTTAGCAATGCCGTATATAAAATGCCCGCGTTGTCATCTTAATTATATACTGGACACGGAAAAATTCTGCAAGGTGTGTCTTGTGGATATGCATAAGCTTTCGCAGGAATCGGTGATAAGCGAGGATTTCGGCGAGGAAAACGAAGAGCTGAGGCTGTGCCCGGAATGTCATGAGAATTATCTTGAAGAGGGTGAGGATCTGTGTTATGCCTGCCGCATGGAGCAGATGAAGGCCGCAGCCAAGGAAAAGATGAATCTGGACCAGGATATGGACTTTGACGAGGACTATCCCGTAAGCTCCGGCAAGGAGGAGGGCGGCGAAGTGCTTATGGACAACATGGAGGTTCTGGACTACGCCGACGGCCGTATCCCCGAGGATGAGGATGAGCAGGAGCAGGAAGAGGAATAAGGAAGCGCCGGTGTCGCCCGGTCTTTTCGCCGCCCGTGCCTGAGGGTACGGGCGGCTTTTGCATAGCCGCAGGGCGGCGGGGCGGCGAATAATTGCGCTTGAAAAGCGCCGGAAAACATGCTATAATGCTTTTGGCGGGAGGTCTGCAAGAGGGACCTTTCATAAAGGATATAATTAAATTGTATGGACAGAATACTTATAGTCGGGCTGGGGCTTATCGGCGGGTCGGCGGCAAAAAGCCTGCCTGCGGAGAAAACCTGCGCCCTGGACAGGGACGAACGGCAGCTTAAGGCGGCGGCGGGGTATACCGGCGCTGTCTATTCGCGCCTTGAGGATATAAAGGAAGAGCCGGACACGGTGCTGATATGTGTTCCGGTGAGCAGTGCGTGCAGCATGGCGGGGGCGCTTGCAAAAAGATTCCCCAATGCCGTATTTATTGACTGCTGCTCCACAAAGCGCAGCGTACAGCGGGCATATGAGAACGCGGGAGTGATGTATGCGGGCATGCATCCCATGGCGGGCTCGGAGGGCTCGGGCTTTGCAAATGCGCGTGCGGGGCTGTTTCATGGGGCGATAATGTGCATAACCGGCAGCGGAAGGGCGCGGGAGGAAGCAAGAAAGCTTGCACTGCTGCTTGGCGGCTGCCCGATGGAGATATCCGCGCAGGAGCATGACGCGGCGACGGCGGCGGTATCGCATCTGCCGCATATTGCCGCGGCGGCGCTGGTGCGTGCGGCAAGGCTGCGTTCGCAGGAGGCTCCGGCGCTTTTTGATTTGGCGGCGGGCGGATTTTCCGATCTTACAAGGATAGCGGATTCCGATCCTATTATGTGGGGGTCGGTGTTTGCGGATAATTCGGACGAGATATTGCAGTCGCTGGATGCCTTTGAAGGCGAGATAAAAAAGTGGAGGCAGCTGCTGCTGCGTAAAAACGAGGCGGAGCTTGCGCAGTATTTTGCCGACTGCAAAAGAGATAAAGCGCTTTTCCGACGCGGCGACCGCGGGATATATCCCAAGGACGGGGTAAGAGGATTTTTTGCATGCCGTCCCCAAGAGCAGGCGGAAAAGGCGAAAACAGCCTTTGAAAACGGCGCGTATGCGATTACGGCAGAGGAAAACGGAATAAATGTGGTGTGCAGGCAGCGCGATGAATTTGAAAGAGCGGCGGCTGCGCTGACGGCGGAGGAAAAATGAAAAAATTTGCGCTTATAGGCAAAAGACTGGATTATTCGCTTTCGCCGCTTATGCATAACAGCCTTTTTGAGCTGGCGGGAGTGCAGGCTGAATACGGGGCACTGGAATGCGGCGAAGAAGAGCTTGCCTCGGTATGCGCGGTATTACGCAAGGAGTATTCGGGAGCGAATGTTACGGTGCCCTATAAAAGCGCCGTTATACCGTTTCTGGATGAAATTACGGGGGCGGCGAAGCGCTGCGGGGCGGTGAATACCGTTATAAACAGCGGAGGACGCCTGATAGGCGACAGCACGGACGGCGAGGGCTTTATGCGCTCGCTGGAGGGCTTCATAACGCCACAGCGGCAGCTGACGGAAAGCGGAGAACGGGCTGCGGGTGCGGCGGAGGCGCTGAAGGGAAAGCGGGTGCTGCTGCTTGGTAGCGGAGGGGCCGCAAGGGCTGTTCTATCCTCCCTTTTACAGTGCGGAGCGGTGACCGATGTGCTTAACCGCACGCGAAAAAAAGCGGTGGATATGCTGGAGGAGCTGGCGCATGCCGGGGCGGACTGCTTTTGCGCCCGGGTGGCGGACAGGCCGATGCCGGAGTATTTTCTTACAATAAACGCAACGCCGCTGGGCGGCGCGGGGCACGAGGAGGAAACTCCGCTTGCGCAGGAATATATGAACTCGGGGGCGTTTTACGACTGCGTATACAGCCCGTCCGTGACGCGCTTTCTGCGCGAGGCGGCAGAAAAAGGACACATGTGCAGAAACGGCCTTGGTATGCTGTTTGAGCAGGGAGTGCTTTCCCAAGGGCTTTGGGGATATGAATATACGCAGCAGCAGAAAACAGAGGTGTACGACCGCCTTGTGCGGGAGCTTGCACGGCGGGAACAAAGGAAAGGATAAAAAATGAAACTGCTTATAGTCAACGGACCGAACATAAATCTTACCGGAACGAGGGAGCCGGGCGTTTACGGAACACGCACGCTTGCACAGATAAATGCCGAGGTGGAAAAGACGGCCGGGCGGGCGGGCGTGCAGTGCGAATTTTTTCAGAGCAATTCCGAGGGCGGACTGATAGATTTTCTTCAGAGCAGAATAGGGCAGGCGGACGGTATTATTATCAATGCCGGAGCGTATACTCATTACAGCTATGCTTTGAGGGACTGCATAGCGTCGCTGGGTATTCCGACCGTGGAGGTGCACATGAGCAACATAGCCGCAAGGGAGGAATTCCGCCGTACAAGCGTTATTGCACCGGTGTGCGCAGGGCAGATAGCGGGCTTTGGGTATCTTTCCTATATTTTGGCGGCGGAGTATTTTATAAATGCCGCGGGGCTTGCGCAGGACGGGCAAAAAGGGCAGTGTTGACATAACGGAGCATATAAAGTACAATACTGTAAATATGAATATGCGGGCTTATACGAAAAAAAGAGCGGCAAAGCGGCCGCGTACGGAGAGCTTAACGCAGAATTGACGCAAAAAGCGCCGCCGGGTATTGAGTAAGCCCCGGTATATAAATGCAACGGAAAAAGGTGATAAGATGTTTAACAAGGCAAGCCTTTGCAGGGGAATGAAGCTGCTGGCGGGTATTACCGGGCTGGTTTTATTGCTGTGCTGCGCCATGCCTGTATTTGCAGACGGTATAGCCGAAGAGGGCAGAGTAAGCTATGAGGTTTCGGTAAGCCCCAAAAGGGTGGCACTGCCCCAGGAGGGACAGACGCACAAGGTGACCGTTACGGTGAAGGTGTCCACCAAGCAGAAGGATTTCAGTGCGGGCAATTTCCGTTTTTACCTTGACGATGCGGAGGACTCGATATATGTTGATCAGTCAACGCACATAAGCGAGGAAAACAGCGCAGGAATATCCTTCAGTGCGGATCTGGGAAGAAGCGATATCGGCAGGGAACATGTTGTTTGGGCGGAATATGATGCCCAGGTCAGCGTAAGCGGGCGAACCGAGCGCCACAGGGCAGGCAGCTTTACCGTGCAGGCGGAGGACAGCCAGGCTTTCGTGCTTTCCCTTGTGCCGGATAAAACGGTGGTGGAAAAGGACGGCAATGTGGATTTTTCCGGAAGCATTACAAACAACAGCGGAAAAGATGCCGAGAATGTGTTTATAAGCTTTGCGGGAGCCTACACCGGGCAGTACCAGGATCTTGGCAAGATTGCGGTTAAGGATGTTGAAATAGGCAGCCTTGCCGCCGGAGAAATGCGCAGCTTTTCTTTTTCGGTGGGATCGGTGCAGGGGGATTTTTCCCTGACGCCCACGGTGGCGAGCAATCACGGCAATGTAAAGTGCGAGCCGGTGGAGATAGAGTTAAAGCGCGCGGAAACACAGTTTTATCTTGTGGCGCGTCCGCAGGCCAGCGGAAAATATAACGAGACGGTAACGATAGTATACAATGTTTTGAACAGCGGCAATGTTGCGCTCAGCGGCATACGGCTGCTGGATGAGAGCAACGGTGAAATACGCACAAATGTTACGGTGTTAAAGCCGGGAGAGACCATAACCGGCAGCGTTACCATGCGCATAACCGGGGATAAGAATGTGCGCTATACCCTTACGGCGCAGGACAGCTTCGGCAGGGAGTATCAGACAAACTCCAACGGCGTGGACATAACGCTGGAGGCCAGCGCTGAGGATATCGTCATGGGTATAACCGCCGTGGCGCGCACCACCGCTCTGACCGGGCCGGGGCAGGTGACCTTTGATATAAATGTTACAAACAAAAGCATAATGACGGTATCCAATGTGCGGGTGAGCGACGACCGGGGCGAAGAGATACAGACCATAGGAACGATGGAGCCGGGCGGAAGCAAGAATTTTACGGTAGTGCGCACGGTGGAGCAGACGCAGAATGTGTTCTTTGTGGTTACGGTAACGGACAGCGCGGGGGTGGAGAAGAGATTCGAAACCGAGGTTATAACCGTTACGGTGGGAGAGAACAACGGCACGGCCGCGCCCGTCACGCTGCCTCCGGACGAGCCCACTCCCACGGCGGAGCCTTCAAAGGGAAACGGCGCCGGACGGGCGGTTGTGATTGCCCTTTGCGTGGTGGGCGGACTTATAGTGCTGGGTGTTGCGGCGCTGATTGTTGTGAATATACTGCAAAAGCGCGCTGCCCGCAGGAGCAGAAAAATCAGGAGAAGGATAAAATAGGCTATGGCAAGACTTTTCGGTACCGACGGCGTTCGGGGCGTGGCAAACCGCGAGCTGAGCGCGCAGCTGGCTTTTGATTTGGGACGGGCGGGGGCATATGTGCTTACAAACCATATAAACCGACCGCGGATATTGGTGGGAAGGGATACGAGGCTTTCGGGCAATATGCTGGAATCCGCCCTTATTGCGGGAATAATGAGTGTGGGCGCGGATGCCGTTACCGTGGGTGTGATTCCCACGCCGGGCGTTGCGTTTTTAACGCGGTACTATTCCTGTGACGCCGGAGTTATGATAAGCGCATCGCACAACCCGATGGAGGATAACGGAATAAAATTCTTCAGCTCAAACGGCTACAAGCTGGCGGATGAGGTGGAGGACCGTATTCAGAGGGTGATAGAGGGAGCGGAGACGCTGCCGCAGCCTACGGGCATGGAGGTAGGCAAGCGCATAAAGGTTAAAAATCCGGCGCAGGATTATATGGACTTTTTGCTTTCCACGGTGGATGTGCGCCTTGACAACATGAAAATAGTGCTGGACTGCGCCAACGGCGCGGCAAGCGAGATAGCCCCGGCGCTTTTTGAAAGCCTGGGAGCCGAGGTGCTGCCCTACTATAATACGCCGGACGGCTGCAATATAAACAAAAACTGCGGCTCTACCCATTCGGAGCGCATATGCGAGCTGGTGGTGGAGCAGGATGCCGACTGCGGGCTTTCCTTTGACGGAGATGCCGACAGGCTTATTGCCTGCGATGAGCGCGGACAGGAGATAGACGGCGACCATATAATTGCTATTTGCGCCCGTCATATGCTTAAGCAGGGGAAGCTTCGGGGGGATACGGCGGTGTGCACCGTTATGTCCAACATGGGGCTTACAAAAAGCGCTAAGGAGAACGGCTTTTTGCTGGAGCGCACTGCAGTGGGCGACCGATATGTTCTGGAGCGTATGCTAAAGGGAGGCTATTCCCTGGGCGGAGAAAAGAGCGGGCATGTGATATTCCTTGATTACAATACCACGGGGGACGGCATGCTTACGGCGCTTCAGCTGCTTTCCGCTGCAAAAAAAGAGGGAGAAAAGCTCAGCCGCGCGGCGGAGGTTATGCAAAATATGCCGCAGGTGCTGCTGAATATGACGGTGGACAACAGCGTAAAGAATACATATATGCAGTGCAAGCCGGTGGCCGACGCCATTGCACAGGCAGAGGCGGAGCTGGGGGACAGCGGACGGATACTGGTGCGCGCCTCCGGCACGGAACCGCTGCTGCGGATAATGCTGGAGGGCAGCAACGAGGAGCAGATAGCGCGCCTGGGGCTTAATGTAGCACAGGCAATGAGAGAGCATTTAGGGGCCAAAAGGCGCTGAAGAAACATAAAAATGGTACGAAAAAGCCGCAAAGAGAGGGAAAAATCTTTGCGGCGGGTTTGTTTTTGCAGACGGGTCTTATTTGTCTGAACAGATACGGACAGGAGGAAAACGGATGAGCCTTCCGCTTATCATACTTACGGGGCTGCTGCTTGCGGCGGCGGGCAGCGGCATATTGCTGCTGCTTCCGCCGGTGTTCAGGCTGCCGTGGAAAACGACGGTAAAAAGGTGTATTTGGTTTACCGTAGGGCTGGAAGCTGCGGTCGCAGCCGTTTTCTGCATTTTTAACGGAGTGCGGCCTACGGTTGCGGGGCAGATGGCGTGGTATATTGCGCGTTTTTTCCAGATATGCATTCTTGGAGTGCTGGATGCGCAGATAATGAAAAAATACCGCAGTCAGGGCATGACTGCGCTGTATGTGATTGCGGGCTCGCTGCTTGCGCAGGCGCTGCAATACGGAATCATACGCCTGATATACTAAGGCGCGCTCGGGGTGCGGGCGGGAATATGATTCGGATCACGGGGGTATACGAAACGGGACTATGTGGGAAAAAATTGCTGATGTACTGCTGGATACGCTGCTTGACTGTGTGAAGCTGCTGCCGTTTTTGTTGGCGGCGTATTTGCTTATAGAATGGCTGGAGCATCGGGCGGGGGACCGTTTCGGTGCGTTTTTGAAGAGATCGGGGCGACTTGGGCCGCTTATAGGCGGACTGCTGGGATTGGTGCCGCAGTGCGGCTTTTCCGTGGTGTGCGCCAACTTTTATGCGGGCGGCCTTGTATCCATGGGCACGGTTATAGCGGTAATGCTGGCTACCAGCGATGAAGCGCTGCCGCTGCTGCTTACGGAGGGCATAGGAAACGGCATGCAGATAGCGGAGATATTGCTGCTGCTTGCCACAAAGCTTGTAATAGGGGTGGCGGCCGGCTTTGCCGTGGATGCCGTAATCGGCGCATACAGGCGGCGAAAAGCGCTGAAAACGGCGCCGGATGCGGCAAAAAGCGAGGAAGAGCACGAAGCGCATGTGCACGCGCATACGGAGCGGGAATGTGAAGGCAGGGAGCATGAGGAGTATTCGGAGCACGGGCACAATCACAATACGCTGTGCGAGCATTGCGGATGCGAGGAGCAGCACGGCTTTGTCAGGGGGATACTGCTGCCGGCGCTCAAGCATGTGGGCTCCATTATGCTGTTTATTTTTGCGGTGACGCTTGCACTTAATGCGGTGGTGGAGTTTATAGGAGAGGACAGCCTGAAATCCCTGCTGGGCGGAAGCGCGCTGCTTCAGCCCGTTATCGCCGCAATCTTCGGTTTTATACCCAATTGTGCGGCATCGGTGGTGATAACCGAGCTGTATATATCGGGCGGACTGGGCTTCGGCGCGGCGGTGGCGGGGCTTTGCACGGGAGCGGGCACCGGGCTGCTGATGCTTTTCCGCGCAAACCGCAGCATACGCCAGAATCTGACGATAATGGGCATAATGTTTGCGGTGGCAAGCCTGAGCGGCATCATATTGCAGCTGATCACTGCCTGAAGCCGCAGCGGGGAAAATCGGCGGCACCGATTTAACCGAATATTTACCTTTATATGCTTTTCCGAAGGCGTGTGAAGTGGTATAATAATGCAAAAGGGGTTTCAAAGCGGGTCGTGCCGCATGTATTTGGCTATAACGGCGGCATCTGCAAAAAAATGATGCTGAAAAACCCGTGCCGGCGTTTGGCGGCGGCTATGAAAGGAAATATATGAGCGAACAAAAGAAGACCTCCATAGGAGGACAGGCTCTGCTTGAGGGCATAATGATGCGCGGACCGAAGGTGACTGCCATTGCAGTGCGGGATCCGGAGGGCAGGATGGTGCTGGAGAAATACCCCACCAAGGGCAACGATCGCCCCAAGTTCTGCCGTTTGCCCTTTATAAGAGGAATATTCAATTTGTACGATTCGCTGGTATTCGGCTATAAATGCCTTATGCGTTCTGCGGAAATCGCGGGGCTGGAGGAGGAAGAGACGCCCAAGAAGGGCAAAGCGCCGGTGCAGGAGGCGGACAAGCAGGCTGCGCAGGCGGGTGTCGATACGGAGGGTCAAGCGCCGGAGACGGGCGAAATCGGGGCGGAAGAGACTTCGCAGGCCGGCAGCGCAGGCGCGCAGCCGGCAGCGGCGGAAAGCGCCGAGGCGGCGGACGGCAAAGCGGCGTGCTCACAGGAGCCGGCGGCTGCGCGGGAAGCGGCGGCCAAGGACGGCGCAAAGGAAAAATCGGGCAAGGAAAAGGCGCAGAGCGCGGCGATGATGATATTCAGCGTGGTGCTGGGGCTGCTATTGGCAATAGGGCTGTTCATATATTTGCCCAGCCTGATAACCAAATGGCTCAGCGGCGCCGTTCCGGCCTTTGAAAACCAGGTGCTAAGAAGCGTGGCGGAGGGTGTTATACGGATTATCATATTCATAGGCTACATGGCAAGCATGCTGCTTATGAAGGATATCCGCAGGACATACATGTATCACGGCGCGGAGCACAAGACGATATTCTGCTATGAAAACGGTTTGCCTCTCACGGTGGAGAATGTACGCAGGCAGAGCCGGTTTCATCCCCGCTGCGGAACCTCCTTTATGATACTTATGCTGTTTGTGGGAATATTCATTTCCATGTTCATATCCACGCCCAACCCTGTTGTGCGTACGCTTATAAAGCTTGCGTGCCTGCCGGTAGTGGTTTCGATAGGCTATGAGCTTATAAAGCTGGCGGGGAGATACGATAACATATTTACCCGCATTATAAGCGCGCCGGGGAAGTGGCTCCAGCGGATAACCACGCGCGAGCCGGACGACAGCATGATAGAATGCGCCATTGCCGCCTTTGAGGCGGTAGTGCCCAAGGATGGCAGCGACAACTGGTAAGGGCAGGAGCGCGAGGAAATCGGCGGCGCAGGTTCAAACGGATATTTTTTGAAAAAAGGCGCGGCGGAGAATCGCAGGGCGGCGGGAACGGAATTTTTGCACGAAGCGGCGGCAAACCGCGGGGAAGGCTGAAATGGAGAATATTACAACGACATATAACTGGGCGGGCTTTATATCCGCCTATTGGTGGGTACTGCTGATAACGGCGGCGTTTGCATATCTTCTGGGCAGCGTCAACTTTGCCATTATTTTTTCCTCGATTGCCCGCAGGAGAGATATACGCAAGTACGGCAGCGGCAATGCTGGGGCTACGAATGTGTTAAGAACCTTCGGGCCGGTGCTGGGAGGCTGCACCTTTGTTTGCGATGTGCTTAAGGGGCTTGCGGCGGTGGCTGCGGCGGGAGCGGCGGCATCTTACCTTGTTCCGGGAGGGGACGGCGCGCGCGAGACGGCGGCGATAAGCGGAATGGCCTGTGTTTTCGGGCATATGTTCCCCGTGTTTTTCTCCTTCCGCGGCGGCAAGGGCGTAAGCACCACGCTGGGCGTGCTGTTTATGCTGGACTGGCGTGTGGCGCTTTCCTGTCTTGGAGTGTTTTTGATTGTAACGCTGTGTACGCGCATGGTTTCGCTGGGGTCTGTGTGCGCGGCGGTGGCGGTGCCCGTGGCTACGCTTGGCTTTTCCTATACGGAGGGCATAACGCCAAGGCAGAGATTGGTTTGCGTTCTTGCCATGGCGGCGGTGTGTATTGCCGTTATAATCAAGCATTCTTCAAATATTGCAAGGATAGCGGCGGGCAAGGAATCACGCCTGTCCTTCGGAAGCAAAAAGAAGCGGGACGGCAAAGCTGCGCCCCGGGAGCAGGACAAGCGATAAAAAGGGATAAACTGACGGTTAAGGTTATCAAAGCAAATAAAAATATTAAAACAAAAGGAAAGGATGCCCGCAGGGGCAGAGCAGGTGGAGAATATGGAAAAGAAATTTCTGGCATTTGATTTCGGCGCAAGCAGCGGCCGCGCTATTTTGGGCAGGCTGGAGAACGGCAAACTTACAATGGAGGAGATTCACCGTTTTTCAAACGATCCGGTGGAGATATGCGGGCACTATCACTGGGATATTTTCCGCCTGTTTTTTGAAATCAAGCAGGGGCTTATCAAATATGCCAACATGGGCTACGGCAAGCTGGACGGCATAGGCATTGACACCTGGGGCGTGGATTTCGGGCTTTTGGGCAAGGACGGCGAGCTGCTGGGAGCGCCGTATCACTACCGTGACAAGAGAACGGACGGCATGATGGAGCAGGCGCAGAAGCTTATGCCGCGCCGGGAGATATTCCGCCACAGCGGCGTATCCTTTGAATTTTTCAATACGCTCAATCAGCTGCTTGCCATGAAGCTTGCTTCAAGCGCGGCGCTGGAGGGCGCGCAGGAGCTGCTGTTTATTCCGGACCTGTTTGCCTATTTCCTTACGGGCAACAAGGGTACGGAATTCTGCGAGGCTACGACAAGCCAGATGATAGACCCCGAAACCGGCGACTGGTCGGAGGATATCATAAAGGCGATGGGCTTCCCCAGAAGAATATTCGGGCGCATCGAGCAGCCGGGAACGCTGCGCGGCATGCTGCTGCCCTCGGTGTGCAAGGAGTGCGGCTTGGAGCCTACTCCGGTGTATGTTGTGGCGTCGCACGATACAAATGCCGCCTCCGCGGCAGTGCCGGCGCAGGGGGAAAACTGGGCGTTTCTTTCCAGCGGAACATGGTCGCTTCTGGGCATAGAGGTGGACAAGCCCGTGGTAAACGATGTTACATATGAGCGTAATTTCTCCAACGAGGGCGCTATCGGCGGGCGGTACGATCTGTTAAGCAATATAATGGGGCTGTGGATAATTCAGCAGCTTCGGGCGGACTGGGAGCGTGCGGGCGAGAAGCTCTCCTTCCCGGATATGGTGAAGCTGGCGCAGGAGGCGCAGCCGTTCAAGTGCTTTATTAACCCCGACGATAAGAGCTTTGTGGCTCCCGTAGGCATGGAGGAGCGCATACGCGCCTATTGCGAAAGAACCGGGCAGGAGGTGCCGCTTACCCGCGGAGAGGTTATCCGCACGGCGTATGAGAGCCTTGCACTGAAATACCGCGAGGCCATTGATGACCTTGAAAAAATAACGGGCAAGAGAATAGATGTGCTGCATATAGTGGGCGGAGGATGCCAGAACCTGCTGCTTAACCGCATGACGGCAAACGCCATAGGCCGCAAGGTGGTAACAGGGCCCGCGGAGGGCACCGCTATGGGCAATATACTCATCCAGGCTATGGGCGAGGGCAGCATAAAGGACGTGGCTCAGCTGCGCGAGGTGGTGCGCGCTTCCGTGGATACCGGAGAGTATCTGCCCCAAGATAAACAGGCGTGGGACGAGGCCTATGCGCGCTATTGCAGGGTGACCAAATGCTGAAGCTGGCTCTTCGCGCTTCGGAGCTTACCCCGGAAAAGGCCGTGCAGGAAAAGCCGCTGGCGCTGGCCTTTGTGGGGGACAGCGTATTTGACCTGTATGTGCGGGAGTATGTGCGCGCAAGCGGGCTTAATACGCATATGCTGCACCGAGAGGCCGTAAAGTTTGTCTCGGCGCACGCTCAGGCGGAGGCGTTTATTGCAATAGAGGCGCAGCTTACCCCGCAGGAAGCGTACATATACAGGCGGGGGCGCAATACAAAGCCCACAACGGTGCCAAAGAACGCCGGGGTGAAGGATTACCGCAGCGCTACGGGCTTGGAAACGCTGGTGGGATACCTGTTTCTTACCGGGCAGCTTGAGCGTCTGGATGAGCTTATGGAAAGGATACTTACCGGCACGCGGCAGGCTGACGGCGAATGCGAGGGCAAGACCGAAGCAAAGGCGTGCGCGCAGCAGCAGACGGAAACACAAGGATAAATACGGAAAGGGAAGCCGCCGCAAAACGGGCGGCACGGAAATCAGATGGCATACAATAACGGACGCGCGCAGTCGCGCGGCGGAAAAAACGGCGCCCGCGGCAAGGGCGGATATGAAGCAAACGGGCCTTCGGGCTTTGACAAAAAGGGCGGGCAGACCGGCGGATATAAAAAGCACGGCGGATATGCGCACGGCCAAACGAACGCTCACGGTGAAAAAAGCAGCGGACGCTTTGAAGGAAAACAAAACAGAAGCCGGAGCAGCTTTGAAAATGACTCCTTCGCCAAAAAGGAATACCGCAGCGCGCGGGAGAATGAAAGCTTCCGCCGTCAGCGGGAGGCCTGCGACAAAGAGGCCGCCTTTGAGCAGGAGCAGAGCGCGCAGGAGACGGAAAACATCCTTGAGGGGCGCAATGCCGTTAAGGAAGCGATAAAGGCGGGGCGCGAGATAGAAAAGATACTTATCTCCAACGGCCCCGGCGACGGCAGCGTAAGGGAAATCGCGGCTCAGGGACGCAAAAACGGAGTTCTGGTGCAGGAGGTGGACCGCATACGCCTTGATAAGCTCAGCCAAACGGGGGCGCATCAGGGAATAATCGCCTTTGTGGCGGCAAAGGAATACTGCACCGTGGACGACATTCTGGAAAGAGCAAAGGCAAAGGGGGAGGATCCGTTTATAATCATTCTGGACGGCATAACCGACCCGCAGAACCTCGGCTCCATTATAAGAAGCGCGGAGTGCGCGGGAGCGCACGGGGTAATAATACCCAAGCGGCGCGCGGTGGGGCTTACCCCGGTGGTTGCAAAGGCCAGCGCGGGAGCAATTGAATATATGCCGGTGGCAAAGGTGACAAACATCGCCCAGACCGTGCAGTATCTTAAAAAGCAGGGCGTATGGATATTCGGCGCCGCAATGGACGGAGAGCCGGCAACGCGCACTAACCTTCGGGGGCCTATCGGCATAGTTATAGGTGCGGAGGGGCCGGGATTGGGTCAGCTTGTGCGCAAGAGCTGCGACAGGATAATCTCCCTGCCGGTAAAGGGCGGAATAGATTCCCTCAATGCGGCGGTGGCTGCGGCTGTTATCATGTATGAGGCGGTGCGTCAGCGGGACGGATACTGCGAGAAAGGATAAGGGTTTGACACAGGCGGATTTGTGCTCAATGGAGGAAAACCGCATAGTGCAGCTGGCTCAGAAGGGCGACGATGCCGCCCTTGAGCTGATTTTAACGCGATATAAGGACCTTGTGCGCTCAAGGGCCCGGGCATACTTTATTATGGGGGCGGAAACCGAGGACCTTATTCAGGAGGGAATGTTCGGGCTGTTCAAGGCGGTGCGGGATTATGATCCGGAAAAAAACGCCGGGTTTTATTCCTTTGCCGAGCTGTGCATAAGGCGCCAGCTTATAAGCGCGCTCAAAGGTGCATCACGCCTTAAGCACAGCCCGCTGAATACCTATGTTTCCCTTAACAAGCCCGTGCAGGAGGATTCCGAGCGCACGCTTATGGATGTGCTGGGGGGCAGCCGACTGGACGACCCGGAGACGCTGCTTATAAGCCGTGAGGAATATACGGTGATAACCGGCAAAATTGAGCGCGTGCTTTCGGATTTTGAAAAGCAGGTGCTGGAGGCTTATCTTTCGGGATACAGCTACCGCGATATTGCAAAGCAGACGGGCGCGCAGCCCAAAAGCGTGGATAACGCGCTGCAAAGGATAAAAAAGAAGCTGGAAAGGGCTTTGGGAAGAAGCAGATGATCAAGGCGGTTATATTTGATCTGGACGGCACCCTTGCCGACACACTGAATACGCTTGCGTATTTTTCCAATAAGACGCTTGAGCATATAGGGCTTGCGCCGATAGAAACGGAGCGCTTCCGCTATCTTGTGGGGCGGGGGGCAACGGTGCTTATGGAGCAGATGCTGCTTCTGCGCGGCAAAGAGCCGGACAAGCAGACGGTGGAAAAAATGCTGGCGGATTTTAACGAAATGTACCTTGCAAACACAATGTATCTTACAAAGCCGTATCCGGGCATAGAAGCAATGCTGCGTCAGGTGCGCACAATGGGGATAAAAACGGCGGTGTTTTCCAATAAGCCCGATGCGGCGGCGCAGAAGGTGGTGCCCGCGCTTTTTGATATCCCCTTTGATTTTGTGCTGGGCAAAAGGGAGGAGCTGCCCCGCAAGCCTGCGCCGGACGGCGCGCTTTTGGCCGCAAAAGCCATGGGCGTTGCCCCGGAGGAATGCCTGTATGTGGGGGACACCGATACCGATATGCAGACGGGCGCCGCTGCGGGCATGACCACGGCGGGCGTGCTTTGGGGCTTCCGCACGGAGCGGGAGCTTAGGGAAAACAACGCCTGCATTATTGCAAAGGAGCCGCAGGATATAGTTAATGCGGTGCGCCGCTTAAACGGGCAGGATGCAAAATAAAGCGCTTGATAAAAGCGTAAAAAGGGCCGCAAAAGGTAGCTACTCATAAAACAGTATCAATAACCAACTGAAATAGGGTAGCTGCCATACGGATTGCAACTGAAAACGGGTAAGAGGTTAATAATCTCTTGCCCGTTTTTCAAGCAATACCTATTGCTTGAAAAAACTCATATTTTGGAATATAATTAGTTTGTAAAAGTATATTTTTAATGTCGTCAATTGAATATTCTTTGAGGGTGGAGGAATATTATTTGGGTAGCATCAATCTATATAAGATAGATACTGAGAAAAAACAACTGTTTTTTCAAGAGCTTGCACATAAGATGGATATTAAAGATACGCTTTTTCGGGAAAAGAATGGCAACCGACATGAGCCGGTGAGATATGGAATAACTTTATATATATCTCGGCCAAATGCAGGAAAAGAAATTGCTTGGAATTGGGTATTGGAGGAGTTCAATCAGAACCCTATAGAAATTCCATCTACGCCAAAAGGTGTCGTCGTGATAGAAAGCGAAGACGAAATAACCTATGCTGTAACATTTGGACATGCATATTTTTTGGTCGACAAATTTTGCAATAGGGAATTTGGATTTGAATTTGCCCGTAAACTTTCTTATGAAGAAATTAAAACGACAACATTAACCACTCCAAATTCTCATCGCAACAAAACGGTTAATACATATATCAATTATAGTGAATTGGAGTTTGACAGCGGGGAGTCTTTTGCAAAACTTAAGGCAAAGGTAAAAATGCCAGAGGGCTTCACTTTATATAAACCGTCAATTGAAGTGGGAAGTTCTATTAGATTTTCGACAAATGAGGAATCTCTTGACTTGCTCTTAGATATAATTATGCATGTTGAGTATATATTGGACAATGAGGAAGACAAGTACCATATACCTGTGTTTTCTAAAGTTAAAGATGTTGATAGGCTAGGACAATTAGAAGCAAATTTGTTGGAATCTACCCGTGAGAACCCATCTCAAATTAACATATCCGAACTGGATATAATTGGTGTTACGGAAATTTTCAATCACAATGATGGCGAATTCATCTTGAGTTATCACGGGCAAAAGAAAGAAGTTTCCTCACTTTCAAATGAAGAGTTAGAGCTATTCTGCTTGGAAAATAATTGGGATTATAATCAAGCTTTACTAGATATTACTGTTATTAGCCAGTATAATGGATTTCCTGTAGTAGCTAAAAAAGTAAAGGATTTAATTGATTATACTGATGATCGTGAAAAGTGTCTGCTCTCCAAGGGAGTTTGGTATCAATATAACGAAGATTATCTATCATATTTGAGAGATTCAATAGCAGAAATTGCCACGGAATATCATCCAGAATACGACTTCACAAAAGAATCGTATGAAAAATTTATAGATAGCAAATATATACAAGAGAAAAACAATCCTTTATACAGAGACAAAACTCCTGAAGAAATCAGAGAGAGCCTTAGAAGAAAATACTATGCCGAAAGAGCCTATAATCTGTTGCGCGAAGAATCAGATGGATTCAAAAACTTTGACCGAAATGAAATAAGAGTTGGGAATTCCAGCATCGAAATAATGGATTTATGTAAAGATGGAATGATGTGCGCAGTGAAAATTGGAAACGCATCGTCCAAACTTTGCTATGCTGTTGATCAGTCTCTCACAGCATTGAAACTATATAAAAAGCATCAGTTACCTCAAATGCCTGAGATCACAACTGTTGTGCTCTGGTTTGTTTTAGAACGACAGGATCATATAGAAGACGGAAATGGATGTCCACAATTAAATCAGTTAGATATGTTGATGCTAAAAAATCGGCTGGACCAATGGAAAAAGGAGGTTCGACTTCAGGGGCTAAAACCTTTAATATTTATCAATTATAGGGCGAATTAAGTTTTGAAATTGAGACAGCTTGTTCTGTTATCTTTCTGATAGCCCGTCTCTGATAGACTTTTGATAGCAAAAGTCCGAATAGACCTTAGGATAAGGATAATCTGCATCAAATAAAATCACGTCGAATCAAATCCTCTATACAAAAAAGTTTAGAAATAGATTTAACTCGGCGAGTTTGGCGAATTTTTAGATTTTAATAATGGTGAAGTAAAGGATTTGCTTCCTCAAAGCCTCATGATATGTCAAATTAGTCGCTTGTTCCGTGTGGGGGGGACAAGCCTTTGTACCTCAGATCGAAGCTTTTGTAAAGAAATAAGATATAACTTTGTCTAAAAGTTGGAAAGTAGATGTAGCAAAAGGTGTTAAGCAGCAACTTCAAAAAGCTAAAGCAAATACCATTCCAGATGAACATTTAACAAAATGGGAGAGCCTTTTTAATAAGTTTAATCGATAAATATTTATAACTCCTAAAGATAGCTGCCATACAGGTTGCAACAGAAAGCGGGCAAGAAGTCAAAAACTTCTTGCCCGCTTTTTCTATACTGCATGGAACGATAGAACGGCATTTTTGCGCTTCCGAGAGATATGATATTCCCTGCTCTGTTTTACCCTCTTGCAAGCGGCATAAATCAAGGCTTTTTGCCCGTCTAAATATCCATGCTGGCAGTGAAAACAAAGACCATGTTTGAGGGCGCAAGCGGTCTATCCGGTTGCGCCCTCTTAACTACCCAACAGCAGAGGCAGGAAAAGCCGTCAAGGACGTGAAGCGCGAAGTTTATCCTTGACGGCTTTTTCTGGCTTTGCTACTTGTCATCTGTCAAACCGGAACTTGGGCAAGGCTTCCATTAGGCACGCTTTGAGGTAATCTTGAATATCGTCGTTGATACTCCCTTGAAAGTAGGACAGATATTTGATGTAGCCGGTATAGGTTTGAATGACGGTGTTTACTGCTTCCGGCTCCCCGGCGGCTGCCTTTACAATCATTTCATAAGGTAGCAAATTGTATTTCCTATTCTTCATCTTCTAACGCCTCCATTTCTTTTCGCAGTAAGCGCAAGGCAATCTTTCGTCTGCGGAAGGCTGCGCTTCGACTAATGCCGCACATCTTACTGATTTCCTCGTCGCTGTAACCGAGGTAGTACCGCAAAAGCAGCACTTCCCGCCGCTTTTCCGGCAGACGCAAAAGTGCGGCTGCTAACTGTTCGCTTTCCACAATGACCGTTTTCCCGCAAAGGGTAAAAGCGGTGGGCACATCGTATTTCACGAAATACTCGTCGGTTATAGTAACAGGCTCAAAATCAAACTCACCAAGATAGTCGAGAGACACTTCAAACTGCTGCTTTTTCCGCAGTTTCTTGTAAGCGCCCAGCGCCGCATGATAAAGGACAATCTTACAAAAGGCGTTGAAAGTACGCTCAATATGTTCACGATACTGCTCGCTATTCATCATTTTCTCACCCCCTTTCTGCCAAAGTGGGAGTGATGACAACAAACGCCCATGCAGCATAAAACCGCATGGGCGTTGTGTATAGGAATTATAAGAGATAATTATATGACTTGTGTGTTCATCTTCATAGGCGCAAAACCCCATGTAAGCGCAAAAGATTTTTTTGACCGTAGGTTATGAGAAATAGCAATCAACATATTTATACCCCCAAACAAAATAGCAGAGCCGATAACCGCATTTTTATCTGCGTGTTATCGGCTCTGCGTCTGTGCGTCCGGCTCTTGGATAACGGATATTCTCATGTGCTTTACGCTAATTAGCGTTTCCTGTTTACACTTCGGACAGAACAACGGGAAGTGTTCAAGTACCGTGTCTTCCCGCAACCTTATCCGCGTCTTGCTCTTGCAAATAGGGCATAATAGCCAATGTTTTCCTTTATTATTTTGACGTTGATCTTCGTCCATAGATAAATCAATCTTTTTATTCAAAACGGTTACACCTGCTTTTTCTTTACAGGTATCCAGACCTCATAAACAGTATTTTGCGGGTCGGGATTAAAGTAAACTTCAACATCCGGTCCATAGGTAAACTCATAACCGGAAGTTGGAAGCCACTCTGTTACAATGCGTTTTTCTAATTCTTGAATGGATTTTCCTGTTCCCGCACCCGGAAAAATTGCCCACATACAGCTTGGAATGGTGTACTCTTCCAACGAATTGTCAATTTCAGCAGAAGAAGAAACCGCTATATAATATCTCCATTCTTCATCATCGCTGCAAGCACTTACACCTAAAACGCCCTGCGGCTCACGATTCATCAGCGAAATGATTTTTTCAATGGTGCCGTCTAAAACTGCATCTTGCCACATTTGCGGCACTTCCAAAAAGTTCTGCTCGATTTCTCTGCTTAACGGGAATGATTTTCCGACAATACGAAACGCCTCTTTGGTTTCAATTCGATAATTCATTTCTTCCACTCCTTTGACGGTGATTTTGATGGTAATGGGTGGAAATGATTTGATTGCGATCCCCTCGCTCTTTACTGACGAAGGATTTACGCCATGAACCGATTGAAACGCCCTGTTAAATGCAGTAGGCGAAGTGTATCCGTATTTTGCAGCTACATCAATGATTTTTGCGTCGCTGCCTTGTAGGTCAACAGCAGCAAGCGACATTTTTCTTTTACGGATATACTCGGATAAAGGCATACCGGCTATATATGCAAACATTCTTTGAAAATGGTACGCAGAGCAACAGGCAATTTGTCCGAGTTTTTCATATTCGATTTCGCCTGTTAGATTTTCTTCTATATAGCGAATTGCCTCGTTAAGTCGTTCAATCCAGTCCATGTCCATTCCCCCTCTACCTATTCCATTTTATCAACCTACAAAGGACAAGTCCTCTCTTTTCCTGCACAAAAAAGAGAGGCAAAAAGATGTTATGACTTCTGGAAAATATCAAGTGCATGGCTTGTAATACCAACTAAATCCCCGCGCTCACAAGTGGCAAAATGATAATTCAAATACAAACGGAATGTTTCCTCGTCCATCGCGTCGATTGCTTCCCGGAGTAGCAGAGCGCAGCCGTCGGAAGCTACATAGTGCAGCCTTTTTACCGGAAACACCGACATGATTTCGTCAACATCTTCTTTCCGCACAAGTTCAAATAAATCCTTTGGCTCAGATTTTGCGGCAAAGGTTTCAGTGTCGAGAAGTCCTGTTCGCACATATTCTGCAACATTGATATTCTTCCGGTTAAAGCCCTCGTCAAGTAAGCAGCCGTCCGAAATCACATAGGCGGCAAAAATGATACCGCCCTGTTTGGTAACGCGGATTGCTTCCCGGATCGTCTGCCGCTTATCCTCCTTAGTATACAAATGATAGAGAGGGCCGAGCAGAAGCGTTACATCATATTGATTATCCGAAAAGGCAGACAAATCTAAAGCGTTGCCCTGCGAAATTGTAATTTGCTCATTTGGAAGTGTGTTTTTTCGGAAAACTTTAATGTTATGTTCTACGAGTTCTACCGCGTCAACTATATATCCCCGGCGCGCCAAAGCGTGAGAATATCGCCCTGTTCCTGCACCGATTTCAAGAATACGGTTTCCGGGCTTTAAGTACCTTTCCACATAGCGCATGGTAGTCAGAAACTCAACCGAGCCATGTTTCGATTTAAGGCGACTATCTTCGTCATAAGCCTTATAAAAATTAATTAGATAATGATTGGATTCCATATGATATCCCAGCCTTTTCTCTTTCCTGTTTCACATATGCAGACAGGAAGTTTTGCAACATTTTTTCTAAATTGCGGCTATCAAATGACAGCTTTCCGGTTGCCGTCAAAACAGCAATACCGTGTGAATAAAGAAATAAATCCAAGAATATTTCTTTTCCTTGTTTTGGCTCTACACCGATTATCTGTGAAAAAGCTTTTGCTTTTTCTTCGTTGCCGAGTTCCTTGTAAAAGTCGTTTGCTTCCGACATATCTAAATCCATGTCGCTTATGAATAGCAGACGAAACAGGTTTGTTTCCTCTTTTGCAAACTCGATATAGGAAAGGGGAAACAGCAGGTAAGATTCGATATTCTGAGATTTTTTATACTCCTCGACATATCGGTTGTAGTATTCAAAAGCAAAATCAAGAAATTCAACTTTCAGTTCTTCCATGTTTTCATAGCAGGTAAAAATCGGGCGTGTTGAGCATTGCAGTTTTCCCGCAATACTCCTTGTGTTGACCGCTTCAAAGCCTGTTTCTCGCGTAATATTCAAAACAGTAGTTAAAATCATTTCTTTTGTGATTTTTGGTTTCGGCGGCATAGCATAGTCCTCTTTTCAGATTCAATATAAAACATATGTTACATAACTATTGTTGCATATAAATATAAAATTGTCAAGAAGCAGCTTAATATTTAGAAAATCTTTGGCAAAATTGAAAGTCCGGCGTTGTATATAGTGAAAGGCAAAAACGCAACAAAAGCTGCCTTTCAGACAGGATATTGATTGAGAGGAAGTAAAGGGCTTGGGAAACTCCCAATAAGAGAAAATCCCCGTCCAGCGCAAAGCGTCAAAACGGGGATTTTTACGGAAAGGGTACCCCTTTCCTATGCTTGCTGCGAAAGTAGCAAGCGGCAAATGGGTACTCATTTGCTGTGCTTGCTCCCTACTCAAAACAAGGAAAGGACGGGAAAGGAATGAAAATGAAGCGAAAAATCAAAGACGGTCAAATCGTTGTAAAAAATCCGCTGTATCAAGAACTGCCGGAACACGAAGTAACTATAAAATCCGGTAGAACACTCTATCGTTTTACAGGCAGCTACGATGGGAACCGAAGCCTGCCCCATAAAGTTTTACGGCTCATAGAACAGTCGCCTATTGATGAAAAAGACAAGGAGCGTTAAAATGGGTACAAGCAATCCTGTAATGGCAGACTGCCTGCCGATGAAAGGAGCAGAAAACATGTTAAGGCAGTCTGACAAGATTACCGCCCTTTATTGCCGCTTATCCCGCGACGATGAATTGTCGGGCGACAGCAACAGCATTGTAAATCAAAAGGCGATTTTAAGTAAATACGCAAAGGAAAATCATTTTTCAAACCCCTTGTTTTTTGTGGACGACGGATATTCCGGGACAAACTTCAACCGTCCGAGTTGGAGCGAGCTTTTAGAAAAAATCGAAAACGGCGAAGTGTCCACCTTGATAGTCAAGGATTGTTGTGCGATAATGGGACTAAATCAGAAAGACCTTGAAAATCAAGGGATTCTGGCTTAGTCCCTTCTTTTTTGACCTAAAAGAGGAACAATCGCTCAACAATCGGCGCACAGGATCAAAACCGGCTGGCGGTGGCTATGGAGGTACACTGCATAAGCCCTTCCCGTTGCGCTGCCCACAACGAAAGGAGTCCATCATGAAACAGGGAACTTTGGTTTATGACCACGCAACGGATCGGTACGACATTCGCTTTGACCTTGACTGCTACTACGGCGGTCTGCACTGCGGGGAATGCTTCGATGTCATGGTCAGGGGCAAGTGGAAACCCACCCGGATCGAAATGGCTGCGGACTGGTATCTGGTCGGCATCCGCACGGACGATTTGCAGGGATTGAGGGTGAGGATGTGAAGACTTTTCTCAAGGAAGTGCTGCTTCCTCTGCTGATTGCCCTTTGTCTTGCCGCATTCTTCAAGCCGGTCTATATGGCGGACGGCGTATGTGACTACTTCCTGATGTGGCTCTGTGTCGGCTTCCCATTCGGCATCCGCAGGATGTGTCTCTGGCTCGTCCCCTTCGGTTACGGCATATCCGGCACAGTAGGAATCTTCGCACTCAACATCATCATCGGCGGTCTTATCGGCGGACTCGCCCTGATTGTTGGGCTGCTGCTCGGCATCATCCATACCATCCGAGAAATCATCTGAATATCTGAAAAGCTAAGAGGGTTTGTTTCATTCTCCAATTCGGAGCATGAAGCAAACCCTCTTTTTTTGTTGCCCGAAAGCTGGAACAATCTGCCTCTTGCAGATGACGGCGGTGCGGCGAGGAAAGGAGAGAAAACAAAATGAGCTACATGACAGCCGGTAAGCTGCAAGCCTTTGAAGCCCTCATGAAGGAGGTACCCGGCCACAACCACTATGACAGCGGATGCGACGGGATCTGCCCGGAATGTCGGTCGTGCTGTTTCCATCGTCCCTACTGGAAATATCAAACCTGTGTCTTCGAGGAATGTCCCTATTCCCCGGTGAAGCTGTCAACGCTGCGCTGTCAGCCGGTGATGGCAAGGGAGGGATAACCGCATGGCAGTCTATCGCGTCAACAAAAACCGTGGCTACACGGTCATGGCAAATTACCATCTCAGGGATAAAACCCTGTCCCTCAAGGCCGTGGGGCTACTCTCCAAAATGCTGTCCTTCAACGATGGCTGGCAGTTCTCAACGAAAGGTCTTTCGGCGATCTGCAAGGAAGGCCCCGATGCTGTTCTGGCAGCTCTCAGGGAGCTTGAAGATCACGGCTACCTTATCCGTCACAGGCAACGCGACGCCAAGGGCAGGATGAGCAACACGGTCTTTGAGATTTACGAACAGCCACAACCGGTTTCTCCACACAGGGAAAATCCAGATGTGGATAATCCAGATATGGATAATCCACACATGGAAAACCCACATGGGGAAAATCCCGCACAATTAAATACCAATCAAGTAATTAACAACCAAAGAAATAACTCTCTGAATAAGTATCAATCTATCAATCTTGATGGGATGGACAGGATGGATGAACGGGAGCAATACAGGGAATTGATCCGGGATAACCTTGAGATCGACATCCGCTCTCAGGACAGGCACTATGACCTTGACCGGGTAAATGAAATTGTCGAGATCATGCTGGATGCCGTCTGCTCCACAAGCCCCACCATCCGTATCAACGGAGAAGATATGCCGCAGCCGGTGGTCAAATCACGCTTCCTCAAGCTGGACAGCGGCCACATTGACTATGTGCTCCAAGCGATGAACGATTGCCCTTCCGACATTCGGAACATCCGGGCATATCTGCTCACGGCGTTATACAACGCTTCGCTGACCATAGACAACTACTATTCAGCCCGCGTGAACTACGATTTTCACGGGAAAGGCTGATGCGTAAGCATTCTTAATCAACTTCAAGGGGGTGAGATGAAAACATGATCCACATTTTACACGGTGTCCCGCCTTAGTGACGGGATTGCCCCGCAAATCTCAGAAAGGAGGTCCCCATGCAGGATGAAGTAAATACCAAAGTTGTTGCGATTGCCATTAAGGGCGGCAGGATCACTGCGGAAGTGCTGAAAAAGGCGCTCGCCAAATTCATTGAGGAAATTGAAAAGGCCGAAAAGCAAGCCTCTCAGCCCAAGACCTACCGGGGCAAGCAGTCCATCAAGCACCTTGTCGAGCAGAACGCCGCAATCAGCAACATCGAAGTGACCGACGGAAACATCAAGTCTTTCGAGCGTACAGCGAACAAGTACGGGATCGACTACGCGCTCAAGAAAGACACCTCTGAGCAGCCGCCGCGCTATCTCGTCTTCTTCAAAGGCCGGGATGTGGATGTGATGACTCAGGCGTTCAAGGAGTTTTCCGCCAAGACGGTCAAGCAGAAAGAAAAGCAATCCCTCAAGCAGAAGCTCTCCCGCAGCAGGGAGCAGTCTAAAGCCCAGCACAAGGAGAAGGTCAAGGTTAAGACGAAGGATCGGGGCGTTGAGCTATGAAAAAGAAACTCGACATCAAAAAGCTCGTCCTTCTCAATCTCCCGTATGTGTTCGCCTTCTACTTTGTGGATAAGCTGGCGGCAGTCTTCCGGCTGGCTCCCGGCACAGAGTTCATCGACAAGCTCACCGGCGGCTTTGCCAATTTCGGCGCAGCGTTCGCTAATCCGCTCCCCAGCTTTCATCCAGTAGACCTTCTCATTGGTGTGGCCGGAGGCGCGTTGCTCAAGCTGGCCGTCTACATCAAAGGCAAAAACCGCAAGAAATTCCGCCAAGGGGAGGAATACGGGTCAGCGCGTTGGGGACGACCGGAAGACATCCGGCCTTACATGGATGATGACTTTTCCAACAATGTCATTCTCACCCAGACCGAAGGGCTGACCATGAACAGCCGTCCGAAGCAGCCGAAGTACGCGAGGAATAAGAACATCCTTGTCATCGGTGGTTCCGGCTCGGGTAAGACCCGCTTCTTCGTGAAGCCCAACCTGATGCAGATGCACAGCTCCTATGTGGTCACTGATCCCAAGGGTACAGTGTTGGTCGAATGCGGAAAGATGCTTGAGAAAAACGGTTATATCATCAAGTCGCTGAATACGATCAACTTCCGAAAATCCATGCACTACAACCCGTTCGCCTACATCCGCAGCGAAAAAGACATCCTCAAACTGGTCAATACGATCATCGTCAACACGAAGGGAGATGGCGATAAGTCCGGGGAGGATTTCTGGGTCAAGGCTGAAAAGCTCTACTATACCGCCCTCATCGGCTATATCTGGTACGAAGCGCCAGAACACGAGAAAAACTTCACTACCTTGCTCGAATTGATCAACGCTTCGGAGGCCAGAGAGGATGACGAGACTTTCAAAAATCCCGTTGACCTCATGTTCGATGAACTGGAAGAGCGCGACCCTGACCACTTCGCGGTCAAGCAATACCGTAAATATAAGTTAGCCGCTGGTGTTGTATGCTCTAAAAGACTTCTTAATCAAGCGGTTGGGAAGTCTCTTAGAA
>ERZ827186.337-NODE-337-length-60011-cov-36.969961_pt1 | contig 60011 bp, 52 predicted proteins | sample MGYA00519918_ERZ827186 | MGnify/ENA primary metagenome ERZ827186 (study PRJEB31778, sample SAMEA3449275) | human gut metagenome | biome: human gut; feature: human-associated habitat; material: faeces | place: United Kingdom | collected 2010/2012 ...
CCCTGCCCGGCAACCTGGCCATCGCCCTGCACCCCGACGAGAGCTACGCCGTGGTCAAGGCGCCCAACGGCGAGATGTACATCATGGCCGAGGCACTGGTCGAGAAGGTCATGAAGATCGGCGGCTTTGACAGCTATGAGATCGTGGAGACGCACCCCGGCTCCTTCTTCGAGAACATGCTGGCCGACCATCCCTTCCTGCCCAAGACCTCCCGCCTGGTGCTGGCGGATTACGTCACCATGGACTCCGGTACCGGCTGCGTCCACACCGCACCCGGCTTCGGTGCCGATGACTATGTGACCTGCAAGCGCTACGGCATGGACATGGTAGTGCCCGTGGACGATCAGGGCAAGCACACCGCCTACGCCGGCAAGTACGAGGGCATGACCACCGATGCGTCCAACCCCGTCATCCTGCAGGATATGAAGGACAACGGCACGCTGTTCGCCAGCGAGGACATCATCCACAGCTACCCCCACTGCTGGCGCTGCAAGCAGCCCATCATCTTCCGTGCCACCCCCCAGTGGTTCTGCTCCGTGGACAGCTTCAAGGACGAGGCCATCGCCGCCTGCGAGGACGTGCGCTGGGTGCCCGCCTGGGGCAAGGACCGTATGCGCTCCATGATCCTGGAGCGCACCGACTGGTGCATTAGCCGCCAGCGCCGCTGGGGCCTGCCGATCCCCGTGTTCTACTGCAAGGACTGCGGCAAGCCCGTCTGCACCCCCGAGAGCATCGAGGCCGTGGCCGGGCTGTTTGAGAAGGAGGGCTCCAACGCCTGGTTCGACAGAGACGCCGCCGACATCCTGCCCAAGGGCTTCACCTGCCCCCACTGCGGCAAGGCCGCCGGATTTGATAAGGAGACGGACACGCTGGACGGCTGGTTCGACTCCGGCTCCACCCACTTTGCCGCCATGGAGCGCGATCAGGGCTTCTGGCCTGCCACCATGTACATCGAGGGCCTGGATCAGTATCGCGGCTGGTTCCAGTCCTCCCTGCTGGTGGCCGTGGGCGCTCTGGGCCGCGGCGCACCGTTCAAGGAGTGCGTCACCCACGGCTGGACCGTGGACGGCGAGGGCAAGGCCATGCACAAGTCCCTGGGCAACGGCATGGACCCCGCCGAGATCTTCAACAAGTACGGCGCCGATCTGCTGCGTCTGTGGGCCGGCAGCTCCGACTACCATGTGGACGTCCGCTGCTCCGACGAGATCTTCAAGCAGCTGAGCCAGAACTACCTGAAGTTCCGCAATACCGCCAAGTTCTGCCTGGACAATCTGGTGGGCTTCGACGCCGATCATCTGGTGGAGCCGGGCGAGATGCTGCCCCTGGACAAGTGGGCCATCACTCGCCTGAACGACCTGCTGACCAAGGCCTACGCCGCCTACGACAACTATGAGTTCCATGTGGTGTCCCACATGATCAACGACTTCTGCGTGGTGGACCTGAGCTCCTTCTACTTCGATATTCTCAAGGACCGCCTCTACTGCGACGAGGCCGAGGGCCTCTCCCGCCGCAGCGCCCAGACCGCCCTGTTCCTGATCCTGGACGCTATGACCCGCCTGTTTGCCCCCATCCTGGCCTTTACCTGCGATGAGATCTGGCTGGCCATGCCCCATCGCTCCTGCGATGACGGGCGCAATGTGCTGTTCAACGAGATGGTGCTGCCCTACAACGGCTACGCCCTCTCCGAGGACGAGATGGCCCGCTGGGCCCGTATCGCTGCCCTCCGCACCGCCGTCAACGGCGCGCTGGAGACCGCCCGTGCCGACAAGACCATCGGCAAGAGCCTGGAGGCTGAGGTGGACCTGGCCGTTACGCCGGAGGATGGCTTCCTGGCATCCATGGACGCCGCCCAGGTGGCCGACCTGTTTATCGTCTCCCAGGTCCGTGTGGACGTGGACGCGGAGCAGAAGGTGGCCGTTCGCCCCGCCAACGGTGCCAAGTGCGCCCGCTGCTGGAAGGTCCTGCCCACCGTGGGCAGCGACAGCGAGCACCCCGACCTGTGCCCCCGCTGCGCCGCCGTGGTCAAAAAGCTCCCCGTCATCGAGTAAAAGACAAGTAAAAAAGAAACCGCCCTCCAGGGCGGTTTCTTTTTTATTCCTTCACCTGCTTCATGGACAGGCTGATGCGGTGCTTTTTCTCGTCCACGTCCAGCACCAGCACCTTCACGATGTCGCCCACGGCCACCACCTCGGAGGGGTGCTTGATGAACCTGCTGCACACCTGCGAGATGTGTACCAGCCCATCCTGATGCACGCCGATGTCCACGAATACGCCGAAGTCGATGACATTCCGTACCGTGCCGGTGAGCACCATGCCGGGCTTCAGGTCCTTCATGTCCAGCACATCGGTGCGGAGGATGGGCGCCGGCAGGTCGCTCCGCAGGTCGCGTCCGGGCTTCATCAGCTCCTTCACCACGTCCCGCAGTGTGGGCACGCCCACGCCGATCTCTTCGGCTACCTTTGCCTCGCCCATGGCCTGCACCTTCCGCATCAATCCGTCCACCGCGCCCCGGCGCACGTCTTCGTCGCCGCAGCCGCACAGGGCCAGCAGCTTCTCCGCCGCCCCATAGCTCTCCGGGTGTACGCCGGTGTTGTCCAGCACGTTTTTGCTCTCCGGCACCCGCAAAAAGCCCGCGCACTGCTCATAGGCCTTGGGGCCCAGCTTCGGCACCTTCAAAAGGCGCTTCCGGTCCGGGAAGGCGCCGTTGGCCTCCCGGTACGCCACGATGTTCTTCGCCGTGGTGCCGTTCAGCCCGGATACATAGCCCAGCAGGCTGGCGCTGGCGGTGTTCAGGTCAACACCCACGGCGTTGACGCAGTCCTCCACCACGCCGCATAGTGCCTCGTCCAGCCGCTTTTGCGGCATATCGTGCTGGTACTGCCCCACGCCGATGGCCTTGGGGTCGATCTTCACCAGCTCCGCCAGCGGGTCCTGTAACCGCCGGGCGATGGAGATGGCCGAGCGCAGGTTCACGTCGTAGTCCGGGAACTCCTCCGCCGCCAGCTTGCCGGCGGAGTACACCGACGCGCCCGCCTCGTTGACGATCATATAGCTGACGCCCGGAAGGCCCCGCAGCATCTCCACCGTCATCTGCTCTGTCTCCCGGCTGGCGGTGCCGTTGCCGATGGCGATGTGCGCCACGCCGTGTTTTTTGCACAGGGCCGTCAGCTTGGCGATGGCCTCCCGCTTCTGGCGCTCGCCGTAGGTGGGGTAGACCACCGTGGTGTCCAGCACCTTGCCGGTGCCGTCGATGACCGCCACCTTGCACCCGTGGGCATAGCCGGGGTCCAGCCCCATGGTCACGTGGCCCTTTACCGGCGGCTGGAGCAGCAGCGGCTTCAGGTTCAGCGCGAACTGTCCGATAGCGCCCTCGTTGGCGCTGTCCGTCAGGGCGGACCGCGCCTCGCGCTCCAGCGACGGATAGATCAGCCGGTCATAGGCGTCCTCACAGGCGGCCTTGATGAATTCCATGGCCGCCGAGCCGGGCTTTACCACCGCCCGCCGCAGTGCCGGCAGCGCGGCCTCCCGGTCCAGCAATACCGTGACGGAGAGCAGCCCCTCTTTTTCGCCCCGGTTGATGGCCAGGATCTGGTGCCCCGCCAGCTTGGGAATGGCCTGTTCAAAGTCGTAGTACAGTCGGTACACGCTGTCCTCCTCCGTGGCGGCAAGGCTCCTCAGCCGTCCCTGCCGCATCAGCAGGCCCCGCAGTGCCTTGCGGATGTCGGCGTCGTCGCTGATGATCTCCGCGATGATGTCGTTGGCGCCCTGTAATGCGTCGGCCGCGGTCTCCACGCCCTTCTCCGGATCGATGTACGCCTGTGCGGCCGCCTCCGGCGCGGGACAGTCCTTCTCCTGCGCCAGCAGCAGCTGCGCCAGGGGCTCCAGCCCCTTCTCCCGGGCCACCGTGGCGCGGGTGCGCCGCTTTTGCTTGTAGGGGCGGTACAGGTCCTCCACCTCCGCCAGCGTGGCGGCGCTGTCGATGGCCGCCGTCAGTGCTTCGGTCAGCTTGCCCTGTCCCTCGATGGCGGACTTGACCTCCTGCCGCCGCTTGTCCAGGTTCCGCAGGTATTGCAGCCGGTCCTCCAGCTTCCGCAGGGTGGTGTCGTCCATGGAGCCGTGCTGTTCCTTGCGGTAGCGGGCGATGAACGGAATGGTGCTGCCCTCGTCCAGCAGCGCGATAACGTTTTCCACGTACTGGACCGGCTGGCCCAGCTCCGATGCCAATATCTGTGTGATGCTCTGCATATGTGCTCCTTTCAGAAAGCTGTGCCCGCGCACGGCGCGGGCACAGACGCTTATTTACTTGTGATACAGGCTCTTGACCTCATATTTCGCCTCGCAGCTGACGTTGATGCCCAGCCGCTTGTACAGCTTGGCGTCCTCCTCGGAGATGATGACCGAGAAATGGGCCTCGCAGCCCCGCAGGTTCTTCAGCTGCGCCTGCACCATGGCCGCCAGGGGGTTCGTCAGACCGGAGATCGCCAGCGCGATCAGCACCTCATCCGAGTGCAGCCGGGGATTTCGGTGGCCCAGGCAGCCGGTCTTCATGGCGCTGATGGGTTCGATCACCGACGAGGGGATCAGGTCCAGCTTGTGGTCAATGCCCGCCATCTTCTTCAGCGCGTTCAGCAGCAGCGCCGCCGACGCGCCCAGCAGGGGAGAGGTCCGCCCGGTCACCACGCTGCCGTCCGGCAGCACCATGGCGCCCGCCGGTTTGCCGGTGGCCTCCGCCTTTTCCAGCGAGGCCGCCACCGCCGGGCAGATGTCCGGCGTCACGCCGGCCTGCTGCATCACCAGCTCCAGCTTCCGCACCACGCACTCGTCCGCCTGCCCCTTGGCCCGTTCCACGCACCCGGTATAGTACCGGCGCAGGATCTCCATCCGGCTGGCCTCCTGGCACACCGCGTCGTCCACGATAGCGAAGCCCGCCATGTTCACGCCCATGTCCGTGGGGGACTTGTAGGGGCACTCGCCCTGGATCATCCGGAACATGGCCGCCAGCACCGGGAAGATCTCCACGTCCCGGTTGTAATTCACCGTGGTCTTGCCATAGGCCTCCAGGTGGAACGGGTCGATCATGTTCACGTCGTTCAGGTCCGCCGTGGCCGCCTCATAGGCCAGGTTCACCGGGTGCTTCAGTGGCAGGTTCCAAATGGGGAACGTCTCGTACTTGGCGTAGCCCGCCCGGATACCCCGCCGGTTGTCGTGGTACAGCTGGCTCAGGCAGGTGGCCATCTTGCCGCTGCCGGGGCCGGGGGCCGTCACCACGATCAGCGGCCGGGTCGTCTCAATGTATTCGTTCTTGCCCAGGCCCTCGTCGGACACGATGTGCGCCACGTCCGAGGGATACCCGGCGATGGGATAGTGCTTATAGCTCTTCACGCCAAGGGCACTCAGCCGCTTGATAAAGGCATCCGCCGCCGGCTGGCCGGCGTACTGGGTGATGACCACGCTGCCCACATAGAAGCCCAGCCCCCGGAATACGTCGATCAGCCGCAGCACGTCCACGTCGTAGCTGATGCCCAGGTCGCCGCGCATCTTGTTCTTCTCGATGTCCCCGGCGCAGATGGCCACCACGATCTCCACGTCGTCCTTCAGCGTCTGCAGCATCCGTATCTTGCTGTCCGGCTGGAACCCCGGCAGCACACGGGAGGCGTGATAGTCGTCAAACAGCTTGCCGCCGAACTCCAGATACAGCTTGCCGCCGAACTGGGCGCGCCGCGCCGTGATGTGCTCCGCCTGTAATTGCAGGTACTTTTCGTTGTCAAATCCGATCTTCACCCTGATCCACCTCTGTCTCTCCAAAATATCGTCTGCTATTATACAATATCTTGTGGGGCAGGGAAAGAAGAAATCACAACTTTCCCGGGGGAAAATGTGACGAACTTTGACTGTGTTTTTTGGCAAAACCCACCGTTGCTTTTTGCTTCCGGCGGGGGTATACTAAAAATTACCCCCATTTTGCAGGAGGAATTTCTATGCGTTTTCACGTTATCTGGCGCAAGAGCCACGAGCCGGAGGAGGCCTATCGCGACTTCTTCGAGACAAACGATATTTACGAGGCCAAGGATTTCGCCATGCGCCTGGCCTTTGACGAGACAAATCTGGTCTGCGTCCGCGACGAGAAGCGGGACGAGATCGTCCGCGACTTTGACGCGGAGGTCTACCGCTGAAGCTCATAAACCAACCGCCTCCGGCCATACTAAGGCCGGAGGTGATTTTTATGCCCAAACGCAAGCGCAGCCGGGAGGGCTTTCCCTATGACGCTACACCGGACGTCCACCACTTTCCCGGCGTACCGCGCAGCAGCTTCGACCTGGTGAATATGTACGGCACCTATAACATTCAGCCCACGTCTGACACGGAGAACACCTTTCCCCTCATCGCCCCCGGCCTGCCCAAGGCCTACCGGAACATGAAGCTGGACAAACACGACCTGGAGCCGTGAACCGCAGGAAGCCGCATGGCGCGAGCGCGCCATGCGGCTTCCTCATACTGCCATGACGAGTTTCCAAAGAAAACGCAACATTGTCCCGGAAAAATCCGGAAAGATTTAATCATTTAAAGTGCGGCTCGGTACAATGCACAAATAATTGTTATTTCTTTGGCAATTCGCATAATTGACGCAAATTTCACAAACCCGTATAATATAAGTAAACTGGTAAGACCAGTGCGGCGCGCAGTATCTCCGCACCGCGGGAGAGGGTATTTCTGCCCGATCGCACAGAATAGGGAGGACCCCATGTACACCTTAGGTATCGACATCGGCAGCACCACTTCCAAGTGCGCCGTTCTTAAAGACGGGAAGGAGCTGGTGGCCCACAGCCTCCAGACCGGCGGCCTGGGCACCGGCGGGCCGGAGGAGGCGCTGGTGCAGCTGTGGCAGACCAGCGGCCTGACCCGGGCCGATATGGCCTGTGCCTTTGTCACCGGCTACGGACGCAAGAACTACCAGGGCGCCGACGGTGAGATCAGTGAGCTGACGGCCCACGCCCTGGGCGGGCGCTTCGTGTTCCCGGACCTGCGTACCGTCATCGACATCGGCGGCCAGGACGCCAAGGTCATCGCCCTGTCGCCCTCCGGCAAGATGGTGAACTTCGTCATGAACGATAAGTGCGCCGCCGGTACGGGGCGGTTTCTGGATGTGATGGCCTCCATCCTCCGTCTGGACGTGGACGATCTGGATGCCGAGGCCGCCAAGGCCGCGGCCCCCGCCGCTATCTCCAGCACCTGCACCGTGTTCGCCGAGAGCGAGGTCATCAGTCAGCTGGCTAACGGCGTCAAGCGCCCCGACCTGGTGGCAGGCATCTGCCGCAGCGTGGCCAGCCGCGTGGCGGCCCTGGCCCGGCGGGCGGGCGTCACGGAGCGGGTCTGTCTCTCCGGCGGTGTGGCCCGGAACGACGCGGTGCGGCAGGCGCTCAGCGACGAGCTGAGCGTCCCCGTCAGTGTGGACCCGCTGGCCCAGTATTTCGGCGCCATCGGCGCGGCCCTGTGGGCATATAAGCAGATGACATGAATAAACAGAAATATGTTTCGATAAAAGCTGTGAGGAGGAACTGAAATGGCAGAAGAAGTGAAGAAGGCCCCGAAGCCCGTGGATCCCAATTCCGCCAAGTACAAGCTGGGCAAGATCGCGGCGGACGCCTATGTGGATGCCATCGAGGCCAAGAAGCGCGGCGAGAAGGTGGCTTGGGTCTCCAGCAACTTCCCTGTGGAGATCCCGGAGACTATGGGCATCGCCACCGTGTATCCCGAAAATCAGGCCGCCGGTATCGCCGCCCGCGGCGCGGGCACGAGAATGTGCGAGGTGGCGGAGTCCGAGGGCTACTCCAACGATATCTGCGCCTACGCCCGCGTGTCTCTGGCCTACGCCAAGCTGAAGTCCTGTCCCGAGCAGGACGTGGCCATGCCCGACGTACTGCTGTGCTGCAGCAACATCTGCTCCTGCATGATCAAGTGGTACGAGAACCTGGCCCGCGAGCTGAATATTCCCATGATCCTGCTGGATATCCCCTTTAACCCCGACTACGAGGTGTCCGACGCGGAGGTGGCCTACGTCACCGGCCAGTTCTGGGACGCCGTGAAGCAGCTGGAGGAGATCACCGGCAAAAAGTGGTCCGACGAGAAATTCAAGGAGGTCACCGGCTTCTCCTGCCGTTCCAGCCGCGCCTGGCTGGCGGCCACCGGCTGCGCCAGGTATGTGCCGTCCCCCTTCAACGGCTTCGACCTGCTGAACCACATGGCCGTCATGGTCACGGCCCGGGGCAAGTCCACCGCCGCCGACGCCATGGAGACGCTGCTGAAGGAGTATGAGGACAACCACAAGAACGGCGTCTCCACCTTCCGCGGCGAGGAGAAGTACCGTATCATGTTCGAGGGCATCGCCTGCTGGCCGTACCTGCGTGCCACCAGCACCGGCCTGAAGTCCCGTGGCATCAACATGGTCACCACCATCTACGCCGACGCCTTCGGCTTCGACTACAACACCTTCGACGAGATGATCCGCGCCTACTGCAAGGTGCCCAACGCCATCAATTTGGAGATGAGCCGCGACAAGCGCATCAAGCTCTGCAAGGACAACCACGTGGAGGGTATGCTGGTGCATACCAACCGCTCCTGCAAGCTGTGGAGCGGCTTCATGTACGAGATGAGCCGCCAGATCGGCAAGGCCTGCGATATCCCCGTGGTCAGCTTCGACGGCGATCAGGCCGACCCCCGCAATTTCTCCGAGGCCCAGTATGACACCCGCGTGCAGGGTCTGACGGAGATCATGGAAGCCAATAAGGCTGCGAAAGGAGTGTAAGGCATGAACGACATCCTCAACAAGCTGCATGAGGCAGCAGCCTCTCCCCGCGCGCAGATGGACGGCTATCTGGCCCAGGGCAAAAAGATCGTCCTGTGCGCTCCTGTTTACACTCCCGAGGAGCTTATCCACGCCATGGGCTTCGTGCCTATGGGAGCCTGGGGCGGCGATGTAGCGCTGAACCGCGCCAAGGAATACTGTCCCGCCTTCCTGTGCGCCATTGTCCAGTCTCTGCTGGAGCTGGGCATCAGCGGTGCGTATGACGGCGCCAGCGCTATCGTCATCCCCTCCCTGTGCGATACCCTCAAGACCGTGGGCGAGAACTGGAAGTACGCCGTGCCGTCCATCCCCTTCATCCCCATGACCTATCCCCAGAACCGCAAGCCCGCCTACGGCGTGGCCTATACCAAGGCCGGCTATGAGCGCGTGATCCGCGACCTGGAGAAGCTGGGCGGCGCCTTCTCCGAGGAGAAGCTGCTCGCCTCCATCAAGGTCTATAACCGCCACAACGCCGCCATGCGGAAGATCGACGAGCTGTTGGCCGTTCACCCGGAGATCACCGCCGCCCAGCGCAGCGACATCTTCAAGAGCGCCTTCTTCATGACCAAGGAGGAGCACACCGATCTGGTGGAGGCGCTCATTGAGGAGCTGGAAGCCCAGACTCCCGCCGCGGAGAAGCTGCCCATCGTCATCTCCGGCATCCTGACGGACGCCCCGGCGCTGAACGCCATTCTGGACGAAATGGGTCTGCACATCGTGGCCGACGACGTGGCCGCCCAGTCCCGCCAGTACCGCACCGACGCACCGGAGCGCGATGACGCCCTGAACGCGCTGGCCGAGAAGTTCGCCGCCATGGGCAACTGCTCTGTGCTGTACGATCAGGAGAAGAACCGGGTGAAGTGGATCGTGGACACCGCCAAGGCGAGAAGCGCCAAGGGTGTTCTGGTGGTGCTGACCAAGTTCTGCGACCCGGAGGAGTTCGACTATGTGATGATCAAGAAGGCCTGCGAGGCCGCCGACCTGCCCCTGACGCTGGTGGAGGTAGACCGTCAGATGGTGCGCTTCGAGCAGGTGCGCACCAATCTGGAGACCTTCCGCGATCTGCTGAAAATGTAAACAACACACCATTCATAACATACATGGAGGAACGATATGAGCGAAGTGAAACGTCCCCTTGAAGGCGTGAAGGTGCTGGAGCTTGCCACCTTTATTGCCGCCCCCTGCTGCGCCCGCTTTCTGGCGGATCTGGGCGCCGAGGTCATCAAGGTCGAAGCCCCCGCCGGCGACCCCCTGCGCTATACCGCCGTCAACGAGGGACGTCCCCAGGACCAGAAGGAGAACACCTCCTACGATCTGGAGAACGCCGGCAAGACCTGCGTCTGCCTGAACACCAAGACCCCCGCCGGCCGTGAGGCGCTGGAGAAGCTCATCGCCGAGGCGGATATCTTCATCACCAACTGGCGGCAGAACCCCCTGAAGAAGGCCGGTCTGGACTATGAGACGCTCCACGCCAAGTACCCCAGGCTGGTGTACGGTTTCGTGTCCGGCTACGGCGAGAAGGGCCCCGACAAGGACCTACCCGGCTTCGACTTCACCGCTTTCTTTGCCCGCGGCGGCATCCTGGGCACCCTGTTTGACAAGGACGCCCTGCCCATGCTGACCATCGCCGGCTTCGGCGACCATCAGGTGGGTATGTACCTGGCCTCCGGCGTGCTGGCGGCCCTGTACCGCGCCCGCGAGACGGGAATCGGCGACCGCGTGGTGGTCTCCCTGTTCCACAGCGCCATCTGGGATGTCTCCCTGCTGCTGCAGGCCAGCCAGTACGGCGACCCCACCACCCAGTACCCCCTGTCCCGCCGCACCCTGCCCAATCCCCTGGTGGTGGCCCACAAGACCAAGGACAACAAGTGGCTCCAGATCGCCATGCCCCAGTACAACCGCCACTATCCCATCTTTATGAGCGCCATCGGCCACCCCGAGCTGGCCGAGGATCCACGCTACTATCCCCAGACCAACCTACAGGCCAATATCGAGGAGTTCTACGACTTCCTGGTGGCCGAGATGGCCAGCCGCACCCTGGACGAGTGGTGCAAGCTGATGGACGCCAACGATCTGCCCTACGCCGTGGCCCAGACCTGGGATCAGCTGCTGGTGGATAAGCAGGCATGGGCCTCCGGCTGCTTCTACGAGATGGAATATTCCAACGGCAATAAGCGCACCATGGTCCGGCCTCCCGTTATCTTCGAGGAGACGGAGCTGCCTCCCTACAACCGCGGTCCGTACCTGGGCGAGCAGACCGAACTGGTACTGAAGAACCTGGGCTACACCGACGAGCAGGTGGCCGCCATGATCGCCGCCGGCGAGGCGGTGCCCATGGATCCTTCCCTGAAAGACTGACGGCGGCATCTTTTCCGCCCTGCCATCGTCAAACCGTCTCGACGTACACACGGTACGCCATCGCCGGTTTGCCATCGGCAGAACGAAAAATCTCTCCGCCGTAGGCGGAGCGGAACCGACGGAAAACCAACGCAGAATGACCCGGCGACTTGAGGAAAAGCAAACTATAAGGGCGCGGCGCGTTGAGGAGCGCGCCGCCGCCCCCGGAATGTGAAGGAGAAAAATCATGAAGATCGCTGCTTACGAAGTACGTCCCGACGAGAAGCCCGTCATCGAGGGCCTGTGCAAGAAATACGGTATCGAGCTGATCTCCACCCCCGCAAATCTGGATAAGACCACCGCCCATATGGCCGCCGGCTGCGACGGTGTTACCACCCTGGGCCAGAGCGACTATTCCAACGCCGTTCTGGACGAGCTGAAGGGCTATGGCGTGCAGGTGCTGGCCAGCCGCTGCGTGGGCTATAACCACATGAACTGCGGCTATGCCCGTTCCCTGGGCTTCCGCCTGTGCAACGGCGCTTACGCGCCCAACGGCGTGGCGGAGTACACCGTTATGGCCATCCTGATGTGCATCCGCAAGTTCAAGAAGGCGCTGTACAACACCAACGACAACGACTTCACCCTGAAGGGCAAGATGGGCCGCGAGCTGCGTACCATGACCGTGGGTGTCATGGGCACCGGCAAGATCGGCTTCACCATCATCAAGTGCCTCAGCGGCTTTGGCTGCCGTATCATCGCCAACGATGTCTATGAGAACGACGCCGTCCGTGCGTACGCCGAGTATGTGGACCTGGACACCCTGTACCGTGAGTCCGACATCATCACCATCCACACCCCGCTGCTGCCCGAGACCACCGGCATGATCGACCGCGAGGCCATCGCCAAGATGAAGGACGGCGTGGTGTTCATCGACAACGCCCGGGGCGAGCTGATGGATATCGATGCCGTCACCGAGGCGGTGGAGTCCGGCAAGTTCGGCGCGCTGTTCATGGATGCCTTCCCCGGCGAGACCGGCATCATCCACGTTCCCCACGATGAGGACATCATCCGTACCCCCGGTATGCCCTACTTCAAGCTGAAGTACCTGCGCTCCTTCGTCAACGTCTACCACACGCCCCACATGGCCTTCTTCACCGAGGAGGCCGCGGAGCAGATGGCCGAGTGCGGCGTCAACAGCATCTATGAGATTTTGACAGAGGGCAAGTCCAAGCACGAGATCCCCTGCTGAGCAGAGCAGTGACCCATACTTTAACAGGAGGAAAACTATGATTTTCGACGCAAAGCATGAAATGATCCGCAAGCTGGTCCGCCAGTTTGCCGAGACCGAGCTCACCACCGAGGTCCTTGACAAGGTGGAGGAGACCGGCGAGTTTCCCGAGGAGATCGTTGACAAGATGGCCAAGTGCGGCTTTCTTGGCCTGAAGATCCCCCGCGAGTACGGCGGTGCCGGTGCCGATACCCTGGCCTATGTCATCATGATCGAGGAGATCGCCCGTGTCTCTGCTGTGGCCAGCCTGTACGCCAATACCCCCAACTCTCTGGGCGGCGGCCCCCTGATGCAGGCGGGCACCCCCGAGCAGCTGGAGAAGTATCTCCGTCCCTCCGTGGAGAACAAGGTGAAGATCGTCTTCGGCCTCACCGAGCCGGGCGCCGGCTCCGACGCCAGCAGCATGGTCACCACCGCCGTGAAGGATGGCGACGACTACATCCTCAACGGCCGTAAGTGCTTTATCTCCGGTGCACCCCTGGCCGACTACTGCATCGTCTACGCCAAGACCGACATGAGCCGCGGCAATAAGGGCATTTCTGCCTTTATCGTGGACATGAAGGCCCCCGGCGTCTCCTGCGGCAAGCACGAGGCCAAGATGGGTCTGGTGGGCTACGCCACCTCCGACGTGGTGCTGGAGGATGTCCGCGTCCACAAGAGCGATATGCTGGGCAAGGAGAACATGGGCTTTATCAACGCCATGAAGACGCTGGACGGCGGCCGCCTGGGTGTGTCCGCCCAGTCCATCGGTCTGGCCCAGGGCTGCCTGGATGAGGCCATCAAATACTCCAAGGAGCGCGTCCAGTTCGGCAAGCCCATCTGCAAGAACCAGGCCATCGCCTTCATGCTGGCGGATATGGCAACCAAGCTGACCGCCGCCAAGGAGCTGGTCTATATGGCCGCCCAGATGAAGGACAGAAACGACCCCAACGCCTCCATGTACTGCTCCATGGCCAAGTACTTCGCCTCCGAGACGTGCAACGAGATCGCCGCCAAGGCGGTGCAGATCCACGGCGGCTACGGGTACATCAAGGAGTACCCCGTGGAGCGCAAGTACCGCGACTGCCGCGTGTTCACCATCTATGAGGGCACCTCTCAGGTCCAGCAGATGGTCATCTCCGGCAATTTGCTGAAGTAATGCGGAAAGGAGCAAGAATAGAATGAAGCTTATCGTTTGTGTCAAGCAGGTGCCCGACACCTCCGGCAAGGTCGCCGTCAACGCCGATGGCACGCTGGACCGCGCCTCCATGCAGACCATCATCAACCCCGACGATATGAACGCCGTCGAGGCCGCCCTGGCCCTGAAGGATCAGCTGGGCTGCCCCGTTATCGCCGTGTCTATGGGCCCCCCTCCCGCCGCCGGTATGCTGCTGGAGCTGAAGGCCATGGGCGTGGACAAGGCCGTGCTGGTGTCCGCCCGTGAGTTCGGCGGCTCCGATACCTTCGCCACCTCCCAGATTTTGGCCGCCGCCATCAAGAACCTGGGCGTGGACAAGGACGATATCATCTTCTGCGGCCGTCAGGCCATCGACGGCGACACCGCCCAGGTGGGCCCCCAGATCGCCGAAAAGCTGGAGATCCCCCAGGTGTCCTATGTGGCCGACATCAAGAAGGACGGCGACACCCTCACCGTCCGCCGTATGCTGGAGGACGGCTACATGACCGTCCAGGTGCAGACCCCCTGCCTGCTGACCTGCATCAAGGAGCTGAACACCCCCCGCTACATGACCATCCGGGGCATCCTGGATTGCGACGCCGAGCCCGTCACCGTGCTGGATTACAACGCGCTGAAGGACGATCCCCTCATCGAGGTGGACACCATCGGTCTGAAGGGCTCTCCCACCAATATCTACAAGAGCTTTACGCCTCCCCGCAAGGGCAGCGGTATGATGCTGGAGGGCAGCGGCAGGGAGACCGTGGAGCAGCTGTTCGGCATCCTGTCCGCCAAGCACATCATCTGAGAAGGGAGAAACGATATGTCTACTTTTATGAATACCGATCCCAAGGCCTTCTCCGGCGTGTGGGTCTTTTGCGAGCAGCGGCAGGGCAAGATGATGCCCACCACCTTTGAGCTGATCTCCGAGGGGCGCAAGCTGGCCGACGAGCTGGGTGTGCAGCTGTCCGGCATTCTGCTGGGCGACAGCGTGGACAACATCGCCGCGGAGCTGGGCGGCTACGGCGCGGATAAGGTCTACGTCTACAACAGCCCCCTGCTGAAGGACTACACCACCGACGCCTACACCAAGATCATCACCGACGCGGTGCACGAGTTCAAGCCCGAGATCATGCTGTTCGGCGCCAGCCATATCGGCCGCGACCTGGCGCCCCGCTGCGCCGCCCGTCTCCACACCGGCCTGTGCGCCGACTGCACCCACCTGGACGTGGATCTCAACGGCTATATCAACTTCCTCCGCACCGGGTCCTCTCTGGACGTGGACGCCATGAACTTCGAGACGAAGCTCTTTGACGTCAACACCAACCTGAAGATGACCCGTCCCGCCTTCGGCGGCCACCTGATGGCCACCATCGTCTGCCCACGCTTCCGTCCCGCCATGGCCACCGTGCGCCCCGGCGTGATGAAGAAGCGCGAGTTTGACGAGAACGGCGCGAGCAAGGTGGAGCTCATCCACCCCGCCTTTACCCTCACCGAGGCCGACATTCACACCAAGGTGCTGGAGATCGTCAAGGCCGCCCGCGCCATGGTGGATCTCACCGGTGCCGAGGTGGTGGTCTCCGTGGGCCGCGGCATCGCCAAGGACGTGGAGAAGGGCATCGCCCTGGCCGAGGAGCTGGCCGCCCTCATGGGCGGCGTGGTGGGCGCGTCCCGCGCCGTGGTGGACGCCGGCTGGATGACCGCCGACCACCAGGTGGGCCAGACCGGCAAGACCGTCCATCCCCGCATCTACGTGGCCCTGGGCATCTCCGGTGCCATCCAGCACAAGGCCGGCATGCAGGACTCCGAGTGCATCATCGCCGTCAACAAGAGCGACGTGGCCCCCATCTTCGAGGTGGCGGATTACGGCATCTGCGGCGACCTGTTCAAGGTGGTCCCCATGATGATCGAGGAAATGAAAGCCCTGAAGAAGTAATATCCCCCTCCCCACAGCGGGAAAGCCCGAAGGCACCGTCCTCCGGGCTTTCCTGCATCCTGCCCTTGCTATTTTCCCCGGGATGCGCTATACTGTCCGGGTATTTTCTGTGAAAGGAGGCCCTTCCATGCCGGAAGCCGTACATATCCCCTGGCAGCCCATCGGCGGCGGGCGGGCCAGCGAGGCCATCTATGACCAGCTGCGGGAGCTTATCACCTCCGGAGTGCTGAAGCCCGGCGACCGCCTGCCCTCCGAGCGTGCCATGATGGAGCAGCTCCACCGTTCCCGTCCCACCATCCGCGAGGCCCTGCGTATGCTGGAGCAGGGCGGCTATGTGGCCTCCACCCACGGCGCCAGCGGCGCCGTGGTGCAGGAGCTGACCATCGACGGTGTGGAGCAGCCGCTGTCGGCCATGCTCCAGCTGAACCAGATATCTCTGGAGGAGCTGGGCGAGTACCGCGCCGTCAACGACGGCACCATCGCCGGCTGGGCGGCCCGGCGCCGCACCGACGAGGATCTGGCGGCGCTGGACAGCTGTCTCACGGCGGCGGAGCAGGCCCTGGGCGATTACCGCCGCTTTGCTGAGCTGGACGTCCGTTTCCACAGTCTGCTCTCCCGCGCCACCGGCAACCAGGTGGCCATGATCGTCACCGATGTCCTGGGCCAGGTGGAGCAGCATACCCTGCTGAAAAAGATGGAGACGCTGAACGACGGCGCGTGTCTGGCCCTGGAACGCCGTATTCTGGCGCGCCACCGGGAGATACTGAGCGCTATCCACCGGCAGGATGACGCGGCCGCCAAACAGGCCATGCGTGAGCACACCCGCGCCGCCGCCACTGATCTGAAGGTCTGACCCCCAAAGCCTTCCCCTTGCGGGGGCTTGCAGTGTAGGATGACACGCCCCCGTTAGCCTTCCCCTGTAGGGGGCGGCGTCCCCGACGCCCCGCAGCGTCAAAAAACGCCCTCGCACCGTCGCAGGCGGCATTTTCTCCGCCCCAACTTCCATTTCCTGCCAAATTTTCCTGTTTTTATTCCCGGTAACGAAAAAATGTGTAAAATTTCCATAAAAAGGCTGGACAAACGGTGCAGCTGTGCTATAATCTGACTATCCGCAGAGGTACCTCTGCATTCGCGTTTTAATACACATTAAAACGAGCGCACCTGCGGAAATCTACTACCATAAGGGGAATGAACAATGAAAAAAGCATTAGCAACCATTCTGGCCCTGGTCATGGCCCTGGCACTGTGCAGCGTGAGCTGGGCGGATACAACAGAGGTCAAGACAGAGGCGGAACTGACCGCCGCTGTTAGCAATGGCGGCGAGATCAAGCTGGGCGCGGACATCAGCGCAACTATTACTATCCCTGCTGATAAGACTGTGACCCTGAACCTGAACGGCAAGACGCTGACCGGCTCTATCGTCAACAAAGGTAAATTGACGGTCACTGGTACCGGCAGTGTGGTAGCGACAGCTGCGGGGACGGCTGCAGTAGCAAACTTTCCTGGTGGTACTGTAACTCTGTCCGGCGGCACTTATGAGTCTGCGAATTGGTACGTTATCAAGAACATGGGCGAAATGTACATTAACGGCCCTGTCAATGTGCAGAAGCCCCAGGGCAGTACAGATACCTCCAGTCTGATCGATAATGGCTGGTATGGTTCAACGGATACGGTCGCAGGTGAACAAGTCCAAGCCCAGGCAAATAAAGCTAAGCTGGTCATTTCGAACGGAAACTTCAACGGCAAGTCCGGCGCGAAGAGCTGCTCTGTTGTAAAGAACGACGATTATGGTGTGCTTGAGATCAGCGGCGGTACGTTTGACAGCACCGCAAACACCGGCACCGACAATGCGGCTACCCTGCTGAACTGGAATGTTGCCACAATCTCTGGCGGTACTTTCAAGGGTATGTACCCTATCTCCAATGGTGCATATGCCGGTGAGGCAGATAAGGGACAAATCACAATTACCGGTGGCGAGTTCTTCGGTACAAGCACTATCTTCGGCATGGGCGTTGGCGGTAACGCAAAGGGTTCTGTCACAGTTTCCGGCGGTACCTTTACTGCGCCTGCCCTGGGTGCTGGGTATGAGAATCTGGACGGCGGCTACACTTTGACTGTTTCCGGTGGTATCTTTAAGGATACCAACGGTGGTAAGGTCGATGTGAGCGACTATCTGGAGAACGGTAAGCAGCAGAACGCCGACGGCTCTGTTAGCACCCCCTCCTCCGGCGGCTATTACTACTACTACCCCACCACCGACACCAAGACCACCGACACCAAGGGCAGCCCCAAGACCTTCGACGCGGGCATTGCTCTGTATGTCGGCATGGCGCTGACCTCCGCCGCCGGCGTGGCGTTTGTGGGCAAAAAGCGCGAGGACTGACACCGTTTTCCGCGGTGTCTTACCCCGGCGCCGTGTGAAATAACAGAAGAGGCGCCCCGAAAGGGGCGCCTTTTCTCATGCCTCAAAATAGGCTTCTGCCTGCTGAATATTCCGCTGTATCTCCTGCCGCAGCGCCTCCAGCGTGTCGAACCTCTGCTCGCCCCGCAGCCGGCGGCAGAACTCCACCCGGAGCTCCTGCCCGTACAGGTCGCCCTCGAAGCCCAGCAGGTACGTCTCCACGGACACCCGATCGCTGTCGGACACCGTGGGCCGCGTGCCCACGTTGGTCACGCCGGCGCACCGCCGTCCGTCCGGCAGAAATACCTCCGTCACGTACACCCCGTGCGCCGGGGCCAGCACGTGCTCCGGCACCGCCAGGTTTACCGTGGGGATGCCGATGGTCCGCCCGATCCGCTGTCCGTGCTGCACCGTCTGGCTCAGGCAGTGCCGGTGGCCCAGAAAGTCCGCCGCGCGCTCCATGTCGCCCGCCTCCACCAGCGTCCGGATGTACGTGGAGCTGACCGTGATGCCCTCCCGCTGTACCGGCGGGATGATGTCGCACCCGATGCCCATCTCCGCGCACTTCTGCTGCAAAAGCTGCACGTTCCCGGCGTTTTTATGGCCGAACCGGTGGTCGTGCCCGGCCACGAAGTGCACCGCGCCGTATGTCCCGATCAGCATTTCCAGATAGGCCTCCCACGGCATGGTCATCATCTCCCGGTCAAAGGGCGCGAAAATGACCCGCTCGATGCCGTACAGACGCTCCATCAGCCCCTGCCGGTCCCGGTTGGAGTTGATCAGGTACACGGGCTGCCCCGTGACCACCTCCTTCGGCGGCCGGTCAAAGGTGAATGCCGCGGGGACGGCTCCCAGCTCCCGGGCGCGCTCTGCCGTCTTCCGCAGCAGTGCGCCGTGGCCCCGGTGCACGCCGTCGAAGAAGCCCAGGGCGATAACTGTCTTTTCCAAGTTGTTCACGCTCCGAAAAAGTTTTTCTCTGATGTCAGAACACCCGCTTCCCAGCGGCTCAGGCACAGAAACGCCCCATCCGGGCTGTACACCCGGTACAGCCCCGGCTGCAAGCCCTCCGTCGCCAGCGGATTGCCGCACAGGCACCGTCTGTGGTCCCGTTCACCGGCGATGTGATAGGCCGGATACTGCCGGAACAGCGAGTCGGTAGGGGAGAGCAGGGCCTCACCCTGCGCCTGTACGTCCTCAATACTGCGGCTCTCCGCCAGCGTAAACCCGGCGGCCATGGTCCGCCGCAGAGCGCTCATGCATCCGCCGCAGCCCAGCGCCTGCCCGATGTCGTGGCATAGCGCCCGCACATACGTGCCCTTGCTGCACCGTATCCGCAGCCGCCAGTCGCCGTCCTCCGGCTCCAGCAGCGCCAGTTCGTGTATGGTCACCCGCCGTGGGGGCCGTTCGATCTCCTGCCCCTTCCGGGCCAGCTGATACAGCTTCTGCCCGTTGATCTTGATAGCCGAGTACATGGGCGGCACCTGGTCGATCTCCCCGGTGAACCGCGCCAGCACGTCCTCCAGCTGCGCCCGCGTCACGGACACAGGGCGCTCCGCCACCACCTCGCCGGTGGTATCCTGGGTGTTGGTCGTCAGCCCCAGCCGCAGCCCCGCGACGTACTCCTTGTCCCCGCCCTCGGCGTAGGACACCGCCCGCGTGGCGTTTCCCACGAACACCGGCAGCACGCCGGTGGCCATGGGGTCCAGCGTTCCGGCGTGGCCCACCTTTTTCGTTTTCAGTATGCCCCGCAGCTTGCCGCACACGTCCATGCTGGTCCATCCCGCGGGCTTGTCGATAATGATGATCCCGTCGGCCATGTTATCCCATGACCTCCGTATAGGCCGCCAGAATGGCCGCCTTCGCCTCGTCCAGGGTGCCGTCCACCGTGGCCCCGGCGGCGCCCTTGTGGCCGCCGCCGCCCAGCACGCGGCACACGGCGCTGGCGTCCACCCGCGGTCCCGTCCGCAGCGACAGCTTCACCCGTCCCGGCTTCAGCTCCCGCAGCGTGATGCCGCAGTCGGTGCCCTGCACCAGCGCCGCCAGACTGCTCAGCTCCTCCACGTCGGACTCAGCAGCGCCCAGCTCCCGGCACAGCGCCAGAGGGATGGACATCACCACCACCCGGCCGTTGTCGTACAGCTCCATGTCCGCCACCATCCGGGCCTCCATGGCCAGCCGCACCGGCGACTTCGTGCGGAACAGTGCCTTGTTCACCGGCCCCACGTCGATGCCCCGCTCCATCAGCGCGGCGGCGATGCGGTGCGTCCGCGCCGTGGTGTTGGCATAGACGAAGCACCCGCAGTCTGTGGAGACCGCCACATACAGCGCCATGGCTATCTCCGGTGTGATGTCCGTCAGCCTGCCCACGATTTCATACACGATCTCGCCGCAGGCGGCGGCCTCCGCGTCCAGGCACGTCCGTTCCGCGAAGAACTCCTGGGATCCGTGGTGGTCGATGGCCAGGCAGATGTCGTTTTTATACGGCACCGCGTTCTCCGGCAGCAAATTCAGCGCCGCGATGTCCACCGATACCACCGCCCCGGGCACAAAGCCCTCCGGCGCCCACAGCCCCTCGGCGTAGGGCGTGTACGTCTCCGTGATCTCCGGGTTTTCCAGCAGATACGCCGTCCGGCCCAGCGCCCGCAGGGCGCGGCACAGTGCGGCGGCACAGCCCACCGTGTCCCCATCCGGGCGCACGTGGGTCAGGATCAGCACGCCGTCCAGCGTCCGCAGAAAGTCCGCCGTCTCCTGCACCGTCAGCCGCGCGCTCATTCCCGGTCCTCCGGCAGCACGATGTCCGCGTTGGCGGGGTTGGCGGGCTTCACGTGGTTCAGCAGGTCCAGAATGTGCGCGCCGTGGGCGATGGAGTCGTCCATGAAAAACTGCAGCTCCGGCGTGTAGCGCAGGTCGATGGCCTGGCCCAGCTCGTGCCGCAGATATCCGGCCGCAGACTTCAGCCCCTTCATCAGGCCCTTTTCATCCGCGCAGTTCAGCGCGCTGATATACACCCGCGCGTACCGCAGGTCGCTGGTGGTGTCCACCCGCGTGATGGTCAGCATCCCCTCGGATACCCGCGGGTCCTTTACGGTGCGGAGCAGGGCGCTCAGCTCCTTGCGTATCTCCTCATTGATGCGTCCGATGCGGTTTCCGGCCATAGGGCGCTCCTCCTTTCAAGAAAAAGATGGGTGGGCGCTCGCCCACCCATCGGCTGTTTGTTATACCTCGATCTGCTCCATAGTGAAGGCCTCCACGATGTCGCCTTCCTTGATGTCGTTGAACTTCTCGATGCTCAGACCGCACTCGTAGCCGGACTGGACCTCCTTCACGGAGTCCTTGAACCGCTGCAGGGAGGCCAGCACGCCCTCGTGGATGACGATGCCGTCGCGGACCAGCCGTACCTGGCAGTCCTTGCGCTGCAGCTTGCCGTCCTGCACGTAGCAGCCGGCAACCGTGCCCACGCCGGAGACCTTGTACGTCTGGCGCACCTCGGCGTGGCCCAGCAGCACCTCGCGGAACTTGGGGGCCAGCATACCCTTCATGGCGGCTTCGATCTCGTTGATGGCATCGTAGATGACGCGGTACATGCGCATGTCCACGTTGGCCCGGGCGGCGCTCTCGCGGGCGGCGGCGTCCGGCCGGACGTTAAAGCCCACGATGATGGCCTGAGAGGTGGACGCCAGCATGACGTCACTCTCGTTGATGGCGCCCACGCCGCCGTGGATCACGCGGACGCGGACCTCCTCGTTGCTCAGCTTCTCCAGCGAGGACTTCACCGCCTCCACGCTGCCCTGCACGTCCGCCTTGACGATCAGGTTCAGGTTCTTCATCTCACCGGCCTGGATCTGGCTGAACAGATCCTCCAGCGACACCTTGGTCACAGGGGCGTTGGCCTTGGCCTTCTCCTCGGCCTTGCGCTGCTCCACCAGCTCGCGGGCCAGCTTTTCGTCGGCCACGGCGTTGAAGGTAGCGCCGGCGGAGGGTGCCTCGCTCAGACCCGTGATCTCCACGGGCACGCTGGGTCCGGCCTCGGTGATGCGCTGGCCCTTGTCACTGACCATGGCGCGCACGCGGCCCACAGAGGTACCGGCGATGATGATGTCGCCCTGATGCAGCGTACCGTTCTGTACCAGCAGCGTGGCCACGGGGCCGCGGCCCTTGTCCAGCCGCGCCTCGATCACGGTGCCCTGCGCCGCGCGGTTGGGGTTGGCCTTCAGCTCGCCCACCTCGGCGGTCAGCGTCAGCATCTCCAGCAGATTATCCACGCCCATGCCGGTCTTGGCGGAGATGGGGCACACGATGGTGTCGCCGCCCCACTCCTCGCACACCAGGCCGTACTCGGTCAGCTGCTGCTTGATGCGCTCGGGGTTGGCCTCGGGCTTATCCATCTTGTTGATGGCCACGATAATGGGGATACCGGCGGCCTTGGCGTGGTTGATGGACTCCACCGTCTGGGGCATGATGCCGTCCTCGGCGGCCACCACCAGAATGGCGATATCCGTCACCATAGCGCCGCGGGCGCGCATGGAGGTAAAGGCCTCATGGCCGGGGGTGTCCAGAAATGTGATGGGCTTGCCGTTGATCTGCACCTGATAGGCGCCGATGTGCTGGGTGATGCCGCCGGCCTCGCCGCTGGCCACGTGGGCGTTGCGGATATAGTCCAGCAGGCTGGTTTTGCCGTGGTCCACGTGGCCCATGACCACCACCACGGGTGCCCGGGGCACCAGGTCCTCGTCCTTGTCCTGATGGTCGTCGATCAGGCGCTCCTCGATGGTGACGACGACCTCCTTTTCTACCTTGCAGCCCATCTCCTCGGCGATGATGGCGGCGGTGTCGAAGTCGATCATCTGGCTCAGGGAGGCCATCACGCCGTTCTTCATCAGGCACTTGACCACCTCTGCGCCGGTCTTCTTCATCCGGCTGGCCAGCTCGCCCACGCTGATCTCGTCGGGGATCTGCACGGTCACAGGGGTCTTCTTGATGACCTCCAGCCGCAGCTTCCGCAGCCGGTCGGCCTCCTCCTGCTTGCGCTTGTTGCTGGCGAAGTTATTGTCCCGCCGCTGCTTATTGCTGCGGAACTTCTCCTTGCCCTGTGGGGCCTGCTGGTCCCGCTTGCCGCTGCTGCGGGCGTCGGCCATATCCTGCAATTTCTCGTCGTACTTGTCCAGATTGACGTTGGTGGCCTTGCGGGTGTCCACCACCTGCCGCTGGGGCACGCGGGACATGGGCTGCTTGGGCTGCTCCGCCTTGGGCGCACCGCCCTGCTGGGGCCTGCCGCTCTGGCCCTGACCCTGTGTCGGCGCGGATGCGTTCTGCGCCGGCTTGGCGGCGGGCTTCTCCGCCTTCTTCTCCTCCGGCTTGGCGCCCTCGGCGAAGATCACCGCGATGCTGCTCACCGGGTTGTGCTGGGTCAGATACTCAAAGATCAGGCTCAGCTCCCGGTCCTCCAGCACCTGCATATGATTTTTGGGCGTTTCGGCGTACTTGGTCAGGATCTCCGTGATCTCCTTCGTGGACACGCCGAAGTCCTTGGCCACCTCATGCACTCTGTATTTGTTAGCGATACTACCCAAATAAAGCCACCTCCATCTCAGTTGCTCGCGCCGCGCTCACGGCGCGCTGTGTTCCTGTTATCTGCCGGTCGTCTTCCGGCTTCCCTTGCCCTTCTTTACCGGCCGCGCGTTTTCATACCGTGCGCCGGGGGCCTCCTTCTTTGCCGGCCGTTTATCCCTGGGCGGGCGGCCGCTCCGTTCCTTATAGACCCGGTCGGGGCGTCCCTCCGGATACTCCCGCCGCGGCGGACGCCGGTGCTCCGGCGCGGGGGGCCTGTGCTCCGGTGCCGGAGGCTCCGGAGCCGCGTGGGGCGGCTCCGGCGGCTTGCCGCCGTGAACGCGGTGCCTGCCCTGCCGCAGGTTCTTCTCGTGCTGTAGTTGCTCTTCCTTCCGTTCTCTTGCCCGCTTGGCCTTCAGGTCCAGCGCCTCCGCCGCCGCGCCGTAGATCTCCGGTTCCGCCGCCGCCAGCTTTTTCACCAGCGACTGGGCGAACCCGATATCCGTCACCACGCACATGGCCACGCTGGTCCGGCCCAGCGCCCGGCCGAAATCCTCCTTGTCCGCCGGGAAGGGCAGGCACAGGCAGCTGCCTGCCCGGCCGAAGCTGTACGCCCGCCGCACCGAGGATGCCGCCGCGTCCCGCGCCGTAAAGATGACCCTGGCCTTCTTGGCCCGTGCCGCCGCGCCTACGGGCTCCTCGCCCACGGCCACCGCACCGGCGCGCAGCGCCAGACCCAAAGTGGATAACAAATGCTCTGTCACAGTGCCACCATCTGCCCTTCCAGCGCGTCGTACACCTCCGCCGGTATGGCGGTGTCGAAGGCGCGCTCCAGCGCACGGCTTTTCCGTGCTTTTTTCAGGCACTCCGGGTCCGGGCACACGTACGCGCCCCGGCCGGACTTCTTCCCGGTGCTGTCCAGCAGTATCTCCCCCTCCGGGGTCTTCACGATACGCAGCAGCGCCTTTTTGTCTTTCATCTCCCGGCAGCCCACACATTGCCGCTGGGGTATCTTACGGGTCTTCTGCATCGCTGCCGTTCCTTTCCGCAGCCGCCGCTTACTCCGCGTTGGCCGCCTTGATGTCGATCTTATAGCCGGTCAGCCGCGCGGCCAGACGGGCGTTCTGCCCCTCCTTGCCGATGGCCAGACTCAGCTGGTCGGCGGGCACCGTCACGCGGCAGGCCTTGCCCTCGTCGGCCAGCTGCACGCTGACCACGTCCGCCGGCGCCAGCGCCGCGGCGATAAACTCCGCCGGGTCCTCGCTGTACTTCACGATGTCGATCTTCTCGCCCCGCAGCTCGTCCACGATGGCGTTCACGCGCTGCCCCCTGGGGCCCACGCACGCGCCGATGGCGTCCACGTTGGGGTCCTCGGACCACACGGCGATCTTCGTGCGGTTGCCCGCCTCCCGGGCGATGGACCGCACCTCCACGGTGCCGTCGTAGATCTCCGGCACCTCCAGCTCAAACAGCCGCTTCACCAGACCGGGGTGGGTGCGGGAGATCATCACCTGCGGCCCGCGTGTGCTGCGGCGCACCTCCACCAGATACACCTTCACCATCTGCCCCTCGTGCAGCTCCTCGCCGGGCACCTGCTCGTTCATAGTCAGCACAGCCTCCGTGGCCTCGCTGCCGCTGCCGATCCGCAGGATCACATTGCCGTTCCGGGGGTCGATGCGGCTGACGGTGCCGGTGAGGATCTCGTGCTGCTTGCTGCCCCACTCGTCATAGATCATGCCGTGCTCGGCCTCCCGCAGGCCCTGGATGATGACCTGCTTGCCGTTGCCGGCGGCGATGCGGCCGAATTCCACGGACTCCACCGGGAAGTTCACCATGCCACCCAGCTCGTTCTTGGCGGAGATGCGCTTGGCCTCCTCCAGCGAGATCTGGCTGGCGGGGTTCTCCACCTCCTCCACGATCTCCTTCTGGACGTACATTTTCAGGTCCTTCTTCTCCTCATCCACGTCCACCACCACATACTCCACGCCCTCGTGGTCGCGCTTATAGGCGGTGGTCAGCGCCTGGATGATCTTGCCCATCATAAAGCTCTGGGGAATGCCCCGTTCCTTTTCCAGCATAGCCAGCGCCGCAAAGATCTCGTCACATTTCATGGTCGTTTCTCCTTCTATCTCAAGTCGTGTTGTCTCAGAATTCTACCCGCAGGCGCACCAGCGCCGTCTCGTTCTTCTCAAAGCGCACCGTCTCGCCGCCCATGTCCAGCAGCACCGCGCCGTCTTCATAGCCCGCCAGGGTCCCGGCGAACTCCTTGCGCCCGTCCTTGGGCTGGTACGTTTTCACCAGCACGGGGCTGCCCATGAACTGCTCAAAATCCCCCGGCCGCTTCAGCTGGCGCTCCAGCCCCGCCGAGCCCACCTCGAACACGTAGCTGCTCTCGATGGGGTCCGCCTCGTCCAGCAGATCGCTGACCGTGCGGCTGATGGCCTCGCAGTCCAGAATGTCCACGCCGCCGTCCTTGTCCAGATACAGCCGCAGGTACCACTGTCCCGCCTCCCGGACGTACTCTACATCCCAGATGCGGCAGCCCTGCGCCTGCACCGCCGGCTCCGCCAGCGCCCATACGACCTCGGTGATCTTTTTCACAGCAAGTCCTCCAACAGAACGTCCCGGTCATCATGGAACGATGACCATTAAAAAAAGCGGACGATCTCGTCCACTCCAGTCAATACCTTAACCTTACGTACACACATAGCATACCATATAAGCACACGAAACGCAAGGGTTTTTCCGCAAAAAGCACCCGCAAAATAGGTCGAAAAGCTGAAAAGAACGCCCTTAGGACGCTCTTTTCAGCTTCATAACGCCTCTCGACAGCAAAAACGCCGCCAAATTTACCAGTACCACCGTGGCGCCCACCGGCGTGCCCCACAGGTACGACCCGGTCAGCCCCACGCAGAAGCACACCACACTCAGCCCCGCGGCGCAGATGACCACGCCCCGGAAGCTCCGCAGCAGCGTCATGGCCGTCAGGGCGGGGAAGATGACCAGACTGGAGATCAGCATCGCGCCCATCATCCGCATGCCCAGCACGATGGTCAGCGCCGTCAGCACCGACAGGATGGTGTTGTACAGCCCCACCTTCACCCCGGTGGCCCGGGCGAAGCTCTCGTCGAAGGTGATGGCGAACAGCCGATGGTAAAACAGCACATACAGCACCAGTACCGCCGCGCACAGCCCCACGCTCAGCGCCACATCCGCCCGGTCCATGGCCAGGATAGAGCCGAACATAAAGCTGTCCACATCCGTGGTCATGCCGGTGGTCAGACTGGTGACCACCACGCCCACGGCCAGCGCCGACGCGCTGACCACCGCGATGGCCGCGTCCGCGCCCATCCGGCTTCTCTCCGTCATCCGCAGCAGCCCCAGCGCCGCCAGCACCACCACCGGGATAGACACCGGCAGCGGCGCCCAGCCGCAGGCCAGTGCGATGCTCAATGCGCCGAAGGACACATGGCTCAGCCCGTCGCCGATCATGGAGTAGCGCTTCAGCACCAGCGGTACGCCCAGCAGCGCCGCGCACAGCGCCACCAGGATACCCACCACGAACGCCCGCAGGATGAACGGGTACGTGAACATTTCCAGCAGTAAGCTCATGCCTCGTCACCTCCGAACCGTTTGCCCCAGGGGGACGTTAGATAGTCCGCCGCCGTGCCGAAGAAGTACGTTCCGTGGCCGGCGTGCAGAATATGGTCGGCGTAGCGCAGGGCACTGCGTATATCGTGTGTCACCGCCACGATGGCGATGCCCTCCTGCTTGTTCAGGTATTCCAGCGTGCGGTACAGCTCCTGGGCCGCCGCCGGGTCCAGTCCCGTCACCGGCTCGTCCAGGATCAGCAGCTCACCGGCGGCGCACAGGGCACGCGCCAGCAGCACCCGCTGCTGCTGCCCGCCGGACAGCTCCCGGTAGCACCGGTCCTTCAGCTCCAGCACGCCCAGCTTGCCCATGTGCATCAGCGCGGTGGACTTCTCCTTCGGCGTGTAGAAAAACCGCATGCCCCGGCTGCTGAGAAAGCCGCTGCGCACTACCTCCGTCACCGTGGCGGGAAAGTCCTTCTGCGCTTTTGTCTGCTGGGGCAGATAGCCGATGGCGCCGGAGCGCAGGGAGGGCGAACGTACGATCTCGCCCGCCATGGGGTGCAGCAGCCCCAGCAGGCTTTTCACCAGTGTGGACTTGCCGCTGCCGTTTTCGCCCACGATGCACACATAGTCGCCGCTGCGTACCTGAAAGTTCAGGTGCTCCCACACCGGCTTGCCCTCATAGCCCAGCGCCGCGTCCCGGCAGTCCAGCAATATGCGCTTCTCCTGTTCCATCAGGACAGTCCCTCCTTCAGTGCCGCCGCGTTGGCGGTCATCAGACTGATATAGGTGGCTCCGCCGTCGAATTCCGCCCGGTTCACCGTCTGGCAGGAGTGGAACGTCCGCACCTGCGCCCCGGTGGTCTCGGCGATGGCCTGCGCCACCTTCCGGCTGCTCAGCTCGATGGTGTATACCACCGGTATCTCCTGCTCCTCCACCACGTCGATCAGATATTTCAGCGTGGCGAGGGACGGCTCCGTGTCTCCCGCGCAGCCGTGGAACGCCGCCCGGTAATCCAGATCATATTCCCTGCAGAAATACAGCAGCGGGAACCGATCGCCGAACACCAGCAGCCGCCGTGCCGCATGGTCCGTGATGTCCCGGAATGTCTCGTCCAGCGCCTGCAATTCGTCCAGATAGTCTGCCAGCCGAGCCCGATAGCCGTCGGCATTGTCCGGATCGGCCTCACACAGCGTATCGCAGATGGCCCGGCACAGGGCCATGGCATTCACCGGCGATGTCCAGATGTGCTCGTCGTACTCTATTTCCTCTTCGTGGCCGTCGTGCAGATGGCCGTCATGGTCGTCGTGATCATGGTCGTGGTCATCGTGGTCGTGGTCATCGTGGTCGTGGTCGTGACCGCCCTGCATCCCCTCGGCGTACTCCTCCCGGTATGTCTCCACGCAGTCCATCATAGCCAGCCGGTAGGGGATAGCCTCGCCTGCCGCGTCCAGAATGTCCTCCACCCACAGCTCGCTTTCCCCGCCGTTGTAGATGAACACCTCCGCCTCGCTGACGGCGATCACGTCCAGCGGCGTGGGCTCAAAGCTGTGTGTCTCCCGCCCGGCGGGCACCAGCAGCTGCACGTCCACCGCGTCCCCGCCGATCTGCCGCACAAAGTCGTAGTAGGGGAACAGCATGCACACCACGTTCAGTTTCCCGCTTTGCGGACGGTCCTGCCGCCCGCAGCCCGCCAGCGTCAGCGCCAATACCGCCGCCAGCACCGCTGCGCCTGCTCGTCTCACGTGTCCCGCCTCCTTTGCGTGTCTTGTCTCATAAAACCATAGTATACCACACAATGCGCAAAAAGGGAAGTGCCCGCCTTTTGCGTCCGGACACCGTCTCCCTGCGTATAATTAACGCACTCTTAACACGACGATGAAAAAGTTTCCTAATATGAAAGCGAAGATATTTACGCCGGAAAACATGGAAAAACACCTGTGCTTTGCATATATTTAAACGCAGAGCGGTTGAAAAATACCACAAAAACCACGTTGCAAACGTTAAGATAATGTTAAAACAGAAAAAGACGTTAAAATTGCTGATCGAACCATTCGACGATTTCCCGTATACTTTTTCCATAGTCCGCAGCGTTTTTCTGCGGATGTGTTTTCAGTTGTTCCCGAGACCGCCATCCGGTCAACCTCTCTCCTGACAGATCGAAAAGACCGCCGGAGGGCGGTCTTTTTTGTTCCCTCTCCCACCTGTTAATAAAGCCACAATCGGTTTCCTCAAAAGAAAATCATTCACCGTCCGTTGCAAAAATCCCGGAACCCCGCCAAAAACTGAATGGTTCAATGTAAAAAAGAAGCAAAAACCATATAAAATATGTGGAAAAATCCGTTCATAGAATGTTAAAAATGTACAATATGGCGCTCAATTTTTATAAAAACTGCTAATTGCGGGCGGAAAGAGTTTCCTGTATACTTTTTTCAGGTAGCCTTGAAGGGATTTTATCCCGTGAGGAAATACCTGCGGGGCATGGCGGTGCCCCGTGCCGTTTCCTGTCAATAGACGGGTGCGGTAAAGTTTATCAGCTTCTGCGGCGACGTAGGGGCAAAAATCTGTTAAGGAGAGAAAACAATGGAAGAAAGAAAAGGCTTTGGATCCAATTTCGGATTCCTGATGGCCGCGGTCGGCTCTGCAGTCGGCCTGGGCAACATCTGGGGCTTCCCCAATAAGATGGGTGCCTCCGGCGGCTTCACGTTCCTCATCATCTATCTGATCCTGGCGGTCCTGTGCGGCTTCATCGTTATGGTGGGCGAGCTGGCCATCGGCCGCAAGACCGGCCACGGCGCCGTGGGCGCGTACAAGGCTCTGTCCAAGAAGTTCAAGTGGATGGGCTGGCTGGGCATCCTGTCCGCCTTCTTCATCCTGTTCTTCTACTGCGCACTGGGCGGCTACTGCATCAAGTACACCGTTCTGAATATCGGCGATCTGTTCGGTGCCGGCTTCGGCTCCAATGGCCTGTCCGGCGGCGAAATTTTCGGCAACTTCCTGGGCAGTCCCGCTGAGGGTGTTATCTACGGCCTTATTTTCGTGGCGCTGACCATGCTCATCGTTATGGGCGGCATCGGCGGCGGCATCGAGAAGGTCTGCTCCGTGGGTATGCCCGCCCTGTTCGTGGCCCTGCTGATCTGCATCATCCGCGCCTGCACCCTGGAGGGTACCGACGTGGCCGTGCAGATCCTGCAGGCGGACGGTTCTCTCGTGGAGGGCGTTGTTAACGGCAGTGCTCTGGACGGTCTGAAGTACATGTTCTCCCCCGGCTGGGCGGCCAATGTCGGCTATTATGTGCCCGCCAAGGCGGTTGTTGATGGCGCGGAGGTTTCCTCCATCATGGTCAATGGCGTGGCACAGGCCATCGTCGCCTACAAGTCCGGCGCTCCCAGCATCTTTAACGTTGTTTCCACCGCTGGTGGCCAGATGTTCTTCTCCCTGTCCCTGGGCATGGGCGCCATGATCACCTACGGCTCCTACCTGCATAAGAAGGAGAACCTGCAGAAGAACGCCCTGCTGATCATCATCATGGATACCATGGTGGCCCTGATGGCCGGTCTGTGCGTCATGCCCGCCCGCTTCGCGCTGGATCCCGCCGGCAACATCGGCGGCCCCAAGCTGCTGTTTATCACCATGCAGAACGTGTTCCACTCCATGGGCACACTGGGCCCCATCTTCGGCATCCTGTTCTATCTGCTGGTGGTGTTTGCCGCCATCTCCTCCTCCATCTCCCTGCTGGAGGTCATCGTGGCCCACTTCGTGGATAAGGCCCGTATCGAGGGCAAGGGCGACAAGCGTAAGCCCTACACCCTCATCGCCGCCGCCTGTGTGTGCCTGGGCTGCATCCTGGTCTGCGCCGACTGCCTGGGTTCCAGCGGTATCGCACCGGCCAATATACTGAATATAGCGGAACCCAAGAACTGGGCGGCTGACTGGCTGGACTTCTGGGATGCACTGTCCGAGGGCGTTATGATGCCGCTGGGCGCCCTGCTGATGTGCCTGATGATCGGCTGGGAGATCGGCCCCGAGTTCGTCAAGGAAGAGGCGGAGCAGTCCGGTCATGCCATGGGCAGCTACGGCTTCTTCAAGGTCTGCGTCAAGTTCATCACCCCGCTGTGCATGATCCTCATCCTGTACGGCCAGATCAAGGAGTTCTTCTTCTAAGTAAATGCAGAACGCCGGAGCATTGCTCCGGCGTTCTTTCTGCCATAAAAAGGCCGGGCGCTTTCAGCGCCCGGCCTTTTGTTTACTTAAGCGTAATGCTGTTTTGCAGTACGGCAACGCTGTACAGCAGCAGTACGTCCGCCCCCTCCGGGAATTCCGTCACCCGCGAAAGCGCGTCGGTGGCCATATACCGGATATCGACCACATAGACGGTGCGGTAGCCGCCCGCCAGCAGGGGGATCAGGCTGCTGCCGAAGGAGTCGCGCACCACCACCAGCGTCCGGTCGTTGTCCGCCGCCGGGTTTTCGATCCGCAGCAGCGCCTTCGGCCCACCCAGAAACAGGTCGTAGGGAGCCTTCTCCGCTGCCGTCAGATCATACACGCCGCCGGTGCTGTCCGTCTCATAGTCGTACACCGTGCAGCCATCCAGCAGGGGAGAGGTGATATAGGACAGGACGTCCGCTGTCAGCGTCTCCGTCGTCTTGCCCCAGTAGCTGCCGTGAAATTCGCCCGCCAGCGCGCACAGCGTCTCCTCTGTCATGTCCGGCACAGGCGCGCCCATGGCCTCCGATATGGCCTGCGCCACGGCGGAAAGACGCTCCTGCTGCCAGTGGGGATCGGTACGGTAATAGTCCTCCAGCGCCAGCAGCGGCGCGATGTCGATGATCTCCACCGGCAGCCGCTGCGCCAGATAGTCCGCCGTCTCCTGAGCCCCGGCGGGCGTGTAGCCCTCCGGCGTCTCCATAAAAGCGGCCTTATCTGGGATCACGCTCATATATACGTGTTCCGACCCGGGGAAATATGCCTCCAACAGGTGAGAAAACCGTTTTACGGCGAAGTCCAGTGATTTCTCGTCCCACGCCGCGTCAGCGGCGGCGGCATAGCCACGGTACACATATACCTCCGGCAGCGTATCCTCCTGCACCCGCCGGGTGGGAATGGCGGCAGCAGCTATGACCATAGCCGCTGCCGCCAGCAGAAATACGCCTCGCTCTATCCAGCGCTTCACAGGATGGCCTCGTCGTAGACGGGCTGCACGCCGAAGATGCCGTTCAGGTGGGACATAAAGGTGTTCACAAGATCCTCGGCACCGAACACGGACACCACATACTCGCCCACCACGGCCACGGCAACCTTATCGGGGAAGCCGCACATCCACTGCCGCTGCTGGATGTTGTCCCGCAGGGCGGTGGCCAGCGCATCGGCATCATCGGTGCAGTGGTACGCCGCGGCGGTAAAGGTGTTCTGGTTCATCATATGGACCAGCGACGCGGCCTGATCCACCTTGGCCGTCTCCGGCAGGCCGAGGGCGCTGTCCACAGCGGCGCGGTCGGTCAGGTCATAGACGCCGGGGGCGTCCTCCTTGCTGTTCGCCTCGGAGTAGTCGCCGCCGGCGGCGGGGAACTTCTCATCATCGGTGTAGGTGCTCCACACCTTCTCCAGCAGGTCAAGAGCGCTGGCAGGCGCGGCGGGCTGATCGCCCTTGCTGTCGTTCTTCGTGCCGCAGGCGGCGAGACTCAGGGTCAGCACGGCGGCGAGCACAAGGGAAATGATTTTTTTCATCGTGTAGTTTCCTCCTGAAATAGGTTTCTGTCCATTGAGACGGAGCGCGGTGCGATTTGGTTCCATGGAAAGCTTTTCCGCTTTTACAGCCAGCTCTGGTCAAAGCCGTAGGGCAGCAGCTCCTTCAGCGCGAAGCGCTTGCTCTCGCCCTTTCCGTTCAGGCAGATCACCGTCAGGTCGGGTGCGAACTCCATCATCACCTGCCGGCAGGTGCCGCAGGGCACGCAGTAATCCTCGCTGCGCCCGGCGATCACAATGGTGTCGAAGTCCCTGTGCCCCTCGCTGACCGCCTTGACCATGGCCGTCCGTTCGGCGCATATCGTGGCGCCGTAGGCGGCGTTCTCCACGTTGCAGCCGGTAAACACTGTGCCGTCCTTGCACAGCAGCGCCGCGCCCACCGGGAAGTGGGAATAGGGTACATAGGAACGCTCCAGCATGGCCACCGCCATATCACAAAGCTGTTTTTCCGTCATGGTGCATCCTCCTTTGATCTTTTCCGGTTTCTTCCTCGTTTATACCTCAGCTCAGCTCCGCCTTACCGGTGTAGAGCTGATAATACTTGCCCTTCTGCGCCAGCAGCTCCTGATGGTCGCCGCGTTCGATGATGCGCCCGTGCTCCAGCACCAGAATGGCCTGACTGTTCCGCACGGTGGACAGCCGGTGTGCGATAACGAACACCGTCCGACCCTCCATCAGCGAGTCCATGCCCTGTTCGATCAGGTTTTCCGTCCGCGTGTCGATGGAGCTGGTGGCCTCGTCCAGTATCAGTACCGGCGGGTCGGACACCGCCGCCCGGGCGATGGCCAGCAGCTGCCGCTCGCCCTGGCTCAGGCTGCCGCCGTCCCCGGTGATGACCGTGTCATACCCCTGGGGCAGGTGGCGGATAAAGCTGTCGGCGTTGGCCAGCTTCGCCGCGGCCCGGACCTCCTCGTCCGTGGCGTCCAGCCGTCCGTAGCGGATGTTGTCCGCGATGGTGCCGGTGAACAGGTGGGTGTCCTGCAATACCATGCCCAGCGAACGGCGCAGGGAGTCCTTCTGGATGTCCCTCACGTCGATGCCGTCATAGGTGATGGTGCCCTCCTGCACATCGTAGAACCGGTTGATGAGGTTGGTGATGGTGGTCTTGCCCGCGCCGGTGGAGCCCACAAAGGCGATCTTCTGCCCCGGCTTGGCGAACAGGGACACGTCGTTCAGTACCGTCTTTTCTCCGTCGTAGGAGAAGGTCACATGGTCGAAGCGCACGTCGCCCTTCAGCTCCACCAGCGTGCCGTCGGGCTTTTTCCACGCCCAGCAGCCGGTGCGGCGGTCTGTCTCGGTCAGCGTATCGCCATGCTTTTCCACCCGGACGATGACGGTCTTGCCCTCATCCACCTCCGGCTCGGCCTCCATCACGGCGAAGATGCGCTCCGCGCCGGCCACCGCCGCCAGCAGCACGTTCACCTGCTGGCTGATCTGCGAGATGGGCTGGCTCACCTGCTTCACATACAGCAGGTACGCGCCCAGGGAGCCCACGTCGAACATTCCGCCGATGGCCAGCAGTCCGCCCACGCAGCAGGTGACGGCGTAGTCGATGCGGGAGAGGTTGGCCATGGCCGGCATCATGGCGCCGGAGTAGGTCTGGGCCGCCGTGGCGGCGTCCCGATAGCTGTCGTTCAGCCCGGAGAACTGCGCGATGGCCTTGCTCTCGTGGTTGAACACCTTGATGACCTTCTGGCCCTCCACCATCTCCTCGATATAGCCGTTCATGGCGCCCAGCGCCTGCTGCTGTGCCTGAAAGCTCACGCGGCTTCTGCCGCCAACGCCCTTGACCACCAGCAGCATCAGCACCAGAAAGGCAAAGGTGATCAGCGTCAGCACCCAGTTCATATACAGCATCATAACAACAATGCCGATAAACGTCAAGGCGCAGGACACCACACTGGCAAAGCTGGAGTTGATCATCTCCGACACGGTGTCCATGTCATTGGTAAAGCGGCTCATCAGGTCGCCGGACTGGTGGGTGTCGAAGTACCGCAGGGGCAGGTCCTGCAATTTGTCGAACAGATCCTGCCGCATTTGGGCCACCGTCCGCTGGGAGATATGCACCATGATGCGGGCGTAGGCGTAGGAGCACAGACCCGACAGCAGGAACAGTCCCAGCAGCAGCGCCAGCATTTTCAGCAGGCCGGCGAAGTCGCCTACCAGAATATAGTCGTTGATAATAGGCTTGAGCAGATAGCTGCTCATCACCGAGCCCACGGAGCTGATTACCAGGCAGATGAACACCACCACCAGCGACGCCTTGTAGCGCCCGATATAGCGCAGCAGCTTGCTCACCGTGCCTCTGAAGTCCTTGGGCCGCTGGAAGCCGTGTCCCTGGGGCCCGTGGCCGCGCGGTCCGCCGCGTTTTTGTTCAGCCATCGATGCTCACCCCTTCCTGCTGGGAGCGATAGACCTCCCGATAAATGTCGCTCTGCGCCATCAGCTCCTCATGGGTGCCTATGGCGGAGATGTGCCCATCGTCCATCACCAGTATCAGGTCGGCGTCCATAACGGATGTGATCCGCTGGGCGATGATGAGCTTTGTGGTGCCGGGCAGCGCCGTTTTCAGCGCGCCTCGGATCTTCGCGTCCGTGGCGGTGTCCACCGCGCTGGTGGAGTCGTCCAAAATCAGTATCTTCGGCTTCCGCAGCACCGCTCGGGCGATGCACAGCCGCTGCTTCTGCCCGCCGGAGACGTTGGTGCCGCCCTGCTCGATATAGGTGTCGTATCCGTCCGGCATTTTCTCAATAAACTCGTCGGCGCAGGCCAGACGGCAGGCCGCCTCGATCTCCTGATCGCTGGCGTTCTCGTCGCCCCAGCGCAGGTTCTCCCGGATGGTGCCGGAGAACAGCGTGTTCTTCTGCAGCACCATGGCGCAGCCATCCCGCAGCGCCTCCATGGTGTAGTCCTTCACATTGTGGCCGCCCACATACACCGCGCCGCCGTTCACGTCGTACAGCCGGGGGATCATGCTCACCAGCGTGGTCTTGGCGCTGCCGGTGCCGCCTAAAATGCCTACCGTGGCCCCGCTGGGCACGGTAAAGCTCACGTCCTCCAGATTCCAGGCCTCCGCCGTGTCGTGGTACTTGAAATACACATGGTCGAAGCGGATGGAGCCGTCCTCCACCTTCAGCGCCGGGTCGGCCTGCTCGTCGGTGATGCGGGGTTTCTCCTCCAGCACCTCGGCGATACGCTTGCCGCAGGCGATGGCCCGGGTCAGCATCATCAGTACCACGGATACCATCATCAGCGCCATCAGTATCTCACTCAAATAGGTAAAGAACGCGATCAGATCGCCGGAGAGCAGCGTGCCCTCCCACACGTAGTGGCCGCCGATCCACATGACCGCCGTGATGGTGCCGCCCATGAGGATCATCATCACCGGCATGAACAGCACCACAAAGCCGAAGGCGCGCTCGGCCATGCTTCGCAGCTTCTCACTGCGCTGGGTGAACTTCTCCTTTTCCTGCGCCTCACGCACAAAGGATTTCACCACGCGGATGGCGTTCAGGTCCTCCTGCACCACCAGGTTCAGCTGGTCCGTGGCCCCCTGCAAAGAGGTGAAGAACGGCCCTACCCGCTTGATGACGATGACCACCGCGATGATCAGCAGGGGAATGACCACCAGGAACACCTGGCTCAGCCGCTGGCTGATGATCAGGGCCATTACCAGCGCCGTCACCAGCATGGTGGGGGCGCGGACCAGCATACGCATTCCCATAAATGTGGTCATCTGCACCGAGGCCACGTCGTTGGTCAGCCGCGTCACCAGACTGGCGGTGGAGAAGCGCTCGATGTTGGCGAAGGAGAAACGCTGTACCTGCTCGTACTCCGCCTTCCGCAGCGCCGCGCCGAAGCCCATGGACGCCTTGGCGGCCAAAGCCGCCGCGCCCACGCCGCAGCCCAGCGCCAGCAGCGCCATAATGACCATTTTCAGCCCCGCCATCAGGATATAGCCTCTGTCTCCGTTGGCGATGCCGATATCCACGATGTCGCTCATCACCTGGGGCAGCGTCAGCTCCAGCACCGCCTCTCCGGCGGAGCAGGCGATGGCGAACAGCATCAGCAGGCGGTAGCCCTTGGTATAGGGCGCCAATTTTTTTATCATGCTTCCTCCTCCTCGTCGGTCAGGTTCCGTCCCGCCCGCAGCAGGAACGCGGTGAACTGCGCCTTTTCCTCCTGCGTGAAGCCGCGCTCCAGCCGTTCGTTCACCTGGTGCAGCACGGTCTGGAAATCGTCATGGAACCGCTGGCCCTCCTCTGTCAGTGCCAGAATGCGGCACCGTCCGTCCGTGGCGCTGACGGTGCGGTATACCAGCCCCTTCTCCTCCAGCCGGTCCACGATGCCGTTCACCGTGCTGGGCTTGATCATCAGATGGCGCTCCAGTGTTTTCTGGTTCACGCTGTCCTCCGCGTCATGCAGGAACATCAGCGTCCGGCACTGCATGGGCGATACGTCGTAGCGCTTCAGCATCCGCCCCATCAGCTTATGCACCTGGTGATCGCAGTAGCCGAACAGCGCGCCGAAGTGCGCCGGGTGTTCGTCAAAGCAGAATTTCATGGCGGTCCTCCTCCTTCTTTGCTTTTGAATTTTTAGCATACAAACTATTAGCGTGCTAAATGGTAGCACCAATATTTTTTGTTGTCAATAGGGAAGAGGGGCGGCTCTGTAAACAATCTGTGAACGGCGGGCGCGCTTTGTGAATGATTTGTTAATTCTTTATCAAGCCTGTTGACTTCCGCCCCGGATGCGTGTATGATACGCTCATCCGAAAGGATACCCACCCATTGTATTTCTCTCTCCTTTTACCGAAAAAAAGGCGGCGCTGAAGCGCCGTCTTTTTTCGTCTCTGCCCTTGTCAACAGAGGGCATAATAAAAGCAAAAGCGAAACAGGCGGCAAAAAACAGTTGCCATCGCGGAAGAATTGTAGTAGAATGTATCTCACGAACTTGTCCTCCGCCGTGAGCTGCGGGGCCGGTCTCGCGCAATGGATACCCACGAATCATGTCAGGCGGGGAACCGAGCAGCATTAAGAGGGATCATCCATGTGCCGCGAGGGTGCCGGCCCTGTGGCTCACGGCGGAGGACTCGTTTATTTTGTTTGTCGGCAGGGAGGTGTGCCCATGTACCAGGCGCTGTACCGCAAATACCGGCCCAAGACCTTTTCCGAGGTGGTGGGCCAGCAGCACATCACCGATACGCTCCAGCGCCAGGTGGCCGACGGTCAGGTGGGCCACGCCTACCTGTTCACCGGCACCCGCGGCACCGGCAAGACCACCTGCGCCCGCATCCTGGCCAAGGCCGTCAACTGTCAGCACCCCATTGACGGCGCGCCCTGCAACCAGTGCGCCGCCTGCCGCGGCATTGATGACGGCTCGCTGCTGGATGTGACGGAGCTGGACGCCGCCTCCAACGGCAGCGTCAACGACGCCCGCAGCCTGCGGGAGGAGGCCGTCTACCCGCCGGCGGTGCTGCAAAAGCGCGTCTACATCATCGATGAGGTGCATATGCTCTCCCGCGACGCCTTCAACGCCCTGCTGAAGATCATGGAGGAGCCGCCCGCCCACCTGCTGTTTATTCTGGCCACCACCGAGATCCAGAAGGTCCCGGCCACCATACTCTCCCGCTGCCAGCGGTTCAACTTCAAGCGTATCCTGCCCCACGATATGGAGCAGCAGCTGCTGAAGGTGGCGAAGGCCGAAGCCATCGACCTGACCCCGGACGGGGCGGACCTGCTGGCCCGCATGGCCAACGGCGCCCTGCGCGACGCGCTCAGCCTGCTGGACCAGTGCCGTGCCGCCGGCGCGGTCGTGGACGGCCGCAGCGTGCTGGACACGCTGGGACTGGCCGGCAGTACCCAGACGGTGCAGCTCATGCGTCTGCTCCTGGCGCGTCAGGGGGGCGACGCTTTGGCGCTGCTGGACCAGCTGTACCGGGGCGGTAAGGATGTGGGCGCGCTGCTGGGTGAGCTCAGCGATCTCTGCCGGGACATGACCGTTCTGGCCGCCGCGCCGGAGGGCGGCGCCGCCCTGCTGGGCGGCCTGTATGACCGCAAGACCCTCTCTGAACTGACGGCGGAGATCCCCATGCGCCGCCTGCTCTATATGACCGATACCATCCAGCGGACCGCCGCGGCCCTGCCCCGGAGCATCCGCCAGCGAACGGACGCCGAGCTGTGCCTGCTGCGTCTGTGCGACGAGAGCCTTTCCAACGACACGGAGGCTCTGGCGGACCGTGTCTCCGCCCTGGAGGACGCCTTGAAGAAGGGCGTCGTCCCGGCGGAAAGACCCGCCGCCCGTCCGGCGGCTGCGCCGACTCCGCCGCCCCGGCGTGAAGTGTCTCCGATCCCGCAGGAGACATCTCCCGCACCGGAACCCGCACCGGCCCCTACGGCCCCTGCACCTCCGGCCCCTGCGCCGGAGAGCGCCCCGGCGGCGCCCGCCGCCGGCGGTGACAGCCAGGTCTGGGCCGCGCTTATCGAGCACTACAAGGGGCCCCTGACCATCCCCGACCGGGTATGGCTGAACCAGGCGACAGGTACGCTGGAGGGGGATGTGCTCACCGTTTCCTGTGCCAACGATCTGGTGAAGCAGCAGCTCAGCCGCAAGGCCATCGAGGACGTGCTCTGCGGCGTCACCAGCCGCCATGTGGGCCGTCCCGTCCGGGTGCAGTTCACCGTAGGCGGCGGCCCCGCCGCGCCCGTGCGGCGCGCCCCGGTCCGCCCCGCGCCCCGGCCCACGCCCGCCCCACCGGCGGACGACTATGAGCGCCCGCCCCTGCCGGAGGAGGCGCCGCCCGCCCCGCCGGACCTGCCGCCCTGGGAGGTGCCGGCTCCCCACAGGGACAAGCTGGACGAGTTGGTGGAAAACGCCAAACAGCTGGACAATTTTCGCATCAAATAAGCCGACAGTTCATGCTGAGCGCACCGGTGTCTCACATGGAGCACACCAATGTTACACAAAGAGCGCATCGGTATTACACATGGGTAAACCGATGCTGCACATAAGATGTCCGATAGTTTACACTGGCAAAATGAACAGATCGATATAAAGGAGAAACGAATATGGCAAAGGGATACAGCGCCCGCAGGGGCTTTACCGGCGGTGCCGGGATGATGCAGCAGCAGGCGCAGATGCAGCAAAAACTGCTGAAAATGCAGCAGGATATGGCAAAAGCGCAGGAAGAAGTTGAAAAAACGGAGTTCACCGCCTCTGTGGGCGGCGGCGCCGTCACCGCCGTGGTCACCGGCAAAAAGGAGCTGACCAAGCTGACCATCAAGCCCGACGTCATCGACCCGGAGGACGCCGAAATGTTGCAGGATCTGGTCATTTCTGCGGTAAATGAGGCACTTCGGCAGGCAGATGATGCCATGAACAGCTCCATGAGCTCACTCACCGGCGGACTGAACATCCCCGGCCTGGGCCTGTAAACCGTGATATAAAAAATCTCCCCGGGAGGGGAGATTTTTTATCCGAAATAGGCCACCAGCAGGTCCGTGACCACGCCGTAGCTCTTGCTGCCGTCCGTGTCGCCGTTGCTCTTGAGAAAGCCGTCATACACGGTGTCCGAAACCTTTGAGACGACGCCGCGGAACTGCGCCCAGTAGGCGTTGTCCGCCCGCAGGTCAGCCACCACCGTGTCCGGAAGTGCGTCCCGTATGGTCTGCCACGCCTCCCGGTCGGCGCTGTACAGGGCGTTGGACAGATACCCGAACCCCGTCAGCCAGCCGGAGTAGCGGTACCCTGCGTCCTCTGACCGGACAGCGGCCAGTATGCCGATGAAATTGCACTCCTCCTCCGCCGTGATGCCCCGCTGGTGCGCCAGCTCATGGCATACAGTGGCCGGCAGAAAGGCCGCCGGACTGTCCATGTTGACGTTCGGCTCGCCGGTGAAGGGGAAGTAGAACCCGGTGAAGCGCAGGGCACTCAGCGCCCGGGAGCAGGCGAAGCCCTTGGCACCGCCCGTTTCCGCCCGCAGGAACGGGAACTCGCCGCAGAGCACATCCAGCGCGGAGGCGCTCCGGTTCAGCACCGCCTGCCGGTCCAGCGTGCAGACACCGCTTTCATCTCTGGGGACGTCATTGGCGCAGGCGGCCAGATTGCCGGCAAAATAGGCCGTTACCTCCGCCAGCGTCTCCGCCGTGGAAGGCCGGGCATGGATGCCGCTTTTCTCCTGGAAGCTGTCGGTATTGTACCCGATGCCCCAGGTGAGGCAAAAGCCGGCGTACACCGTCAGCACGGCGCAGAGGGCGGTGAGCGTCAGGCGCAGGGCCATGCCCCAACGGCAGCCCCGCGCGGCGATGATGCGCCGGGGCACATTGGCCAGCCACAGTATGGCGCAGAACACCGCCGTCAAGATCAGGACCTCACCTACGGAGAGCGTCAACCTCCCACACAGCCGCCCCAGCCACTGCTCCGCCGGCAGCACGGCGCCGTACCACAGGGCAGTCATGGCCGCGCGGCTGGTGCGCAGGGCGAAATACGCGGCAAAGAACACCGCCAGCGCAATACACCAGCGGCACAGGGCGCGGCGGCTCACAGGGGCAGCGCCCTGCCGGTGAAGCACATGACGCAGTGGGCGCGGACGATGACCTTGCCGGTCTCGTCGGTCATCTCGGCGGAGCAGAAGGCCAGCTTGCCGCCCAGGCGGTCCACCTTGCCCACGGTGGTCAGGGTGCTGCCGGCGGCCGCGGCGGACAGGTAATCGATGGTGGCGTTCACGGTGACTACCATCTCCTGCCGCAGCGTCATAATGGCCATGCCCATGGCCACATCGCACAGCGAGAACAGGATGCCGCCGTGGGCGCCGCCCCAGCGGTTCAGACTTTCGGTGTGCATGGGCAGCGTTACGGTGGCGGTGCCGTCATCCAGGTCGGTGGTCCGCATAAAGTTGTGGGCGAGAAACGGCTCCCGGTCGTTGCCGAAGACCATCAGCTTATCGTAGAGGTCTTTTGTCATGGGGGTGCTCCTTTCAAAGAAAAGGCAGGCGGGCTGCGTGCCCGCCTGCCTGCCATATCACGCGGGATCTTTGGGTTCGGGCGCGGGCGTATCCTCCGGCGGGGAATCCTTGGCCCGACCCACATAGGCGTAGGCCTCGGTGGGCATATTCCGCTTCCGCAGCCGGCGGTCCATCAGGAATTTCAGCAGTTCCTGTATGCAGGCGAACACCGGCACGCCGATGAACATACCCAGCACGCCGGCGAAGCCGCCGCCCACCAGGATGGCCACGATGACCCAGAAGCTGGAGATGCCCGTGGCGTCGCCCAGAATTTTGGGCCCCAGGATGTTGCCGTCAAATTGCTGGAGGATCACGATGAAGATCACGAACACCAGACATTGCTTGGGGCTGACCAGCAGGATCAGGAATGCCGACGGCACCGCACCCAGGAAAGGACCGAAGAAGGGGATCACGTTGGTCACGCCCACCACCACGCTGACCAGCGGCGTGTAGGGCATTTTCAGGATGGAGCAGCAGATAAAGCACAAGATGCCGATGATGAGGGAGTCCAGCAGCTTGCCGCGGACAAAGCCGGAGAAGATGGCGTTCACCCGCCGGGTGCCGCGCATGACCGCGTCGGCATTTTCCTCCGGCAGCGCGGCATAGACGGCCTTGCAGCAGCGAGCCAGGCTCTTTTCCTTCATGCCCATCAGATAGATGGACACGATGATGCCCACGATCAGGTCAAAGGCAAAGCCCACCGCGCCGCGGATGCCGCTCCAGATACCGTTGGTCAGCGGCACAATGGCCTTCTGGGCCCAGGGCAGCACCTTGTCGGTCAAAAAGGCCATACCGTCGGTATAGCGCTCGGTGATGAGCCCCGCCAGCCAGACACCGATCCCACTGTCGCTCTCCAGCAGGTCGTTGGCCCAGCGATAGACCTTGCGGTAGTAGGACTCTGCGTTGTTGATGAGGGTGGTCACGCTGTCCAGCACCTGGGGCACCAGCACGCTCATCAGCAGGTACAGAAGGAAGATGACCACGGCCTCGGTCAACAGGATGCTCACCAGCCGCAGCGCGCCCGACGGCTGCTTCAGCTCTTTTTTGAAGAGCTTTTTCCACAGCGCCGCAATGGCTCGTTCCAGCCAGGACATGATGGGCGTCAGCAGATAGGCGATGGCAAAGCCGTACAGCACCGGCGCCAGGATGGATGCCAGCTTGGACACGAACTGCTGCAGCGTTCCCGCCTGATAGAAGGTGTCGTAGAACACCAGAACGGCACATACGGTCAAAAAGGCCGTCAGCCCCCATTTGAAATACTGCGTTCGCTTCATGGCAGGACCTCCAACTGCTGTTTTTTCTATCATACCCGTATACGCGGCGTTTTGCAACAATTTTCGCACACAAACACCCGCGGCGGAATGTGTATTGCAATCCCGCCGCAACTGTGGTATCATACTCGGACAACCCCGCGCAAAATGCGAGAATTACGATGGTATGGAAGGGTGTTCCTATGAAAAAGCTCTTGTTTATCGTCAATCCCCGTGCGGGAAAGACAAAATCCCGCGCCCCGCTGTTCGACGCCGTGGCGCAGTTCTCTCGTGCCGGCTATCTGGTACGGGTCTATATCACCGAGGCGGGCGGCCAGGCCCGCGATATCACCGCCCGGTGGGGCGGGCAGTACGACATGGTGGTCTGTGCCGGCGGCGACGGCACGCTGAACGAGACGCTCTCCGGGCTTATGCAGCTGGAGCAGCGGCCTCTGCTGGGCTATCTGCCCTGCGGCAGCACCAACGACTTTGCCATGAGCCTGCATCTTCACACCATGCTGCCCGCCGCGGCAGAGGCGGCCGCCACCGGCACGCCCTGCCCCCTGGACGTGGGGCGGCATAACGACCGCTATTTCGCCTATGTGGCCTCCTTTGGGGCCTTTACCCGGTCCTCCTACTCCGCCACCCAGGCGGCCAAGAACGCCCTGGGCCATTTTGCCTACATTCTGGAGGGGCTGGGCGATCTGGACTCCCTGCGGCCCTACCGCTGTGCGGTGGATGCCGATGGTGAGCGCTTTGAGGGGGAGTTCATTTTCGGCGCTGTGTGCAATTCCACCTCCCTGGGCGGCCTGGTGAAGCTGGATCCCTCCCGTGTACGGATGGACGACGGAAAATTCGAACTGCTGCTGCTCCGTATGCCAAAGACGGCACTGGATCTGCAGAACCTCATTACCGCCATGACCCGTATGCAGTACGACTATCCCGGCGTGATACTGCGCCATGTCCGGCGCGTTACCCTGACCACCGAGGAGAACCTCCCCTGGTCCCTGGACGGTGAATACTGCCCCAGTGCGCCCCGCGTGGAGATCGAGAACCTCCCCGCCGCCATTCAGTTGGTCCGCTGAGGCCGAAACAAGTTGAAAAGACCCGCCATCGGCGGGTCTTTTTCTATACACGCTGCAATTGTGCGGTGAAAATATACGGATCGCGATCAGAAGGACACCATCTCCGGGTCCGGCTTGGTGGTGGCGGCGATGGAGGTGACGTACAGCACAGGGCCTTCGCCCTGATAGGCGTCACAGGCCTCCTTCTTCACTGTGGCGTGTATCTTCACCCACTGCTTGTCCTTATACTGCTCCAGCCCTTCGCCGCGGCACACCAAGGCCAGGAACTGCATATCCTTGTCGCAGCACACCATGGCGAAGCGCCCCGGGCAGTGCACGCCCTTGAACTTTTTGGAGTGGCACATCAGCGCCCTGAAGGACACCTCCACGCCCTCGTAGCGTCCCGGGTTGTCCATCATGTCCACATACCAGATGCCGTAGTCCTCGTCCGGCACCTCCAGCTTGCCGCCGGTCAGGTCGAAGGGCGACATCTCCGGCGTGACGTACTCCTCGCTGGTGCCGTCCTCGTTTTCCAGGTAGATATCCGCCCGGCGGTTGGCCATCCGAAGGTTGCGGCTGCGAAGCTGGGCGCGCAGCTGCTCATTGCAGCGGTTGAAGATCAGCATATCGCAGTTGGTGATCTTCTCCATCATCAGCTGCCCCATGTTCTTCAGATACATCTCGAAGGTCGTGGCGTCCACCAGGCACATGATCTGATAGAGTATCCAGTTGGCGGGCAGTCCTTCGCGGTACAGCTTCTCCATGCTCCACATGCCGTTGTACTCCACGATGACTTGCTTGGGCCGGTACTGCTTTTCCAGCTTCTTCAGAAAGTCCGGTGTCAACTGCGCCTCGTCCTCCACGGTATAGGTGAATACGTTGCCCAGTACCTTGGGATCATAGCCGTTTTCGCCCTCCTCGCAGCACAGCAGCAGCGTCCGGTCCTCGGCGGCAAAACCGTCCCGCAGGATGCCGTTGATGAACTCGGTCTTACCGGCGTCCAGAAATCCGGCGATGAGGTAAACAGGAATATCCATGTCAGCCACTCCTTACAGTCCGAACAGCTGAGAGAGCTTATCCTCTTTCAGCTGGGAGCCGATCACACAGATACGGCCGGTGTAGTCCGCCGGACCGCGCCGCACCTGGTGCTCCTCGGGCACAAAGTCATAGTGCAGCCACTGGCCGCCGTCGGCGGCAGCCACGATACCCTTGGCCCGCAGGATCGCGCCGTATTCGCCGCTGTCCAGCGCCGTCAGGATGTGCTCCAGCTCCGCTTCGGAGTAGGCCTTCACCGTCTCCGTGCCCCAGCTGGTGAATACCTCGTCGGCGTGATGATGGTGATAGTGGCAGCCGCAGTGGGGATCATCGCATTCCTCGCCGTCGTGGTGATGGTGGTGATGATGATCGTGGTCATGCTCGTCCTCATCGTGGTGATGATGGCAGCAGTGCTCATGGTCGTGGTCGTCGTCATCGTCATCATCATGGTCATGGTGATGGCAGCAGTGGTCATGATCGTGCTCATCCTCGTCATGGTGGTGATGGTGGTGCTCATGCTCGTGCTCCGCCTCATCCGCCTCGTGCTCGGCGCGCATATGTGCCAGCAACTCGTCCGCCAGAGAGACCTTTTCGATGGCGCTGAGGATGGTCATGCCGTCCAGCTGGTCCCAGGGTGTGGTGAGAATGGCGGCATTGGGGTTCTTCTCCCGCAGCAGCGCCACGGCGGCCTCCAGCTTCTCCTGGCTCAGCCGTTGGGTGCGGGAGAGGATGATGGTACCGGCGGACTCGATCTGGTTGTTGTAGAACTCGCCGAAGTTCTTCATGTATATCTTGACCTTGGTGGCGTCCGCTACGGTCACAAAGCTGTTCAGCTTCATGTCCGGTACGTCCTTCACAGTGTTCTCCACCGCCACGATCACGTCGCTGAGCTTGCCCACGCCGCTGGGCTCGATGAGGATGCGGTCAGGGTGGAACTGCTCATGTACGTCCTTCAGCGCCTTGTTGAAGTCGCCCACCAGAGAGCAGCAGATGCACCCGGAGGACATTTCACTGATCTGCACGCCGGAGTCCTTCAGGAACCCACCGTCAATGCTGATCTCACCGAACTCGTTTTCGATCAGTACCAGCTTCTCGCCGGGGAAGGCCTCGGCCAGCAGTTTCTTGATAAGAGTCGTCTTACCTGCGCCCAAGAATCCGGAAACGATGTCGATCTTTGTCATAGTAAAAACCTTCTTTTCTCTGCCGCCCGCTGCGGCGTAAATTTTGTTCCGTGCCCCGCGTTTGCCGTTCAGAGGACGAAAAAAGGGGGCGGGAACGTTTTTCACCTATATAATATCCCATTTTTTGAAAAATGCAAGTCCTGCCGTTAAAAACCGCGCGGCGGGCACACGATGCCCGCCGCGCTTTTGTCATTCGCCGATCCGATTCAGGATCAGCTGGCTCAGCGATGCGGCCAGTGCCCGGTCGTACCGCCGCGTTTCCACGGTGCCGTCCATCTGTCCGTCCTCATCCGCCCGGCCGCTTTCGTTGTGGCCGCCGTTCAGGTCATCTTTGGCGCTGCCGGTGTCCGTGCCGTTGGTGTCCGGCTGTGTGGTGATGCTGCCGTTGGGTGTGGTGTCCGGCGCGTTGCCGTTTGTCTTGTCGTCTGCCGCGCCGCAGGCCGCCAGCGTCACCGCCAGCATCACTGCCGCCGCCAGTGCAGCGAGTCGATCTGTCATATCTTTTTTCCTCCTTTTCCCATGTGCGTCGGCCGATCCGCGCAAAAACACGCGCACATGCGCGGAGAACAGCCGCCGCCAAACGTAGGTTTTGCCGCGGGCGGTTTTATAGCCCCGACACTTTTTGCCTTTTGCATCATTTGTACAGGAGAAGCCGTATCTTTTGTGGCGGAAGTATTGCATTTTCCGAAAAACCATGATATGATTTTCTCTACCTCAGCGATGGGTAAATGTTTGATTACGAACCGTGTTATTTGCTTAGGACATAACGACTTGAACATAGATGGAGGACGATATATCATGCAGAAGCTGGAAAAGCAGTATCATATCCACTGCGCCGAAGGCGACGTGGGCCGCTATGTTATTCTTCCCGGCGACCCCGGCCGCTGTGAAAAGATCGCGGAGCTGTTCGACGACGCGCATTTTGTTTCTCAGAACCGTGAGTACACCATCTATACCGGTACGCTGCTGGGGGAGAAGGTCTCCGTCTGCTCCACCGGTATCGGCGGGCCCTCCGCCTCCATCGCCATGGAGGAGCTGCACAACATCGGCGCTGACACGTTTATCCGCGTAGGGACCTGCGGCGGAATCGAGCTGGATGTCCGCAGCGGCGACGTGGTGGTCGCCACCGGCGCGATCCGCTTTGAGCATACCAGCCGGGAATATGCCCCCATCGAGTACCCCGCGGTGGCGAACTTCGAGGTCACCACCGCGCTGGTCCAGGCGGCCAGGGCGCTGGGCAAGCGCACACAGGTGGGCGTTGTCCAGTGCAAGGACGCGTTCTACGGCCAGCACAGCCCCGAGCGTATGCCGGTATCCTATGAGCTGCTCAACAAATGGGAGGCCTGGAAGCGCCTGCACGTCAAGGCCAGTGAAATGGAGTCCGCCGCCCTCTTTGTGGTGGCTGATGCCCTGAACTGCCGCTGCGGCAGCTGCTTCCATGTGGTCTGGAACCAGGAGCGTGAAAAGGCCGGCTTGGACCAGGACATGAGCGAGGACACCACCTCCGCCGTTCAGGTGGGCGTGGAGGCCCTGAAGCGGCTCATTCAGGCCGATCGCGCGGCCCAATAAGCTTCCCTGAGAAAAGCGCCCCCTGTCATGCGCCCCCGGATGCGGACGGAAAGCTGACCTGCCCCGGTCGGTACCCCATGCGGCTATCCCATCAGAATCATGTCAGTTATACCCCGGCTGACACAGCCTCCTGAGAACAGAAGGAGGCACCCCCACCTCCTTGCCCTCGGCCACGCCGGGGGCGCTTTTTTTGACTGGCATCTGAAAAAAATTCAGCAGGCCTGAAAAAAGTCTTGTTTTTCCTGTTAAAAAGCGTTAAGATGATACTTGCGCCGGAGGACGCGCAGCATTTTACAAAGGAGAAAATCACATGGAGCGTATCTTTCATCTGAAAGAGAACGGCACCTCCGTCAAAACGGAGATCCTGGCCGGTCTCACCACATTCATGACGATGGCCTACATCATCGCCCTGAACCCCAACCTGCTGACCAACTTTGCCGTGGGCACACCCCTGTGGAACGGTGTGTTCCTGGCCACCTGCATCGCCAGTGCCATCGGCACCGTGGTCATGGCCTTCCTCGCCAACAAGCCCTTTGTCATGGCGCCCGGTATGGGCCTTAACAGCTTCTTCGCCGTCATCGCCGGCAATGTGGCCGCCATGTTGAACACCGACTACACCAGCGCTTTCCAGGCGGTGCTGTGCATCATTCTGGTGGAGGGTATCGTTTTCCTTCTGCTGAGCATTTTTAACATTCGTGATAAGATCGTCACCGCTATCCCTTTGGGTGTCCGTCTGGGTATCGGTCCCGCCATCGGCCTTATGCTGATGAACATCGGCCTGGGCTCCAACGTGGGAATCTATGCCGAGGGCAATGGCTATACCTCCCCCTTCTATGTCATGCGTGACTTCTTCGGCGCCATGACCCCCAGCGTGATCAAGGATCACATGGGTGCCGAGTACAGCCAGATGGTCCTGACTGTTATCACCATGTTCATCGGCCTGTTTGTCATCATCCTGCTGGCCAAGAAGGGCGTCAAGGCCGCCGTGCTGGTGGGTATGCTGGTAGCTTCCGTGATCTACTGGGCCGGCTGCTTCATCTTCCTGGGTACCAATCCCTTTGCCTCTCTGGAGGGCGCATCCTTCCTGCCGCCCTTCCATGATATGGTGGAGACCACGCTGTTCAAGTTTGACTTCACCGACTTCTTTAATATCGGCTGGTTCACGGCGATCAGCCTGATCATCACCTTCTGCATGATCGATATGTTCGACACCATCGGCACCCTGGTGGGTACGGCCTCCCGCGCCGGCATGACCGACAAGGACGGCAATATGCCCAACATGAAGGAGGCCCTGCTGTCCGATGCCGTGGGCACCGTGGCCGGCGCCTGCTGCGGCACCTCCACCGTTACCACCTTCGTGGAGTCCGCCTCCGGCGTGGAGGCCGGCGGCCGCACCGGCCTGACCAGCCTGACCGCCGCGTTCATGTTCCTGGCCTGTATGTTCATCGCGCCCGTGGCGGCCGTCATTCCCGCTGCCGCTACCTCCTCCGCCCTGATCTACGTGGGCATCCTGATGCTCCAGGGCCTGAAGAACGTGGATTTCGACGATCTGGACCAGGTGGTTCCCGTGTTCCTGATGCTGCTGGCCATGCCCATCTCCGGCTCCATCGGCCACGGAATCGGTATTGCCATGATCTCCTACACCGTGATCAAGGTGTTCTCCGGCCGTGCCAAGGATGTGTCTGTCCTGACCTACGTTATCTCCCTGCTGTTTATCATCAAGTTTTTCGCCGTCGTCTAAACGGTCAGCGGCCCCCGGCACAGCCGGGGGCCGCTTTTCAGCCATGCGCACCGGCTCTTGGTCGGAGCGCATATTTTTATTGTTTCTGCTCGGCCTTGTATGCAATGGCCTCCTTCTGGTAGTCCAGCGCCGCCTGCCGCAGCTCGGCAATGGCGGCCTCGTCCAGCTGGCCTTTGATCTTGGCGGGGGAGCCGAAGGCCAAAGACCCGTCCGGTATCTCCACGTTCTGCGGTACCAGCGCCCCCGCGCCGATCAGGCAGTTGCTGCCGACTTTCGCGCCGTTCAGCACGATGGCGCCCATGCCGATGAGGGTGTTGTCACCCACGGTGCACCCATGGAGAATGGCCCCGTGGCCCACCGTTACGTTTTCGCCCACCGTCACCGGATGGTCGTAGTCCACGTGCACCACACAGTTATCCTGGATATTCGTGCCCGCACCGATGGTGATCGGCGCCCGGTCGCCCCGTAGCACCGCGCCGAAGAACACGCTGCTGTTGGCGCCCAGGGTCACGCTGCCCCGGACGGTGGCGTTGTCCGCCACAAAGGCGGAGGGATGGATGACAGGTTTTTTCATGGCTGCACCTCGCAAAAGTTTTTCTGCATTGTATCACAACTTTCCGGGAAAATCGACAGTCACGGTAAAATTTGTGCTTACATTTTTCGTCAGAATATGTTATACTGATGTCAGGTAATGGTGAGCAAAAGGGGAACGCATGGTCGTGTGCCATGTGCCTTTTTGTGTATATATGTGTATGTATGTTGCGGATAAGGAGCGTGTGTGATGTTTGCAGCGGGTGATCTGGTGGTATACGGCGGCGAGGGCGTCTGCCGGGTGGAGTCCATAGGGCCATCCGGTCTGGCCTATGACGGCGGCGACAAGGTCTATTACCATCTCTCGCCACTGTACCGCGGCGGCACCGTTATGACTCCGGTGGACACCGCTGTCCTCATGCGTCCCATCATCAGCCGTGACTGTGCGCTGAAACTGATCGCCGCGCTGCCGGCCCTGCCGGAGCAGAAGCCCGCCGAGCGCGGTATGCGTGCTGCCAAGGATTTCTACCACCAGCTGGTGCTCCGCTGTGACTGCGCCGAGCTGGCCGCCATGATCCACGGTATCTGCCGCAAGCGGGCGTGGGCCCTGCGCCATGGTAAGAAGGTCAGCCAGATGGATGAGCGCTATCTCAAGCGGGCTGAGGACCAGCTCTACGGCGAGCTGGCCGCGGCACTGGATATGCCCCGGGATCAGATGATCCCCTATATCCGCCAGACCTGGGCCAAGTGGCCCGAGCAGCTGCCCAAGCAGGGGCAGGAGGCGCCGGCGGAGGCTGCTGAAGTGGAATAAGCGGACAGGGACGGCGGGAGCCGTCCCTGTTTTAACAGCAACTCGTATCAAACATTTGGGGCGGAAAGGGTGTATTCTGTTCACAGCGAGAGAAGGGAGCAAGCCTATGTACGAATGGCAGCAGCTGATCCAGACCGTCGTCAATGAGATGGACGACGCCATTATGCGCCTGGAACTACCCCCGCATCGAGAGCTACGGCGTCCGCCTGCCCGCGGATTACAGCGGCCCCATACCCGCGCCGCTGGAGCTGATGGATGTGCCGGAGGGGGAGTATATGGTGTTTGAGCACGGACCCTTCGACTATGAGCAGGGGTGCCGCACGGTGGAGAACAAGGTGGAGACCGCTATGCGGGACTTTGACTACGCCGCCAACGGCTGTGTGCTGGATACCGCTACGCCGGGACGGATGACGTATTTCTATTTTGTGCCGGGGCAGTACTTCAAGTATATCCGGCCCATCAGACGGGAGAAATAAAAAAACAGGGCAGCCCATTGGGCTGCCCTGTTTTTCAGATCAAGAATTCCGCAGGGACGTCGTGGGAGGAAAACAGCAGCGGCGACAGCGTTCTGGCGTAGGCCCCGGTGTTCCCCACGGCCACAAGATCTCCCACCGCCAGCGCCGGACCGGTGAAGTTCTTAGCCAGCACGTCCGTGGCGCAGCAGAGGTTTCCTGCGATGTCTACGGTCTCGGTGATGCCGGTATCCTCCGCCGCAGGCAGGGCGGTGATGGGGAAGGCGGTCTCGCCGGTAAACAGAGGTTCCTGAGGCGCAAGGGGGCCTTCTCCGGCGGCGTTACGCAGCATGGCGGCAAGAGAGGGCTTCTGGAAGCCGTTGAGACAGTTTTCTACGATGACATAGGTGGTGCCGTGGGACGTCTTTTTGTCTACCACAGGCAGATAGTACGTTCCCGCCTGTGCTGTCAGAAACCGCCCGGACTCCACCAGCAGCCGTGCGCGGAGGGTACGGGCGTTTTCCTCTGCCACGGCCTGCGTACATTGCTTCAAGGTGCTCATGTTCAGCGGCGGTTGGCACGCCGGGTCGTAAACGATGCCTACTCCGCCGCCGAAGTTGATATACTCGATGGTACAGTCCAGAATATCGCGGACGCGGAGGGCCAGCGCGAAGCAGTTTTTGTAGTAGCGGGCGAGAGTGTCCGCGGAGAGGTTCTGGGAGCGCAGGTGAATATGGAGGCCGCAGACGGCTATCGGCAGCGTTTGCAGCAGGATTTTCAGTGCCGGGAGGTCGGACTCGTCGATGCCGAACTTGGACGTTCCGCCCGTACCGCCGTCCATGCTGAAAGCGGGGTTCACGCGCAGGCCGATGGCCTTTGTCTCGCCGCGGGCAGCGGCCATAGCGGCGATTCGCCGCACCTCGCCGATAGAATCGGCGATCAGATGGCAGTTATCCCACGCGGCGGCCAGTGCACGATCACTTTTTCCGGCGGCGGAGAAGTAGATATCCTCCTGCGCGATCCCGCATTCCGCGGCCAGGCAGACCTCACCCGCACTGGCCGCATCCGCGCCGATGCCAAGCGCCGCAAGGTGCCGTATTACCGGTGGGAAGGGGTTGGCCTTCACGGAGAACAGAATATCAAAGCCGGGGAAGGTCCTGTGGAGAGTCTCTGCCTGTGCGGTAAGGATCTCGCGGGAGTAAATGTAGCAGGGCGCGTGCTGACGCGCCAAGGTGAGGGCATTTTCGTTCATGGGGCACCGTCCTTTCGTGTACTGTTGATGACAGTATAACATGGGGTGGAGGGGAAAGGCAAAACATTCCTTGCACGCCGACGTGAAGTGTGCTACAATACGGCGTGGATATGCGGGCGTGGTGGAATTGGTAGACTCGATGGATTTAGGTGATGTCACCTCAGTGAAGGTTTTTCGCCCCATCATTCGCCGCGCTCATTCTTTGGTAAAAGCAGGCCCATCCTGTTTTTATAGATGCGGATCAAGCGTTATGCTCCGCCTCGGTCCTCGCTGTGTAAAAACAGAGGGCAATAAAATAGCGACAGGTAGTTCTGTCGCTCATATGCGGGTATGGCGGAATTGGCAGACGTGCAGGATTTAGGTTCCTGTGCCGTGAGGCGTGTGGGTTCGACCCCCACTACCCGTACCATTTTATAACCTGTGCTTTTCATTCATCTATGGAGCACAGGTTTTGAATTATCCACGTCTGTTGCATATATTAAATTAATCTGTTATCATAAATTATACTTTGGAGGATATCAGCTTAGTACTTCGGTTTTTAGTACTCTCAATGTCGTATAAAGATCTTAAGTCTTTAGCAATTACAGAAAGAGGGATATAGTATGCTTAAAGATTATTTGCTTGACTGGTGTCAAGATGAGATTGATGGTTCTATTACAGGATGCTGTAGCAAGTATTGTGATAATCAGGAACACTGTGAACATGATTGCGATAGATGCCTTGACCAAGTGCATTGGTATCCATCTAAACCTGGTCGTGCAGATTATACTTGCTCCAATTTGCTTTTGAGATATGTAGTTCGTTTTACTGAGAAATATTCCCAGCAAATCGCTTCAGCGCTGACATTTATTGATCATTCCCGCTATCCTCGATACAATATTCTCTCAATTGGTTGCGGCGGAACGCCCGACCTTATGGCTTTTGAAGAGGTTAATACAAAACCTATTTATTATAAGGGATATGACCGAAATCCATTTTGGCAAGAAATACACTCGAAAATTGAGCAGTATGCAGATGGAATTGATGGTCTCGATGTCAAGTTGCGCCAACGGGACATCTTTGATGTTTTTTCAGCAGGAAAACCGAACATCCGGCAGTACAATGTGGTTATAATTCAGTATCTGCTGTCACATCTCTACAACACAGGGCAGGCAGATAAAACTTTGCAGCTTTTTGAATCTATAATCCGAAATATTCTTGCTCGGCGATTGCCGAACTCTCCTTTTTTAATCATTATTACCGATGTTGACAGCATGAACAAAGGTAGATGCAATTGGCATATTTTTCTCAACATGCTTGAAGATGCCGGATACTCCGGAACCGCATACGCAAGGAGTGCATTTGCTACGGGGGACTTAGGTGAAAATCGCTGGAACAATTATCAACGGCAAAACTCTCCATACTTCAATAATATTCATTATGAATACTGTCCTAATGGCTCCGTACAAGATGGCGCTCAACTCATAATTGAATTGAGGTGATATAATGATTATAAGTGCAAGTAGACGAACAGACATACCTACGTACTACTCAGAGTGGTTTATTAACAGGATTAAAGCGGGGTATGTTTTGGTTCGCAATCCAATGAATGCACACCAAATAAGCAGAATTCCTCTATCCCCCGATGTTGTCGACGGCATTGTGTTTTGGACAAAAAATCCTATTCCCATGCTTGAAAAACTGAATATGCTCCGAGACTATATGTACTACTTCCAGTTTACGCTTAATTCATATGCACAGGACATCGAAACACACATTCCAAGTAAGCAGAGCCATATCATTCCCGCATTCAAAAAATTATCGGACTTGATTGGGCCTAATCGCGTCATTTGGCGATATGACCCCATTTTATTGAACGATACATACACTCCAGAGTATCACATCCGATATTTTGAAAGAATCGCAAAAGAACTAAGCCCATATACAAAAAAATGCACGATTAGTTTTATAGATTTTTATCGCAATACATCAAGAAATGTCTCTGGCTTGGCTTTGCATGATTTCCCACAAAATGTCCAAAGAAGTCTTGCAGAAGAACTCGCTGCAATCGCCCATAGCTACGGCCTCCAAATTGATACTTGCGCCGAGGGAATTGAGTTGCAGGAATACGGAATTGAGCACGCTCGCTGTATAGATGATCGTTTGCTAAGCAGGTTGCTCAACTGCCCTCTTGAGGTGGGAAAAGATAAGAACCAACGCCTCGAGTGCGGATGTATTGAGAGTCTTGATATTGGAGCGTATAACACATGTCGAAATGGTTGCAAGTATTGTTACGCAAATTATAGCGGAAAAACAGTGTTCACGAACTCCAATAAGCACAATCCGGAATCTCCGCTGCTTTTTGGTGAAGTAGGACCTGATGATAAAATTACCGAGCGGAAAGTCAAGAGTTGTAAAGTAACTCAGATTAGGTTTGATGTATAATCTTCTCCATCACTATTTCATCAATCTCTTGTTCCAGTACTTGAACTTTCTCCTGTAACGACAAAATGTGGGCGTCGAGGATCGGTTTCCTCAACGCCCACATTTTTTGCATTTGTGCCAGCTTTTTCAGTTCTTCCGCACGACTGTCACGGGATGCGGAAACAAGCTCCCACACCTGTTCATCCAATCTTTCCTCATGGATACGGTGGGAGGCACAATAGGTTTTTCCATTCCGGTGATACCCACGGCACACATATTCCACACGGCTCTTGCCGTTCCAGCAGCGAATCATAGGAATGAACGCATTCCCACATTCTCGGCAGGTCAGCAGCCCCGCGTAACGGTGCTTGGCCTGATTGCCGTTTGCGGGGCGAGCCTGCTGTTTGAGTAAGCGCTGTACCTGCTCCCATTCCTGTTTTCCTATGATTACGGGGAAGAATCCCTCATGACGATACCAGTCGGTTTTGTCTATATGCTTGGCTTTACCGTTGTTGTATTCTCTGCGATGGTTGTTCAGCACGCCGGTGTACGCCTCCTCCACCAGAATGTTTTTCACACTGGCGTATGTCCATAGGAACTGACCGTCACGGGTTTTGTGCGTATGCCGGACCTCTCTGCCGCACCGTTCAGCTCGGAGCTGCGCCGGTGTCTTTCGCCCCGCAGCATTAAGCCGCCGGGCAATCTCTTTCTGCCCACACCCCTGCAAGTACAGAGAATAGATGAGCTGCACCGTAACTGCCGCCTCTGCGTCAACCTTGATCTGCCCCGTGTTTTTGTCTTTCCAGTAGCCGAAGGGCGGCGTGATCACGATGCCGTCTTTCTGCTTCTGGCGGTATCCCGCCCGGATCTTTTTGCCAATATCCTTCGCATAATAATCATTCATCAAGCCGCGGACGCCGATGATCAAGTCATCTTCGTCGCGGAATGTATCAACTCCCTCCGTGGCAGAGATCACGCGCACCTGGCGTTCCCGCAGGTAATCAATAAACAATGCAGTCTGGGTCCTATGGCGGCCAAGCCGGGATAAGTCTTTTACGATGACAGCGTCAATTTTATCAGCGTCCACAGCCGCCATGAGCTCGTCCAGCCCACGGCGGTCAAAACTCATGCCGCTTATGTTGTCATCGAAGGACTGTCCCACAATGGTGTACCCGTGCTGCTCGGCAAACGCCTGGCAGATTTCCCGCTGATTTAGCAGGGAGTTCATCTCACGGTCATCATCGTTAGAAAGCCGCGCATAGAGCCATACCCGCACCTGTTATCACCTACCCCGCATAATAATCGCCGTAGATCGCCGCACCCAGCCTGTCATAGTCAAAATCTGCGGTGGGGAAGCAATCTGTCTGCGCTCCGTTTTCGAAGACGTCCAGATGGTCACGGAAGGGCGCTTTCAACCGGATCTCCAAATCCAGCCTGCCGTCCTCCTCATGAACGAGTATCTTCTCCACCAGCATCCTCAGATGTGCTTCTGACATTTTGCCCTCTCGCAGGATATCGTCGATCAGGCTGATGTCCCGCTTCAGCTTGGCCTGTCGGCTGCGGAGCATTTCTGAGATGTTTTGCAGATCTTCGATTTGCTTCTTGGCCTCCGCGATCTGCTCCTCGCGCTTGGCGATCATGCGGTCGTAGCGTTCCGCGTTGGCCTTATCCCGAATGCGTTCCATCAGGATCACCTCCACGTCCTCCTCCAGTAAGAGGATGTGTTCTTGCAGTTTACCTATTTTGGCACTGGCCGTAGAAGCCTTCGGCGTCCATCTCTCAATGAGCCATTCCATCCGCGACCAGTTTTCCTCATACATTTTCTTTGTTCGCAGGATCTCCGCGCCGATCAATCTGTCCAATGTTTCCTCGTCTACCATGTGAGAGGAGCAGTGTTCCCTGCCATACCGATGGTAGGTGTCGCAGACATAGGCGACCCGTTCCCCGCTTTTCAGCTTGATTCGTTTCCCGATAAAGGTTCGGCCACAATCCTTGCAGCGAAGCAATCCACCGTACCGGAGGATGCCGCGGTTGGTACCAGCACGGACATTTTTCTCTTTGCGCTCTGTAAGGAGATCTTGAGCCTGCTCCCATATCTCACGGGTCACGATTATTGGCAGATAATTCTCATGTCGGAACTGCTCCTCCGGGTCTGTGAAACGGAAGGTCTTATTGATTTTATTACGCTCGCTCTTGTGGCAGATCAGAGTGCCGATGTAGCTCTCATCTCTCAAGATTCGCGCCACCATCGTTGCGTCCCACAAATATTTTTTGAGGATGCCATCCTGGGTGTTGGGCAGGCGCTTATTTAGCAGTTCCATCTGCATAAGCGCAGGCGTTTTCCTCCTCTGTTTATTCAGTGTGCGGGCGATGGCTTTCATGCCGCTGCCGCCGACATAGGCGGAGAAAATCAGCCGGACCGTTTCGGCGGATTCTTCTACGACAACGACCTTTTTTGTGTTCTTATCCTTGAAATAACCGAAGGGTGGGATGGTCACAATACCTTCCTTTTGCTTCTGTCGATATCCGGTGCGGACCCGGCGGCTGCCGTCACGGGCATAGAAGTCGTTGACCAGACCCTTGAATCCGATGATGAGATCATCGTTCTCATTGAAGGTGTCGATATTTTCCGTTGCGGACAGGACCCGCACATCATGTTCTCGCAGATAGTCGATGAACAGTGCGGTCTGCGTGCGGTGACGGCCAAGGCGGGACAGGTCTTTGACGATAATCGCTTCGATCTTGCCCGCTTCGACCACCTCATAGATTTTGTCGATGCCCTCACGGTTGAAGTGCATACCGCTGACATTGTCATCGAAGGATTCTCCGACCACCTCGTGGCCGTTGCTGATGGCAAAGTTGTATATGATTTTCCGCTGGTTATTCAGAGAATTCAGTTCTTCATCCTCATCTCTGGACAGCCGATAATAGAGCCAGACTTTCATAACCGTTCCTTTCCGCTATGGTGTGCCGATCATGCACGACACACCATAGCACACAATTTTTTGAATAGCTATCAAAACAAGTCAGGCGACTTCTGTTTCTACTTTAACAACAAAATCGGCGGTTCGATTTGTATATGGATGATCCACAGACAGATAGTCGTGGATCACCATTTTCAGAAAATCATCAAACTGATCGTCCGTACCCACATAGGAGTACATGACGCTTGCAATATTGGATTCTTTTCTCTTTCTACCCATAGCGTTCCTTTCTCCCAAAGTCAATTTGGGCAATAAAAATAGCAGACCTCACATGGTCTGCTGCCAGTTCTGCTCGTCCTCGTGGTCATCCGCCTTGTGACCGAGGGCGATTTTCTTTTCTCGTTCTTTTTGCAACATCTTGCTGTCGGTATGGTAATGCACGGGAGTCACAGGGGCAGCAGGCTGGAGCTGCTCCAGACGGTGCCCAAGCCCCACCAGAGCAGAAGCAGTGCTGCCGCCGCCATCAGCAGAGAGATCAATGCCGGAATACTGACGTGTGGTAGATGCAGTCTTGGACGTCTGATTCTGTGCAGAGAAAAAGAATTTTCTTTCGGCTTCCCAGCCTGTTCGGTCATCTGCTCCAGATGCTGCACTGCCTTCAGCAGATCGTCCAGCTGCGTCCGTGAGGGAAGCTGCGACATCTGTCTGCTGATGCTCTCCAACAGATCTGTCTGCCGATCCGCATGGTACCACAGTGCATCCATGTATTTCATCATTCGCTCCCAGTCTGTTTTCGAGGGACACGCTTCGTGAGGTGGTGTCAGCGTCGGAAGTACTGCCTGCTTGGTGTTGCGCTGCTTGAGTTCTTGCAGAGACAATCTCTGCCCGTATTCTGAATTCATGCTCCATGACCTCCTTGCAATACTTTTCTTCGTGTAATTTGTTGTCACGGCATCTCATGCCGTCCGGCGTGGTGTAGGTGATGTATTTGCGGCTGCTCTCCCAGCGGACGGCGTAGCCCTCGGACGTCATCAGGGAAACGAAGGCGTCCTTGTCGACGGCGTATTTCATGCACTCGTCGATGGTGTTCATGAGCCGCAGCTTCCAGCTTTGGCCCTTCAGAGCCGTGTGGTATTCCGCGCCGCCCATGCCGCGGGCCTGCTGCGCGGTCGGCTCAAAGACCGGCAGGCCCATCTCCTGACAGATCATGTCATTGCGCCGCATCAACTCCTGCAGTTGTTCCTTCGCCATGTGCAGCTTTTTGCCGGTCTCAAAGTTGACGGAGTTGATGACACAGTGGGAGTGAATATGCTCACGATCCACATGGGTGCAGACCAGCACCTCACAGCCCTCAAAGTATTCCGCCAGCCGCCGCGCGGCTTCATGGGCCTGTCGGGGATCGACCGCCGCGCCCTTCGGAAAGCTCTGCACCATGTGGTAGAACATCACGCCGCCGTCCTTGTGGTAGAGGAGTTTCGTGTTCAGGAAATCGTCGTAGACGCTTTGCGGTTGGCAGTTGATGCCGCTGATGAGCGGCCCATCCTCCCATGCGGTTTTCCTCTCCTGCATGACGTAGAGCATCACGCCGCGCATGGCGGCGCGGGATTGCGTGCCCCGCTTGTAGTTCACGAAATGTACGATGGCCATACGGCTCACCGACCTTCCATGACAGCCCGCAACGCGGCGCTGACCTCGGACAGCTCACCGGCAGCTTTTTCCAGACCGATGACCTGCACCTTGCCCATGTTGGCAAGAACGGTGAGGCGGTTGATGTTGCCGCCGATGCCCTTGAGCTGGCGGAGCAGCTCCTTCTGCTCGTCGATGACCACGATCCGCTTGCCGAGGCAGCAGGCGGTGACGTATTCGCTCATGGACATGTGGGCCTTCGCCGCCAGTGCCTTGATCTTCTCACGGTCAGCGGACGCCATGCGCGTGCTGAATTTGATATCTTTTTT
>ERZ827186.338-NODE-338-length-59846-cov-5.363667_pt1 | contig 59846 bp, 45 predicted proteins | sample MGYA00519918_ERZ827186 | MGnify/ENA primary metagenome ERZ827186 (study PRJEB31778, sample SAMEA3449275) | human gut metagenome | biome: human gut; feature: human-associated habitat; material: faeces | place: United Kingdom | collected 2010/2012 ...
CGACAGGTATCTTCCCGACAAGGCGATAGACCTGATAGACGAGGCGGCGTCGCGCGTCAGGCTCGGCGCATTTACCGTACCGCCCGAGCTCAGGGATATGGAGGAGAAGCTTCGCACCCTCGCCGAGGAAAAGGATTCGGCCGTGAACTCTCAGGAGTTCGAGCGAGCCGCGCAGATACGCGACGAGCAAAGAAAGCTCAGCGATAAATTGGAGCGCGCAAAGCACAGCTGGCGCGAGAAATCGAGCGAAAAAATAGGCGAGGTGACCGAAGATAATATAGCCGAAATAGTCTGCGCGTGGACGGGGATACCCGTCTCGCAGCTGACAAGCGCGGAGAGTGAGCGCCTGCTGCGGCTCGAGGATGAGCTGCACCGCAGAATAGTCGGCCAGGATGAGGCGGTCTCCGCGGTCGCAAGGGCGATAAGGCGCGGCAGAGTCGGACTTAAAGACCCGAAGCGTCCGACGGGCTCGTTCATCTTTCTCGGCCCTACGGGAGTCGGCAAAACGGAAATATGCAAAGCGCTCGCTTCTTCGCTTTTCGGCGACGAGAACGCGATGATAAGGCTCGATATGTCCGAATATATGGAGAAGCATACGGTATCGCGGCTTGTCGGTTCGCCGCCCGGCTATATCGGCTATGACGAGGGCGGTCAGCTGACGGAAAAGGTGCGCCGCAGACCGTACAGCGTCATACTTTTTGATGAGATCGAAAAGGCGCACCCGGATGTTTTCAATATGCTGCTCCAAATACTTGACGACGGCATACTGACCGATTCGCAGGGGCGCAGGGTCGACTTCAAAAACTGCATTATTATAATGACCTCGAATGTCGGCGCGAAGCTCATTTCGGGCAGCGGAAAGGCTCTCGGCTTCTCTTCGGAGCGCGGCAATGTCCCGAGCTACGACCGCGTGCGCGAGCTCGTGACCGGGGAGCTCAAGAACACGTTCAGACCGGAGTTTTTAAACCGCGTCGATGATATAACGGTCTTTCACTCGCTCGAAAAAAGCGATATATCGGAGATAGCGCGCAGGCTGCTCGAGACACTCTCGGGGCGCGTGAGACAGCTCGGCATAGCCCTGACCTTCGACGAATCGGCGGTAGAAAAGACGGCAGACGCGGGCTTTGACCCCGTCTACGGCGCAAGACCGCTCAAGCGCGTCATTCAGAGGGAGATCGAAGATAAGCTCTCGGAGCAGATGCTCGAGGGCAAGGTGACAGTCGGCAAAAAATATCTCTGCAAAGCGGAAAACGGCGAATTTGTTTTTGTCGAACGGAACGAGCCCGAATCGGCTGAAAATGAATAAAAGTGCACCCCGGAAGCGGCAGGGCTTTCGGGGTATATTTATGTGGACTCTGTCGAGGATTTCTGTTATACTTAGAAAAAATGAACGGAGGCGCAAAATGGACGCAGCGGAAAAAATAATACGGTATCTTGTCGATAAGTATTCGCCGTCGGTGCTGATCTCCTACGGTTCGTTTGCCGACGGCTCGGCGAACGCGGACAGCGACTATGATGCGCTTCTGATCTATAACGGGCGCGAATGCCATGACAGCACGGTTATTGACGGCACGCCGCTCGATGTGTTTTGCTATCCTGTGGAGAATTTTTCGGGCGACTATGACCCGGAGAAGTATATCGCAGTGTTCGACGGTGTGATAATCATTGATACCGATTCTCTCGGCCAAAGCATAAAGGACAGGGTACGCGGGTTTATCGACGGCGCACCCAAGAAAGACAGGGACGAGCTGCGGCACGAGGTCGAGTGGTGCAGAAAAATGCTCGTAAGGAGCGGGCGGAATGATGCCGAGGGCTTATTTCGGTGGCATTGGGTGCTCGTGGACAGTCTCGAAATTTATTTCGACATAATCGGCAGATACTGTTACGGGCCGAAAAAATCGCTCCGCTATCTCGGCGAGATCGACAAAAAAGGCTTTGCTCTCTATGAAACAGCGATGCGGGAGTTCACCCGCGATGCGCTCGAAAAGTGGATATCCCATCTTGAGTCGGTATTCGGTGAACGGTACGAAAAATAAAAAGAGGCTTAAAAGAGCAATAAGCGAAAAAATAAAGGTCATATTCCACATTGTCAAGCGTGTGAAATACGACCTTTGTTTTCTTATTCTTTGGTCTGCGCCGAACGCGACAGCCCATGTTCGCTTTTATTTTGCCTCGGCTATGAATCTCTTGAGATTTTCAAGACCTATTTCAATGCCCGTGAGCGGCTGCTCTATGCCCTCAAACTCGATGCTGACATATTTGTCATAGCCCGCGCGCCTGAGTATGCCCATGCACTGTGCTACGGGGATATTGCCGTGGCCTATCACCGCGCCGCGCAGATAATTTCCGGCTCTGCTGCGGAAGAATCCGCGTCCGGGGTCGGGCTCCGAGCCGCTCTTGATGTGGAAATCCTTGGCGTGAACGTGCTTTGCGTATTTTGCGACTCTGCCCACCGCCTTGTCGGAGGGGTCGTCGGCGCAGGCAAAGTTGCCTATGTCAACGAGCAGACCGAAATTGGGGTTTGCGACTCCCGTGACGAGCTTTTCGACGCGGTCGCTGTCCTGCGCAAAAAAGCCGTGGTTCTCAACCATAGTCGAGATGCCCTTCTCTGCGGCATATTCGGTCACTCTGCGGCAGCCCTCAACGAGGGTGGGCAGAGCCTGCTCAAACCCGCAGTAAGCGCTAAGGGGCGCATTATAGCCGCCTGTCGCATCGTGGCGCATTCCGGAAGCGCCGAGTATTTCCGCTATGTCCACCTGCTTGAACAGGCGTTCGCACTCCTCGTCGAGCGGGCGGTTGAGAAGCTCCGCGCCGATGGTGTAGTTGACTATCGGCAGCCCCGTTTTTTCGCTCTCGTCGCGCAGGCGCTTGGCGTAGTCCTCGACGGACATTCCGTTTTCGGGCAGGAGGTCGATAAATTCGATTCCGTCAAAGCCCATTTCCTTGACCTTGCCTATGAGCTGAAGCTGGGTTATTTCCCCGCTCGAAAGCATAGGCTGAAAGCTGTAGCTGCTGACGCAGGTTTTCATATTTTTTCACCTCAGTCCATGTATCCCTTGAGGAAGCTGACGGCGTTTCCGATATCCTTTTCGGGGTCGTCGCCGACTTCTCGCTCTATTGTCAGGAAGCCCTTGTAGCCGATATCGTCGAGTGCGGCGAGATATTCATCCCACTTGACGCTGCCCTCGCCGAGCGGCACTTCTTTAAACGAGCTGCCTGTGACGAGCGGGTCTTTTTTTATGCCGTAGACTATCTCGGGATCCCTGTAGAATATCTGAACGCCGTCCTTGGCATGGGTGTGAACTATGTAGTCGCGCAGGTTGTAGACCGCCTTTGCGGGGTCGTCGCCCGTGACCATGACAAGGTTCGCGGGGTCGAGGTTGACCGCGACGCCGGTAGAGCCGAGCGAGTCAAGAAACTTCTTGAGCGTCGCCGAGGTCTCGGGTCCCGTCTCAATGGCGAAATGGGCGTCGAGGCTGTCCGCGAAGCGGGAGAGCTCAAAGCACGCATCCTGCATTATCTTGTATCGCTCGTGTCCGCTGTCCTCGGGAACAACGCCGATGTGTGTCGTGACGATATCCGTGCCGAGCTCCTTTGCAAGCTCGATTATCCTCTTCGACTTCTCGACTCTCCACCCGTTTTCGTCCCTGTTGCCGAAGCCTCCGCCGAGGTCGCCGCAGAGGGCGGAGATGACGAGCCCGTTGTCCTCAACGAGCCTGCGGAAATCCGCACGCTTCGAGCCGACAAGCTCCTCTGGCGACATCTCGCCGCTGGTGGCATAGACCTGAATGCCCTGCGCACCGACCTTGGCTGCCTTTCCGACCGCCGTCGGGATATCCGTGCGAAAGCTGTCAATAATAACGCCTATTGGAAATTTCATGTTGGCACCGTCCTTTAAAAAGGTATTTTAACAAGGCAATGATAACAAATAACCGCCCGATATTCAAGAGATAAAAGCTATTTCGGGGAATAAAATAAAAAACAGTCCGACTCAAGTTTTTTTGAATCGGACTGCGAAGCTTTTTGCTGTTCGTGTTCAGTCGAGCACTATTTCCAGCTCGCGCTTTTGAATTTTCATGCCGTGCTTTTCATAGAAACGCAGTGCGCTGTCGTTGCCCTCCCAGACGTTCAATGTCAGGTTGTGACAGCCGAGCTTTTGTGCGGTCGAAAGCGCCTTTTGAAACAGTGCGTCGCCTATGCCCTCGCGCCTGAAATTTTCGTCAACGCACAGGTTGTTGATATAGAGCTCCGTGTTAGGACAGCGTGCGGAGTCGGCGGAGTGGTCGATTATAATACAGAAAATATATCCGAGCACACGGTCGTTTTCGTCCGCGGCGACAAAGATTAGGCGGCTCTCGTCCGTTAGAAGCTTTTTGAGGCTCTCGCCGTCGTATTTCGACTTCCCCGCCTTGAACAGGTCGGGTCTTATCCCGCTGTGCAGAGCGCAGATATATTCGAGCAGCTCAAGTATTTTCGGGCAGTCGTCCTGCCTTGCGCGTCTTATCTCTTTAAGCATTTTTATCCCCTCACCTTACGCAGACTCTCTCTATGCTTCTAGCCTTGCCCGTTTTTTCGTCAGCGTCGATTATAACGCCGCACATCATGCAGGCGCCGTCGCTTATCTCAAAGCGTGTGGGCAGTCCGGTCTTGAGCCATGATATCGAGGCCTCGGGGCGCACGCCGAGCACGGAGAGCTCGGGACCAGTCATGCCGAGGTCTGTTATATATGCCGTGCCGCCGGGCAGGATTTTTTCGTCCGCCGTCTGAACGTGGGTGTGCGTGCCGACAACGGCGGTCGCTCTTCCGTCGAGGTAAAAGCCCAGGGCGAGCTTCTCCGCCGTTGACTCGGCGTGGATATCGACTATCTTTATTTTGCAGTCGTCTATCTCCTTCATGAGAGGGTCAATGTAGGAAAACGGATTGTCCGAACCGTTTATATAAGCGCGCCCGAGAAGGTTTATAACGCCGATGCGCACCCTGCCCATGTCGATAACCCCGACGCCCTTGCCGGGGCAGGAGGAGCCGACGTTTGCGGGGCGGATTATGTCGCTACGCTCGTCGAGAAAACGATACACCTCGCTGCGCCTGAACGCGTGATTGCCCGTGGTTATGAAGTCGACGCCGCTTGAAAAAATGTGCTCGGCGGCAGAGGAGGTTATGCCGTTTCCGGGCGCCGCATTTTCGCCGTTTGCTATAACAGCGTCTATGCCTTCAAGCTTCTTGAAGCTGGGGAGCACCGAGCGCAAAAAGTCGCAGCCCTGCGTTCCGACAATGTCGCCTATAAGAAGTATGTTCATTCCGATTTTCCTCTCAAAAAGGGGCTGTTGCATTTAGCGCAGAACAAAAAGAAAAATGCTGAAATGCAAAATTGTATGGTTGCATTTTTCTTTTTTAACCGTTTTTTCACCCGCTCGCGGTATCTATATACAGCTTCGGGGTGAAGAAAACGGTTTCTGCATCTAAATGCGACAACCCCAGCTTTTTTGCTTATTTTGCGTAGTCGCTGACTCTGCTCTCCCTGATAAGGTTGACCTTTATCTGACCGGGATATTCAAGCTCGTCTTCAATCTTCTTGACTATGTCGCGGGCGATGAGAACCATCTTCTCGTCGTTGACGACCTCGGGCTTGACCATTATGCGAACCTCGCGACCGGCCTGAATAGCGAACGAACGCTCAACGCCCTCAAACGAGGAGGCGATGCTTTCGAGCTTTTCAAGGCGCTTGATGTAGTTCTGAACATTCTCGCGTCTTGCGCCGGGGCGGGAAGCCGAAACAGCGTCGGCGGCCTGAACGAGGCAGGCGACAAGCGTCTTTGCCTCAACGTCTCCGTGGTGAGCCTGAATGGCGTGGACAACGCCCTCGCTCTCGCGGTATTTCTTCGCGGCCTCAACGCCCAGCTCAACGTGCGAGCCGTCCATCTCGTGGTCGAGTGCCTTGCCGATATCGTGGAGAAGGCCGGCTCTCTTTGCAAGCTTGACGTCGGCGCCAAGTTCCGCCGCCATGAGACCTGCAATATATGAAACCTCGAGCGAATGGTTGAGTACGTTCTGGCCGTAGCTCGTTCTGTATCTGAGCTTGCCGAGGAGCTTGACGAGCTCGGGATGCACTCCGTTGACGCCTGCGTCGATGAGCGCGCGCTCACCGGTCTGCTTGATGGTTGCGTCAACCTCGCGGCGAGCCTTTTCGTACATCTCCTCAATGCGGGCGGGATGAATTCTGCCGTCCGATATGAGCTTTTCGAGCGTCAGACGCGCAACCTCGCGGCGAACCGGATCAAAGCTCGAAACGGTTATTGCCTCGGGCGTGTCGTCGATTATCAGATCGACGCCGGTTATAGTCTCGAGCGTGCGGACATTTCTGCCCTCGCGTCCGATTATGCGGCCCTTCATCTCGTCGTTGGGCAGAGCGACAACGGAAACGGTGGTCTCCGCCGTATGGTCTGCGGCGCAGCGCTGAATGGCGGTGCCGATAATTTCTCTTGCTATTGTGTCGGCCTCGTCCTTGGTGCGCTGCTGATATTCGAGCACCTTGACGGCCTTTTCGTGAACAAGATCGTTTTCAAGGTTTTGGAGCAGGTATTCCTTAGCCTGCTCTCTGCTGTAGCCCGAGATTTTCTCGAGCACATCGAGCTGACTTCTCTTGAGGCTCTCCGCCTCGGCGAGTCTGTCGTCCGCATCCTTTATCTTGCGGCTGAGGGACTCATCCTTCTTTTCGAGATTTTCGATTTTTTTGTCGAGACTCTCTTCCTTCTGAATGATTCTGCGCTCCTGGCGCTGAACCTCGTTGCGCCTCTCGCGCAGCTCTTTTTCGTTTTCGCTTCTCTGCTTGTGAATCTCATCCTTGGCCTCAAGGATAGCTTCTTTCTTTTTGGCCTCAGCCTGAGTCATGGCTTCGCTGACTATGCGGTTCGCTTCTTTTGTAGCTGAACCTATTGCGGCTTCGGCAACTCTCTTCCTATGTAAACCGCCGAGAATAAAACCGACAACGCCGAATGCGACGCCGACCGCGGCGGCTATAAGAATAATTTTCCAAACTTCCAAACGAATAACACCTCCCGAATAAAAATTTTGATTATTGTAAAACTCAGTAAAATAACAATATGGAGTATAGCTTGGCACATAATACTACCATTATTATGTATAATAACCTTAAACGGGCGAAATGTCAAGGTGTTATTGCGACACATGATACAAAAAATTCAGGAAACCGAAGAAAACTCCGTAAATAAAGTTGTTTTGAAGTATCAAATAAAAGTATTGACTTTTCGGCATTTGATGATAAAATAATAATGTTAAAGCCGTGAGGCAGAAGATGTCTTCCGAATGTCCTCAAAGAGAGCCGCGCGCCGTTGGCTGAGAGCGCGGGCGTCGATACGGAATATGTTACCGCTGCCGAGTGCGCACCGAAGCCCCGAGGGGATAGGCTGCGACGTATGACCGCGTTAAGGTCGCATGAGTGGCGGCGTGAGCCGCAAACCGGGTGGAACCGTGGAGCATTCGCTTCACCCCTGTAAATTTTACGGGGGTGGAGCTTTTTTCATCCCTGAGACGGGCCTTTGCCCGAAGCAGAAAGGAGAAATTTTTATGGTAAACATTGAACTCAAGGGCGGAGTCGTAAAGGAGTTTGACAACGGCATAACCGCCATGGAGGTGGCGAAGAGCCTCGGTATGGGACTCTATAAGGCGGCGTGCGTCTGCCGCATAGACGGCGAGGTTAAAGACCTGCGCACCCCCATTGACAAGGACTGCAAGCTCGAAATACTTACCTTTGACGATGACGACGGAAAGCGTGCGCTCAGACACACCGCCTCCCACGTTCTCGCTCAGGCGGTCAAGCGCCTCTATCCCGAGGCGAAGCTTGCGATAGGCCCCGCCATTGACAACGGCTTCTATTACGATTTCGACGTCGATGTGCCGTTCACCCCCGAGGTTCTCGAGAAAATCGAGGCGGAGATGAAGAAGATAGTCAAGGAGGCTCTGCCGCTCGAAAGATATGAGCTTGACCCCGAAGAGGCTATCGAACTGATGGAGAAGAAGGGCGAGACATATAAGGTCGAGCTTATCAAGGAGCACGCGGGCAAGGGCGAGAAGATCTCGTTCTTCCGTCAGGGCGAGTTTGACGAGCTCTGCGCGGGACCTCATGTCCCCGACACCTCGCGCGTCAAGGCTTTCAAGCTGACCTCCTGCACCGGCGCTTATTGGCGCGGCGACTCGGACAATAAGATGCTCCAGAGAATCTACGGAACCGCTTTCACGAAGAAAGAGGATCTTGACAACTACCTCACCATGCTCGAGGAGGCGAAGAAGCGCGACCACAGAAAGCTCGGCAAGGAGCTCGGACTGTTCACCATTATGGATGAAGGCCCCGGTTTCCCGTTCTTCCTGCCCAACGGCATGGTTCTCAGAAATACCCTTATCGACTACTGGCGCGAGGTTCATAAGCGCTACGGCTATGTCGAGATATCCACTCCCATGATGCTCAACCGTTCGCTCTGGGAGCGCAGCGGCCATTGGGATCACTACAAGGAGAATATGTACACCACCGTTATAGACGACACCGACTTTGCGATAAAGCCGATGAACTGCCCCGGCGGAATGCTCGTCTATAAGCTTCAGCCCCACTCCTACCGCGACCTGCCCCTTAGAATGGGCGAGCTCGGTCTGGTTCACCGCCATGAGCTGTCCGGCGCGCTCCACGGCCTGTTCCGCGTGCGCTGCTTCACTCAGGACGACGCGCATATCTTCATGACATGGGATCAGATGAAGGACGAGATAAAGGGCGTTGTCCGCCTGTTTGACGAGGTATATTCCGTGTTCGGTCTTACCTATCAGATCGAAGTCTCGACCATGCCCGAGGATCATATGGGCGACGAGAAGGATTGGGATTTTGCCACGGAGACCCTCAAGGCGGCAGTCACCGAGATGGGCAAGGACTTTGTTATCAACGAGGGCGACGGCGCGTTCTACGGTCCGAAGCTCGATTTCCACCTCTCCGACTCCCTCGGAAGAACATGGCAGTGCGGCACCATACAGCTCGATATGCAGCTGCCCGAGCGCTTTGAGCTTGAATACACCGGCGCGGACGGCGAGAAGCATCGCCCGGTCATGATTCACCGCGTTGTTCTCGGCTCTATCGAGCGCTTTATCGGCGTTATCACCGAGCACTTCGCCGGCGCGTTCCCGCTGTGGCTCGCTCCCGAGCAGGTGAGAATTCTGCCGATATCAGACAAGTTCCACGACTATGCACAGGACGTCTGCAAGCAGCTCGATATGGAGGGACTCAGAGTCAGCGTTGACACCCGCAGCGAGAAGATCGGCTACAAGATTCGTGAAGCTCAGCTCCACAAGATTCCCTATATGCTCATCATCGGCGAAAAAGAGGTCGAGAGCGGCACGGTCAGCGTCAGAAAACGCGGCGAGGGCGATATCGGAGCTGTACGTATCGGCGAGTTCGTAGACAGCGCAAAGCTTGACATAGCAGAAAAAAATATCTGGTAAAGCTTTGAGGTAAAATTTTAAAAAACTTAAACGCTCCGGCGCGGTATACAAGATATTGTGTACCGCGCCGGATTTCTTTCTATTTTTTAAAAAGTTTTTGAAATCAAAGTGTAAAAAATGGCTCTAAACTATTGCACACAAGAAACTTTTGCTTTATAATGTAGGTGACTAAAGGTGGATAAGTGCACTCGAGTGGTGGAACTAAACACCTAAAATTATGACAAAGGGGGCGAGCGCATGGGAAAAACTGATTTCGGCGGATTTTTTATACATACGCTCGACCAGAAGAACCGAGTGTTTATTCCTGCGGAATTCCGTAGCAAGCTCGGCGCGGAATTTGTCGTATGCACTCCGCCCGGCAGCAGCGACTGCATTATCATCTATACCCTCGAGGAGTGGGACAGATACTTTGAAAATCTCCGTGCCGTAAGCGACAGCGGCTACGCCCGCGCCTTTGCCGAGCGTATAGCGAGCAGCTCGAAGAGATGCGCCGTGCCCGACAAGCAGGGCAGAATAACCCTCTCGGCTGAACACTGTGCGGCGGCGCACCTCGAAAAAGAGGCGCTGATAGCCGGAGTCGGCAACCGTGTGGAGATATGGAATCCCGCAGTATGGGATGAGAAGTGCGCGGAGAATATGGCGGAAATCGAGAGATTCGCAAAGAACGTTCAGCTTTAATGCGGAGGGCGGCACAGCATGGATTTCAAACATATTCCCGTACTTTTCAACGAGTCGATTGATGCGCTCGACATAAAGCCGGACGGGCTGTACGCGGACTGCACCGCGGGCGGCGGCGGCCACTCGAACGCGATATTGGACAGGCTCTCGGAAAACGGCAGGCTCATCGCCGTTGACCGCGACCCCGAAGCGATAGCGACACTCACCGAGCGCTTTGAGGGCAGAGAGAATGTCAGCATAGTAAACGACAACTTTTTTAACATAAAGACTATACTTTCTCGGTTCACCGACGAGGGCGCCGACGGGATTCTCGCCGACCTCGGAGTGAGCTCGCATCAGCTCGACGACGCAGCGCGCGGATTTTCGTTCCACGCGGACGCGCCGCTCGACATGAGAATGTCTATGCAGGGCATGAGCGCGGCGGACGCGGTCAACTCGCTTTCGCAGCGCGAGCTGCAGGATATCATCTACAGATACGGCGAGGACAAGTTCGCTCCGCGCATAGCGGCGGGGATAGTCCGCGCGAGGGAAGAAAATCCGATAGAAACAACACTGGAACTCGCCGAGATAATCAAAAGCTCTATCCCGGCGGCGGCGCGCCGCGAGGGAGGCCACCCCGCGAGGCGCACCTTCCAGGCGTTGCGAATTTATGTGAACGGTGAGCTTGACGGGCTCGACGGGGCGATAAGCGATATGTTCGACTCGCTCAAAGTCGGCGGCAGGCTCGCAATAATAACCTTCCATTCGCTCGAGGACAGAGCGGTAAAGCAGACCTTTGCCTCCCTCTGCGAGGGCTGCATATGCCCGCCGGAGTTTCCGGTGTGCGTCTGCGGAAGAAAGAGCAGGGGCAGGCTGCCCCAAAAGGCATTGGCTCCGAGCAGAGAGGAGCTCGAACGGAATCCGCGCAGCAGAAGCGCAAGGCTTCGTGTAATAGAGAAAATCAGATAACTATTTAGTATAAACGGGAAAAGTTACAGAGAAAGGACGGTAACTATGGCAACAGAGCTCAACGGCACTCAGGCTTACAGATTCGAACTGTTCGAGCCTCAGCAGGCTATGCCCGCGCCGAAAAGAAAAAGCGCTCCGGTAGGACCGCAGCGTGTAGTGGAAGCGCCCAAAAAGACAAAGGCGCAGCTAAAAGCAGAGGCGAAAGCAATCAACAGGCGCATCGCGGTAATTTTAAGCGTGGCGGTTGTTATGTTCATGCTTCTGGGAATGAATATGTATTCGCGTTCGCGGCTTACCGTTCTTGCTCAGGAGGCGGCGAGGATACAGACGAGTATCTCCGAGGAGCAGAGCAGAACGGTCGACCTTCAGAGCAGACTGACTCAGAAAATGGGTACGGACGCTATCATCGACTATGCGACGAACAGATTGGGCATGGTCAAGGGCACCCGTTCGCAGATAAACTACATAACCGTCAACGGTTCCGATTCCGTTGTTTATGACGGGGACGGCAGCACAAAAGCAGGAGAATAGTACGGGCATCGCACGGCATATAATTATGTGCTTGCGCTGCGTTGAAAAGGGCGGATCGCGGTCTGCCCTTTTCGGGCATTTTAAGAAGGTTTTTTACCGAGCGGTGAAAGGGTGAAGATATGCGAAAAACAACGCCTAAAAAAGAAAAAGACAGGCGCGCAAAAAGAACATTTATATGTATTGCCGTAGTTTTTCTTGTCTGCATCGGTAATCTGTTTTTTATCCAGATAATTCGAGCCGATTATTACAAGGGCAAGGCGGAGGAGAATCAGCTCTATGATACCGCCATACCGGCTCAGCGCGGCACGATATATGACTCGGAGGGCAATGTCCTCGCCCAGAGCGCATCGGTGTGGCTCGTGTATATCGACCCCTACAGCGTACCGGACGATACCGTTCGCGCTCAGCTCTGCCTCGATTTGAGCGAGACGCTCGGGATAAACGGCGACAGCCTGATGAAAAAGCTGCAGATGACAAAGTACAGGTATCTGGTCATAGCAAAGCAGGTTGAATATGACAGAAAAGAAAAAGTAGTCGAGATAAAAAAGAAAAAGTACGAATACGTAAAAGACGGAAAGAAGCAGTATGCCTACGGCAGCTCCATGGTCGGCATAGACCCGGACGTCAAGCGCTATTATCCCAACGGAAACCTTGCGAGCCATATCATCGGCTACACAAATTCCGAGGGCAACGGTCAGGCGGGCGTCGAGCTCTACTATAACAATATTCTTTCGGGCATACCCGGCAGAAAGGTCACGGCAAAGGATGCCTACGGCAGAGCGATGCCGCTCCAATATGAGACTCTTTACGATGCGTCAAACGGTCAAAAGCTCCAGCTGACGGTCAACTCCAATATTCAGCGCTATCTTGAGGACGCGTTGAGGCAGGCGTATATCGACAATAAGTGCGCCTACGCAAACGGCATAGTTATGGATGTCAACACCGGCGCGATACTCGGCATGGCGACTATGGGCGACTATGACCCGAACAATCCGCGCGAGACGGACGAGGCAGAGGTAGAGGAGGAGTATAAGCGCCTTCAGGAGCTTCGCGCCGCGAAGTACGAGGAGTCGGGAAAGACCCCGACGGAGGAGGAGAAAAAGAAGGGTCAGGAAGAGGACAGAACGAACGCAAAGCTTAATGTTTTCTATAACAATGTCAGAAACCAGAATGTCAGCAGCACCTATGAGCCCGGCTCGGTTTTCAAGACGATAACCGCGTCGGCGGCGCTCGACCAGGGCGTTGCGGATCAGTCGACAAAGGTCGATTGCGTGGCGGGCGGCATAAGGGTTCTGACCCAGACCTACCACTGCAACGCGCACACGGTTCACGGCACGCTCGATATGGTCGGCGGACTCAAGCGCTCCTGCAACTCATATTTCATAACCATGGGTCAGCGCCTCGGCGTTGATAACTTCTATAAATATTTTGAAGCATTCGGCTTCACGGAAAAGACGGGCATAGACCTCCCCGCCGAGACTCAGCCCAAGGCGGGAGTCACCTACCACGCCCACGAGGGCATGACTCTTATCGATCTTGCGAGCTCGTCCTTCGGTCAGTCGTTCCAGGTCACGCCCATTCAGATGGTGACGGCGCTCTCCGCCATAGCAAACGGCGGAAAGCTGATGAAGCCCTATGTCGTTGCAAAGGTGCTCGACGACAACGGCAACGTGGTCAGCGAGACTCAGCCTACGGTCAGACGCCAGGTGATAAGCGAGGAGACCTCCGCAAAGGTCGCCGAGATGATGCGCCGAGTCGTCAACGAAGGTACGGCGAAAAACGGCTATGTTATCGGCTACCGCGTCGCGGGCAAGACCGGTACATCGCAGAAGCTCGGCAAGTCGGGCGAGCACGTTGCGTCCTACGGCTGCTTTGCTCCCGCGGACGACCCGAAGGTTGCGATAATTATTATCATTGACGAGCCGCACGGCGGTCAGATACAGGGCGGTCAGATAGCCGCTCCCGTCGCGGCGCAGGTCATGGAAAAGACGCTCAAATATCTGAACGTCGAGCCGCAGTATACCGAGAGCGAGCTTGCAAAGCTCGACACGACGGTTTCGAACTACGTCGGCAAGAGTGTTTCGGAGGTCTCCTCCGAGCTGCGTTCGGCGGGCTTCAACTGCAGAGTCGTAGGCAACGGCGACAAGGTCGTAAGTCAGCTCCCCGGCGCATATCAGAGCGTGCCCAAGGGCGGCATAGTCGTGCTCTACACCGAGGGCGGACCCGTTGAAAAAAAGACCAAGGTTCCCGATTTAACGGGGCTTTCGATAACCCAGGTCAACCGCATTGCGGCGGCCGCGGGCATAAACGTCAAGATATCCGGCAACACCCTCGTCAATTCCGAGCTCGTTTCCTACGGACAGAGTGTAGCAAAGGGCGAGAGCGTTGACTACGGCACGACGGTCACGGTGTATTTCAAATCGAATACCGGCGTGGCCGATTCTCCGGGCTGATAAAGGAGCTTTTAGATGAGACTTTCCGAACTGCTGCGGGAGGTTGAATTTGAAGGAAGCATAAAAAACGATTTCGATATAAAATTTGTCACCGATGACAGCAGACTTGTAAGACCCGGAGCACTGTTCGTGTGCATCCGACACAGAAGCTTTGACGGTCATACAGCGGCGGCGGAGGCTCTCGCCTCGGGCGCGGCGGCTGTTGTGACGCAGGAGAGACTCGGACTTGAAAACGAGCTCAATGTCGCCGATTCCCGCGCCGCCTATGCGAGGCTCTGTGCGGCTCTTTGCGGGCACCCGGAGCGAAAGCTCAGGATGATAGGCGTCACGGGCACGAACGGAAAAACGACGGTAACGACCCTTATCAGAAACATTCTTTCGGATTCGGGCATAAAAACCCTGCTCACGGGGACGGTGTGCAATCGCCTCGGAGAGGAAAGCCTGCCGAGCGGGCTGACTACGCCGAAGCCGCCGGAGCTCTATTCGCTGCTCTCCCGCGCCGTTTTAAGCGGCTGCGAAGCCTGCGTTGCGGAGGCCTCGTCTCAGGCGTTGGCGCAGGGACGATTAGAGGGGATAGCTTTCGACGCGGCGGTATTTACAAATATCACGCGAGACCACCTCGACTACCACGGCACATTTGAAAATTATCTTGCGGCGAAGAAAAAGCTCTTTGAGCATTCCGAAGTGTCGGCGGTCAACCTCGACGACCCGCGCGCCGATGAGATAATTGCAGCGGCAAGCGGAAAAACCGTCACGTTTTCGACCGTTCTCGACTGCGCCGACTATACGGCAAAAAACATCTCGCTGCTGCCCGAGGGAGTCAGCTTTGAGCTTGTCTCAAAAGGGCGGATAGAACATATAAATTTCGCGTCGCCCGGTCTTTTCAGCGTCTCAAACGCCATGGCCGCGGCTGTCTGCGCGATAAATTTGGGCGTTGACCCGCGAAGCGCCGCGCAGTCGCTCGCAAGGTCAAAGGGCGTCTGCGGACGGCTTGAACGCGTTGAGTGCGGCACGCCCTACAGCGTTATAATAGACTATGCTCACACGCCCGACGGGCTCGAGCAGGTGCTGCGGGCTCTGCGCCCGTCCTGCCGCGGAAAGCTCATTGTCCTTTTCGGCTGCGGCGGCGACAGGGACAAAACGAAGCGCCCGCTCATGGGAGCCGCCGCGTGCAAATATGCCGACACCGTAATAGTCACGAGCGACAATCCGCGCTCGGAGGAGCCGATGAGGATAATCGGCGATATACTGAAGGGCACGGACAAAAAGCGCCGAGGCCTGTTCATTGAAGAGGACAGACGCAGGGCAACGGCGCTCGCGCTGAGCCTTGCAAAGCCCGGCGACACAGTCCTGCTCGCGGGCAAGGGACACGAAAAATACCAGCTTATCTGCGGCGAAAAATTGCCGCTTGACGAACGGGAGACCGTCAGAGAAATTCTCGGACTTCCGCACGATACAGGGAGGAAAAAACCATGAACACTATCGCAGCATTGATAATGGGTCTGGCCGCTGCGGTGCTCGTCACCGCGCTGCTCGGATTTGCCGTAATTCCGTGGCTGAGAAAGCTCCATTTCGGGCAGACTATCCTTGATATAGGCCCGAAATGGCACGAGAAAAAGCAGGGCACGCCGACTATGGGCGGCATAATGTTTATTTTAGGCACGATAGCCGCATTCGCGGTGACCGTTGTTACCGACAAGCTTGTCGGCGGAAATATCGTTGCAAGCAGCGCAACGGGCGCGCCGGCGGCGGAGCTTTATACGAAGTTTTACAGCGGCATTATCTTTGCCCTGGGCGTAGCGCTCATCGGCTTTGCCGACGACTATATAAAGGTCGTCAAAAAGCGCAACCTCGGTCTGACCGAGAAGCAGAAAACCCTGCTGCAAATATTCGTTATAGCGGCCTATCTCACCTCGCTCTATATGAGCATGGGCAACAAGCCCTATATGTTCATCCCGTTCGTCGGAAATGTTCAGATGGGCATATTCTTCTGGATTTTCGGCTTTGCCGTCATTTATGCCGCGATAAATGCGGTCAACTTTACCGACGGCATCGACGGACTCTGCTCGAGCGTCACGGTGACCTTCGGTATCTCGATGTGTATTATCGCCTATATGCATAAATTTTTCGGCGTCTCGCTCATGGCGAGCGTACTCGTCGGCGGCTGCATAGGCTTCCTCGTCTGGAACCACAACCCCGCAAAGGTGTTCATGGGCGACACCGGCTCGATGTTCCTGGGCGGCATGGTCGTCGCCATTGCATATGCGCTCAACTGCCCGCTTATTCTGCTTCTGACGGGTATAATATATGTTATAGAGGGCGCGTCGGATGTTTTGCAGATAGGTTATTTCAAAATTACTCACGGAAAGCGTATCTTCAAGATGGCGCCCATACATCATCACTTTGAGATGAGCGGCTGGAGCGAGAAGAAGATAGTCGCCGTGTTTTCGATAGTCAACGCCGTCGGCGGAGCGGCGGCAATAGCGCTGATGTATTTCGGCGGCTACGCAATTTAAAAAACAGACGCAGACGAAAGGGGGATCGGGATGACAGAATCAAAGGGAAAGGCTAAGCCCGCGGAAAGCGGGAGAGCAAGAAAAGAGAATACGGGGATATCTCCTGCGCGCAAGCTGTTCAGGCAGTACTATCCGTTTTACAGATACACCCCGAGCAGCATCAAAAGGCGCGGCAAGCGAGAAGTGCTGGCTTTCGGGAAGATAGATACAAAGTTCTTCCTGCTCGTCGTCATCCTGCTCATTATCGGACTGATAGCCCTGTTCTCGGCGAGCTATATCAACGCCATAAACAGACATAAGGGCAATGCGTATTATTATATAGAACGTCAGCTGATCTTTGCCGTAACCGGCGTTGTGCTGATGTTCTTGGTGTCGAGAATAAATTACAGGGTATTCAAAGACCTGTCGTTTTTCGCGATAACCGTCGCGTTTTTCTTTCTTGTTCTCGTGCTCATTTTTCACGGCGACGGCGATTTCAAGCGCTGGCTCGTTATCGGCGGCAAGAACCTGTTCCAGCCGTCCGAGTTTGCAAAGATTGCGCTTATAATGTACTGCGCGTGGAGCATGGACAGACGGCAGAAAGCCATATGCACGGACTGGAAAATGATGTTCCTTTATATGATAGTCGTCGGCGTTATGTGCGGGCTTATCGCCCTGGAAAAACACGTTTCCGCAACGATATTGGTCGGACTGCTCGGCATAGTCATGACCTATCTCGGCGGCATAGACAAAAGGTGGTATCCGCTCGTTATAGCCTGTATTGTCGGCGGCGCGGTGCTCATGGTCGTTTTCAGAAATAAGATGCCCGAATATGCGGCGGTGAGAATAATCGCATGGCTCGACAAGAGCTATGACCCCGGCGACGCCCGTTGGCAGACCAACAACTCCCTCTACGCCATAGGCTCGGGCGGTCTTTTCGGCGTCGGGCTCGGAAATTCGCGCCAGAAGCACATGTATGTTTCGGAGCCGCAGAACGACTTCATCTTCTCGATATTCTGCGAAGAGATGGGTCTTGTCGGCGCACTGATTGTTATTGTGCTGTTCGTGCTCCTTATCAAGCGCGCTTTCGATATCGCCATGCGCACCAAGGACATGTTCGCGTCCCTGCTCGTCATGGGTATAGCCGTTCAGGTCGGACTCCAGGCGGCGCTGAATATCGCGGTTGTCACCGACCTCATACCGAATACCGGAATCAGTCTCCCGTTCTTTAGCTACGGCGGCACATCGCTGTGGATATTGCTCATAGAGATGGGTGTTGTGCTGAGCGTCTCGCGGGGCGCAAAGATAGAAAAAATATAAGACAACGGAGGAGTCAATATGCTAAAAGCCAAAAGAATTCTTATCGCCGCAGGCGGAACGGGCGGCCACATCAACCCGGCTCTCTCTGTTGCCGGATACATCCGCTCGCAGGACCCGACCGCCGAAATTCTCTTCGTCGGCACGGCGGACAAAATGGAGGCGAGGCTCGTCCCGCAGGCAGGCTATCCTATAAAGATGATAGATATCAGCGGCTTTCGCCGCGACATGAGCCCGGCGGGGATAGTTCATAATATAAAAACCGTCTCGAAGATGTTCAAGTCGTCCTCGCAGGCTAAAAAGATAATCAAAGATTTTAATCCCGACCTCGCCATAGGCTTCGGCGGCTATGTCAGCGGGCCCGTTATCCGCATGGCGGCGAAGCTCGGCGTGCCTACTGCTATCCACGAGCAGAACGCCTATCCGGGCGTCACAAACAAGGCGCTCGCCAAGCAGGTTGACGCCGTGATGCTCACGAGCATGGCGGCGGAGAAATATCTCGAGCCTAAGAATCCCTGCGTGCTGACGGGGCTTCCCGTTCGCGCCGAATTCTTTACGGCAGACAAAGAGAAGAGCCGCCTCGAGCTGGGCGTTGACAGCCGTCCGCTCATACTCTCCTCCGGCGGAAGCCTCGGAGCGGAGCCGATAAACAAGGCGATGGTCGAGCTCATAGCCGAGCGCGCCCCCAAGGGCGACTGCTGCTTCATTCACGCCACGGGTCACAGCGGCACATGGGTCGCGGACGAGCTTAAAAAGCGCGGGGTCGACCCGGATAAATTCGAGAATGTGACGATAAGAGAATACATAGACGATATGTCCCGCTGCATGGCGGCGTGCGACCTGTTCATCAACCGCGCCGGCGCGTCGACTCTCTCGGAGATAGAGGCGCTCGGCAAGCCGTCGATACTCATTCCCTCGCCGTACGTTGCGGAGAATCATCAGTATCACAACGCGATGACCCTCGTCGAAAAGAACGCGGCGGTGGTTATCGAGGAGAAAAACCTGACGGGCGAGAAGCTGGTCGGGGAGGTCGAAAAACTCCTTTCCGACCGCGCGGCGCTTGATAAAATGGGCGAAAACGCCCGCGAAATGTGCGTCAGAGACGCGGCAAAACGCATATATGACTGCCTTTGCAAGGTGGTCGGGTAACAGAAAAATTCATTTTCGCATATGATGGCACGCAGTTATTAATTGAGTGCGCGGGGTGCGAAAATGGAAACGGTGAGGATATCAGGGAAGAAAAGACTCTCGGGCGAGGTGTGGCTTCAGGGCGCAAAAAACAGCGCGCTGCCGCTTTTGGCCGCCGCCGCGAGCGTTGACGGCGTGAGCGTTATCAAAAACTGCCCGCGCCTTTCCGATGTTGACGCCGCGATAAAAATTTTGCGCTTTATCGGCTGCAGGGTGTGGCGCGAGGGCGGCGCCGTCACTGTCGACGCCACGGGCATCTGCCGCTGCGATGTGCCGCGCGAGCTTATGTGCGAGATGCGCTCGTCCGTTATTTTTTTGTCGCCCCTGCTCGCCCGTCTCGGCATGGCGGAGATATCCGCGCCCGGCGGCTGTGAGATAGGTCTGCGCCCGATTGATCTTCATCTGTCCTCTCTGCGCCTTATGGGCGCGGAGATAGGCACCGAGGGCGGCGTGCTCTCATGCAGCTGCCCCGACGGGCTTCACGGAGAGAAGATAACCCTATCCTTCCCGAGCGTCGGAGCTACCGAAAACATACTCATTGCCGCGGCTTGCGCCGAGGGCGAGACGGTCATACTTAACGCGGCGCGTGAGCCGGAGATAGCCGACCTTGCGGATTTTCTCAATTCCTGCGGGGCGAGGATATTCGGCGCGGACAGCGGGGAAATAACCGTCTGCGGAGTTAAAAAGCTGCATTCCGCCGAGCATACCGTGATACCGGACCGCATAATCGCTTCAACCTATATGGCGGCAGCGGCGGTGACGGGCGGCGATGTGCGAATAGTCGATACCCGCGCCGAGCACATAACTCCGGTCATACCCGTGTTCGAGCAGGCGGGCTGTAAAATCGACTGCGACGAAAACAGCGTACATATCAGAGCGCCCGAGCGTCTGCGCAGCGTCCGGACCGTGCGGACAATGCCGTATCCCGGCTTTCCGACCGATTCCCAGGCGGCGGTCATGGCGATGCTCAGTGTGGCGCACGGCACAAGCGTTGTGATAGAAAATATTTTTGAAAACAGATACCGCCATGTGCGCGAGCTTTGCCGCCTCGGCGCGGATATAATGACCGAGGGCAAGGTAGCGGTGATAAAGGGAGTCGATACGCTCAACGGCGCGTGCGTGTGCGCCGCGGATTTGAGAGCGGGCGCGGCTCTTGCCGTAGCAGGCTTGGCGGCGCAGGGCAGTACGACAATAGAGAATGTCCGCCTTATTGACAGGGGCTGGCAGGATATGGAAAAAACGCTCCGCTCGCTCGGGGCGGATATCCGACGAGAAAGCTGAAAAGAGGTGCCCCACGCATGGGAGATAAAAACAGGCAGCAGCAAAAAACTCAGAAGCCGAAAAAGAAAAAGCTGAGCAAGAAGGCGAGGCGCGGCCGACGCATTCGAATAGCCATTGTTGCTCTGCCCGTTGTGATAGTCGTGCTCGCAGTAGCCGCGCTCATCGGCAGCGCCGTGCTGTTTCGCGTGGAGGGCTTCTCTCTCGGCGGCGAGGGCAGATACAGCAAGGACGAGATAGTGAATGCGTCCGGAATAGATGTCGGCGACTGCCTGATGTGGATAAACCTCAACAAGGCAGAGGACAGGATAACAAAGACGCTGCCGTATATCGAGAGCGTGACAATAAAGCGCAAGCTGCCGCATACGGTGTCGATAGAATACAAGCAGGCTAAGGTGTTCTACGGAGTCTGCGTCGACGGCACATGGGCGCTGACCGATACAAAATACAAGGTAGTAGAGCTTTTGGACTCGGAGCCCAAGACGGCGGCGCAGAAGATAAAGCTGTCGAAGGCCGCGGTTTTCGAAGTCGGAAGCGTGATAGGCTTTGACGTAAAGGACGGGGAGGAGTCGCCGCTCGATACCTATAAAAAGCTCATGGCCGAGGCCGAGAAAACGAGTCTCAAGGGCAAGATAACCGGCGCGGATATAAGCGACCCCGCCGCGCTTTCGCTCATATATGACGGCAGAATAACGATAAAGCTCGGCGCTTTTGCGAATATTTCGGACAAGCTCAAGCTTTCGGCGGGCGCTATAGCAAACGAGGACAGAGTCGATTCGACCGAGCGCGGCACGCTCGACGCTTCCGTGGCGGACAGGGCTTATTTCAGACCCGACAGTAAACCTGAGCCCGCATCGGAGGAGCAGACGACGGAAATATCGGCCGAGCAGGCGGTAGAATAGTCAAAAGCTGATTTTAGATTTTTTTACTTGTCTTTTCTATGAATGTATGCTAAAATTAATCTATCTGAAAACTAACCGTTTTTATATATTCAGTTTGGGGGTTACGAAATGGCGTTTGAACTCGACAATGACTGCGAGATAACCACGCAGATAAAAGTTATAGGCGTCGGCGGAGGCGGCGGAAACGCCGTCAACCGTATGGTCGACAGCGGTGTGCTCGGCGCTGAGTTTATTGCTGTCAATACGGACAAGCAGATACTCAATCATTCCCGCGCAACGCATAAGATTCAGATCGGCGAGAAGCTGACAAAGGGTCAGGGCGCAGGCGGCCGACCCGAAATCGGCGAAAAATCTGCCGAGGAGAGCCGCGACGTTATCTCCGACGCGCTCAAGGGTACGGATATGATATTCATTACTGCCGGCATGGGCGGCGGAACGGGCACGGGCGCAGCTCCCATAATTGCCCGCATCGCCAAGGATATGGGCATACTTACAGTCGGCGTTGTCACCCGTCCTTTCAAATTTGAGGGCAGAAAGAAGCAGCTTCAGGCTCAGCGCGGCATAGAGAACCTCGCCGAGAATGTGGACAGCCTTATTGTTATTCCCAACGAGCAGCTCAAGGCTATGAACAACGGCCAGAAGATGTCTTTTGCCGAGGCTTTTGAGATGGCGGACGAGGTTCTGCTCCACGGTGTCAAGAGCATCTCCGAGCTTATAAAGGTTCCCGGCTTCGTCAACCTCGATTTTGCGGATGTCACCGCTATTATGAGGGACGCGGGCTACGCTCACATGGGCTTTGCCAAGGCCTCCGGAAAGGACAAGGCAGCCGAGGCCGCAAGGGGCTCTATTTCGAGTCCGCTGCTTGAGACCTCGATCGCGGGAGCAAAGGGTGTTATTATCAGCTTCACCGCGGCTCCCGATGTAGACCTTGAGGATATCGAGGGCGCAGCCGAGCTCATAACCGAGCAGGCGCATCCCGACGCGGATATCACATGGGGCATTGCGTTCGACGAGAACATGGATGACGAGATGATGATAACCGTTATCGCTACGGGCTTTGAGGATAAGCCGAAGTCCGCAGTTTATCCCGAGGAGCAGCCCAAGACCAAGGTCGAAGCTCCCGCTCCGGCGCAGACCGAGTATGTTCAGACGAGCATCACTCAGCCCGTGAAGCCCGAGGTTCACGAGGAGCCGAAGAAAGAAGAAGCTCCGTACATTGCGAAGAGACCTGCCGAGATAAATCCCGACGACGAGTTCAGCATAATACTCGACAGCTTCAACAGATAACATAAAATCGCGGGCTGTCGTTTCGGCGCAGACCGAAAGCAAAAATAAAAAAGGTCATAATTCGCGGCCTATGCCGCGGACTGTGACCTTTGTTTTTCTTATCGGATATTTTCAATAATATCATTAAATATGTTGACTGAATGATAGCTTCGGTGTTATAATAATTGTGTTCCGTGTAATAGGCACGGAAAGGTATATAGGAGATTGGGGTTTGGGAACCGCCGGAGAGCAAAAAACTCTTCGGCGGTTCCCATTTTATTCTTCGGTTGATTCGATAACTTTTTTTGCTATCGCTTCGAGCTGAGCGAAGCTTTCGAGATTACCGAGCTCGCGGCGGAATGCCGCCGCCCCGCGCAGGTCGCGGACATACCACGACGAGTGCTTGCGCGCCTCTCGAATCCCGATATAATCGCCCTTGTTGGCAATCAGCGCGCTGATGTGCCTCAGCATAATATCCATGCGCTCTTTAACCGGCGGGTCGGGGAGGACTGTTCCGCTCTTTAAAAACTCGTTTATCTGCCCGAACACCCACGGCCTGCCGAGCGCGCCGCGCCCGACCATTATTCCGTCGCAGCGGGTTTTCTCGAACATCTCCGCGGCGCTCTTGCCGTCTGATATGTCGCCGTTGCCGATAACGGGAATGCCGACGCGCCTTTTAACCTCGGCTATAACCCCGAGGTCTACAGGCGGCGCATACATCTGCTTGCGCGTCCTGCCGTGCACGGTTATCGCCGCAGCGCCTGCCTGCTCGCAGAGCACGGCCAATTCCGGGGCGTTGATGCTGTCTTCATCCCATCCGGCGCGCATTTTTACGGTTATCGGCACGGGGGAGACCTCCACGCACCGCGCGACTATCTCCGCGGCGAGCTCCGGGCGCTTCATCAGCGCGCTTCCGCCGCCGTTTCCCGCGACCTTAGGCGCGGGACAGCCCATATTTATGTCAATGAAGTCGGGCGAATATTTCATGCAGGTCTCAATGGACTTTGCCATTATCTCGGGCACGTCGCCGAATATCTGAACTCCCGCCGGGCGCTCGGCTTCGCTCAGGCTCAGCAGCTCGGAGGTCTTGCGGTCGTTCATGCTTATTCCCTTTGAGCTCGCCATTTCGCCGATACAGCCGATAGCGCCGAAGCCCATGCAAAGCTCACGCATAGCTCTGTCCGCGACGCCCGCCATAGGGGCGAGCAGAGCGCCGCTCCCGAGTTTTTCAGCCGATAAATACAACTTGCCACCTCCGAAAGATACTCCGTAAATTTTAGCATAAAATGCACGCGGTTGCAATCGGTTATAAAAATAATGAGCCGCTGCATAAAAAGCAGAATTACTTTGCGACCCGAATCCGTAAAAGCAAGGCGAGCGGGCAAAAAAGGTGCTTAAAAGAGCGAAAAGCGATGAAAAACAAAGGCCACAATCCGCAGGATAACTGTGAATTGTGACCTTCTTTATTATTGCCGTTCGGTCTGCGTCGAGTGCGGCAGTCCGTTTTATTTCTTGTCTGCGGAGACAGTCTCCTTCTCCTCGGCGTCCGAGCCGGGCTCGTTGAACTGCTTGAGGGATTCCACGGCGGCGGTAGCCTCTCTTGCGAGATCCGCGGCCTCCATGGCCTTCTTCGCGGCGGCGTCGACTGCCTGGGCGGCGAGCTGAGTCTTGTGACCCGCATCGGAATCGCCTGCGGCTTCGGCGGCCTTTGCCTCTGCGGAGAGCTTGTCGGCTTCCGCTTCGAGCTTTTCGGCCTCCTCCTTCGCCTTCATAGCGAGCTCGACCTTGTTGTTCGCGTCGATTTCCGCCATCATCTTTCTGATAGCGCGGGTGCTCATGCCCTGCTTGACATACTCGAAGTACTCATCGGACGGAATACCTCCGATGAACGTCTCGGTATACTTGACCTTAACGCCGACCTTGGCGATGACGATGTTGATGACGAGTAGCGCTACGAGCGTTCCGAGGAACACATATGCGCCGACACCTATCGAACCGCTGAATATGTTGGGGAAGAACATGGCGAGCTTCTTCGAGAAAAGGTCAAAACAAATTACAGAGGTCGTCGCGAGCACTATCATAATGCTGTTGAGGATAATGTTGCGGGACTTGCCGTGCTTGGAGCAGGCCATCGTGAGCAAAATGAGGCTGACAAGGATGAGCACTGCCGCGAGCAGAACGGTCACGAGCGATATAAAGTAGAGCAGGAATGTGTTCCCGAAAAAGCTTGAGCCGATAAACTTGAACAGTGCGTCAAAGTCAAGCGCCGAGACGGTATTATAAATCGTTATGGCGTTGACGGACACGTTCTTCTCGAAGAACGGCCCCCAGAAGGAGACGTTCGCAAGAGGAAGCATGAGCGCTCCTATCGGCAGTATGCTGAGTATTATTCTGACTATTGTGAGGGGAGACCCGATAAACGAAGCCTTGAGTCTGTCAAGCTTCTTCTGGAATACGGCGTGTTCGCTCTCTGCCTTATCGGCGTCCTCGAGCAGCCGCTCCTCCATTCCGTAGTAGATGAGATTGATGCCGCAGTGAGGGCAGGTGGGACGCCAATCCGAAACTTTAAGATGTGCGCCGCACTTCGGGCAATTAGCCATATCGTTTCCTCCAAACAGATTTTGTTGCCGCGAAATAACCCCTCGCGGCTTTGTTTGCGTACATTTCAATTAATTTTAACATAAAAAAAAGCAGAAATCAAGAAGAATTATACAGAAACTATAAAAATGTGTGAAAAAAATCATACACAATGTGCATCAGATGAACGCGCCGTCAATTCCTATAGTCTGACCCGTTATGAAGTCGGAGCCGTCGCCGGCGAGGAAGAGCATAAGCTGCGCCACCTCCTCGGGCGTGCCGAAGCGTCCCATCGGTGATTCTTCTTTCAGAAGCTCAAGTGTCTCGGAGCCCAAAGACGCATTCATGTCGGTATCTATAACGCCGGGGGCTATGCAGTTGACCTGAATGTTTGACGGGGCAAGCTCACGTGCGAGCGCTTTTGTCAGCCCTATAAGCGCGGACTTCGCGGCAGAGTAGTGCACTTCGCAGGACGCGCCGGACACGCCCCACATGGATGAGACGTTGATTATTTTGCCGCTCTTGTCGTGCACCATGTCGGGCAGAGCTGCCTGGGTGCAGTTGAACGCGCCCTTGACGGTGACGCCCATCATGCGGTCGAAATCCTGCTCGGTGATGTCGCAGAACATCTTCTGCTGAGCTATTCCGGCGTTGTTTACGAGCACGCCTATCGCGCCCAGCTCCCTGCGGGCGAAGTCCGTCATTTCGTCAACGTCGCCGCGCACGCTCACATCGGCCTTGAAGCGAACCGCCCTGCCGCCCTGAGAGTTTATCTCCTCGCAGAGCTTTTCGGCAGCGTCCTTTGCGGTGCGGTAGTTTATCAAAACGCCGAAGCCGTTTTTTGCAAAGGCAAGAGCCGCCGCACGGCCTATGCCGCCGGCAGCTCCGGTTATTATCACGTTTTTGTTAGTTACACTCATTTTACAAGCCCCGGAAATCCGCCGCCCGTGCCGTAAGAGGCAGATATGTCTGTGTAGCCCGCAGGCACCTTGAACAGGCTCTCATCGACCTTTGAGGAGAACTTGATGTCGTCGCAGACGAGCACGCCCTCGCTGCTGAGTATCTCCATCTTGACGAGCTCGTCGCCGTAGAAGTAGCATTTTATCGTGCTGTCGTTGCTTTTATATTCCTCGCAGATATATTTCTTGCCGTCAGCCTTGACCTCGGAGGTCTTGACATATTCCATGCCCTCGAAGTCTATCGCGGAAAGCGAGCCCATAGCCTCGTTGACGTCGCCCGCCTCGCTTGCGTCAAGGGCGAGATACATTCTGGCCTCGGGGAACACCATATAGAACTTCTGACCGTCCGAAATAAACGACATTGTCATGGCCACGCCGTTGCCCAAGGGAGCCTTCATGCTCATATAGGCTTTTTTGCCTGATTTGACCATCGTCAGGGGCATATTGACGGAGGCGCCCTGCATATTGGAGGAGCAGGTCGCGGTCATGGTGTAGGAGTCGCGCTTTGAGTTCTTCTGGAAATAGGTATAGAAGCGGGTTTTTTTGATGTCCTTCTTCGCGCCGTTGTCCTTTATCTCATGACCCTTCGGCATTGTCACGGGCTCGGTGGCCTCGGTTGTGTCGGCGGATGAGGGGTCGGTTGAATCAAGACCGCTGAGGGCGCTCATTATGTCCTCAAGGCTCGAGGTGGTGCCCTCCGTGGTGTCGGGAGCGGTGGTATCCGAGCTGCCGTCCTTGTTTTTGCAGGCAGCAAAGCTCAGCATGAGCACAAGACACATGAGAATACAGAGAATAGCCTTTTTCATTTTTATCATCATCCCTTTGAGAATATTTTTTGACATTCGGTTTGCTTTTTATGCCTTATCAATAGAATACAGTATATTGCGGATAAAATCAAGGGTATCGCCAAAATATGAACGAACTAAGTACGGGCGCGCGGTTGACTTTTGAGAGCGAAAAAAGTAAAATTACATCAGGAATATCTTTTTGTCAATCGTTATATTTATCGGAGGTGGACTCATGGATATAGATATCTCTCTCATATTCGGCGATGCGGCGCGGTGGATAATGCCCGTGCTCGCGCTGCTTGTCGCGGCGTTCTGCGTGCCCTCTCTGCTGAAGGGCAACAAGAAGATAGGCGTCACCGGATATCTTGTCAACGAGGCAAACGGCGACCGCCTGCCGCTGTCGGGCTACGAGGTGTCCGTCGGGCGGAGCAAGGCCTGCGATATCGTGCTGGGCTACAGCACCGTCTCGCGCTTTCATGCGGTGCTTTCAAAGCATAAAAATGTCTGGCGCGTGGCCGATACGCGCTCAAAGACGGGCACATATATAAACGCCGAAAAAATAGACAAGCCCCGCGCCCTTGCGGACGGGGACACGATAGTTTTCGGCAACGCGGTGTTTGTATTTGTGGAGAACTCGGCCATAGAGCCCGAGCGGGCTCCCGAAGCGGTCGGCGAGCAGGAGACCGCCGAATATACCGCACCCGAGGATGTTCACGCGGACTATATAATAGATGAAAAGACCGGCAGCGCGTATAGAATAGACGGCCTTATAACCTGCATGATAGGCAGCGGCGACGACGTGCAGATAAAGCTCAAGAGGCAGAATGTCTCGGCGCGCCACGCCATGCTCGTGTTCGACGACGGAACGGGCAAATGGAGCGTTACGGATATGGATTCCGCCTACGGCACTCTGCTCAACGGCAGACCCGTCAGGCGCATGACGCAGCTTAACGACGGCGACACCATCAATATCTGCGGCAGCACGCTCACATTCAGATCAACGGGGGAGGCGAGCGCATGAAAAAGGCAATGAAGAGAACAAAATGGTGGCTCCCCGCGCTGATTTTGCTCACGCTGTTTCAGATAATTTCAATGGCTCAGGTCGTCTTTGACGGCAACGGCACTCCGGATACGGAATGTCTCATCTTCTTCGGCGCGTATCTCGCCGTCGAGTGGGTGTATTTTGTTGCGATGTCGATAGCGCGAAAGCGTGCCGACCCCGCGCTCGAAATGATGGCGTTTTTCCTGACCGGCATAGGGCTTGTCACGGTTGCCGGAGCGAACAAGGAGCTTCTCAAGACGCAGTTTATAGCGGATATGCTCGGCATATTCTGCTATGTCGCCCTGCTCTGGCTCATATCAAATGTCGACAGAGCCATGTTTATGAGAACGCCCATGGCCGTGGCGGCGGTGGGGCTGCTCGTCCTGACGCTCATTCTTGCGCGCAACATAAAGGGCGCTTTCAACTGGCTCAGTATCGGCGGGATGTCGATTCAGCCCTCTGAGTTTGTAAAGGTCGCGTTTGTCTTTGTCGGCGCGGCGACTCTCGAAAAGCTTCAGACAACGCGCTCGCTTACAAAATATATAATCTTCTGCGTCGTGTGCGTGGCTTTGCTCTTCCTCATGCGCGACCTCGGCGCGGCGCTTATATTCTTCGTCACATTCATAGTCCTCGCCTTTATGCGCTCGGGCGACTTCCGCACGATAGTGCTCCTGTGTGTCGGTGCGGCAATGGCGGCGGGACTTGTGGTGCTTATCCGCTCCGATTTTGTCATGGCTCGCTTTGCAACCTACCGCCATGTCTGGGACGATATGTACGGCAAGGGCTATCAGCAGACGCGCGTGCTCATTTACAGCGTCAGCGGCGGCCTGCTCGGAGTCGGAATAGGGGACGGAAAGCTGAAAGAAGTCCCCGCGGCGACGGAGGATCTGGTGTTCGGCATGATCTGCGAGGAGTGGGGTATCATCATCGGCATCCTGGTTATCCTCTGCATTATGTTCATAGCGTTCCACAGCATCCGCTGCGCGAGCGGCGCACGCTCGGCGTTCTATGCCATATCGGGTATAGCGGCCGGCTGCCTCATGCTCTTCCAGACGGGACTCAATGTTTTCGGCGTCACGGATCTTCTGCCCCTGACGGGCGTTACCCTCCCGTTTATCAGCCGAGGCGGTTCGAGCGCGATATGCTGCTGGGCGCTGATAGCGTTTATAAAGGCGGCGGATAACCGCACCTGGATAGGCTCGAAATATTATCTTGAGGCCGAGGCCTGAGCCGCAGAAAGGACTGATTAAATGAAAGGCATAGCAAGACGCTCAAAGCTCATGTTTGCGCTCGTGGCACTTTTCCTTGCGGGCGTGATAGTCCTTGCGGCGACCTTCGGCATCAACGCCGAAGCATGGGTGTTCAAGCGCGCCAATAAGCATATATATTCATCGGGTCAGATAGTTGCGGCGGGTACCATCTATGACCGCAACGGCAAGGTGCTGGCTCAGACGGTAGACGGCGAGAGAAAATATAACTCGAGCAGCACCGTGCGCCGCGCCACCCTCCACACGGTCGGCGACCTCGAGGGCTTTATCTCAACCGGAGCGCACAGCGCGTTCCGCGGCGAGCTCACGGGCTACAGCTTCTTAAACGGCGTATACGACCTGAAGAGAAACGGAGCGGGCAACGACATAACCCTGACTATAGATGCCGACCTCTGCGTCACGGCGTATAACGCCTTGAACGGCAGAAAGGGCGCGGTGGGCGTATATAACTACAAGACGGGCGAGATTCTCTGCATGGTCTCGACTCCGACCTATGACCCGTATTACAAGCCCACCGATATCGACAGCGACACCACGGGGAAATACGAGGCGATATATCTGAACCGCTTCCTCTCCGGCGTGTTCACTCCCGGCTCGACCTTTAAGATAGTCACGGCGATAAGCGCTATAGAAAATATACCCGATATAAATTCGCGCACCTTTACCTGCACCGGTCAGTACAAGACCTCGACGGGTATCGTCAAGTGCAACTCCGTCCACGGAAAGGTCAATTTCCAGCAGGCGCTGAGCAAATCCTGCAACAGCACCTTCGCCTGCATTGCCGAGGAGCTCGGCAACGACGCGCTGACAAAGACCGCCGAGCAGGTCGGCTTCAACAAGCGCATAACGGTAGACGGAATAAATGTCACCAAGAGCTATTTCACCCTCAAGGATGCGGTCAGCGTCGACCGCGGCTGGGCGGGCATAGGTCAGTATCAGACTCTTGCCAATCCCTGCCAGATGCTCACCATGATGGGCGCTATAGCAAACGGCGGCAGCGCACCCGCACCCAAGCTCCTGAAAAATAACAGCTCCTTCGGTTCGCTTACTGCGCCCACTCTCAAATATCTCGATTCGGGCGTTGCGAACACAATAAAAAATATGCTCAGAACAAACGTCACTACTCACTACGGCGAGGGCAGGTTCCCCGGGCTTCAGCTCGGCGGAAAGACCGGCACCGCGCAGGTCTCGGACGGCGAGCCTCACTCATGGTTTGTCGCGTTCTCCGAGCGTGAGGATCTCCCGCTGGCAGTCGTCGTCGTTGTCGAGCACGGCGGCGAGGGTATCAGCGCGGCGGCGCCGATAGCCAATAAGGTCATACAGGCTGCGGCTAAAAAAGGCGTGAACTGAAAAAATAGAACTTCGGCATCCGCATAGCTTTCACGGATGCCGATTTTTTATGAACAAAATCACGCTTTCGAAATTTATATGAGAAAAAATTCCGAAAAATAGTTGACATTAAGAAAATAACACCGTAGAATATAATTGCCGGGAAGAATCGGCAATAAAAATTCCAAGGAGGCTTTCGGATGAAAAAGATCGTAAGCATGTTAACTGCTCTGCTGCTGTGTGTTTCATTTGCCCTGTGCGCAAGTGCCGAAGCTTCAAAATACGGAGGGGTGGCGGCGGAGGAAACCGTTTATGCCGAAGGAAAAGATATCATAATCGGCGAAATAATGGATTTGTGCGACGGATATACCTGCACGGTTGTTGAAGGCCGCGGCGAAAACGAAGAAACCGAACCCTTGTCGATTACCGATAAAACAAAGACAAAAACATTTATCAACCATATTACAGATGAAGACGGAAAGATTATCTGCACTTTGCAGGTTGTCGTGAAAGGAATGTATTCTCCGACAGACAGAATCTCTGAAATAACAAGCCTGAATTATGTGCGCCACGGAAGCAATTCGAGCCATATGTCAATTTCAGATGATGTGAGCGGAAATACCGCCGTGCTGAGGCTGTATTATTTCGGTAAATATATCGGAAAATTCAACTACAGAATATATTATAACGGCAATATTGAGCAGAGCTGAATTTTTATCTATCGGCTTCGGGGCTTTCTCTTTGGGGGAAGCCCCGATTTTTATTTTATCTCCGCTCCGGTGTAGTAGTGCTTGATTATCTCCTGCCAGTCCGAGCCCTGGCGCGCCATATAGTCGGCGCCGTATTGGCTCATGCCGACCCCGTGCCCGTAGCCGCGAACGGTTATTTTAAATTCACCGTCCGAGCATTTTATCTCAAAGCACGCGCTGCGCAGCCCCAAGATTTCGCGCACCTGTGCGCCCGTGAATTCTTTTTTGCCTATGACGGCGATGGAGATATAACCGCTGTCCGTTTTCTTTATTTCGCCTACCCATTTTTTGCAGTCGCCGCCGAGCTCCGCGCCCGAGCCCGCGAACGCCTTTTTGAATTCGTCCTCTGTCAGCGTCAGCGCCGAGGAGTAGTCGGGCGAGAGCTTGTCGCCCGCGCTCGTGACGCTCTTTAGGTAGGGGACATCCTTGCCCCAGACCTCCTCTGCTGAGAAGGTCTGTCCGCAGCTTATCGCGTGGAACGCCGCGGTTATTGTTTCTCCGTCATAGGTTATCACCTTGCCGAAAACGTCCTTAACCGCCTCCTCGATTTTCTTTTCGTAGGTCTCGTATTTGTCGCCCCATTTTTCTTTTCGCGCCGCCGCATCCAAATAGCCCTGATGCACGGCGCTGTCGTCGGTTATGTCTGCACCGCCGAGCGAGGGGTCGGGACTTGAACGCTTCTTTACTGCATATGTATAGCATACGGCGGCCTGCGCGCGCAGAGCCTGCGAGTGATAGACGGGCGGCATCTCCGCCGCTACCGCGCCGACGACATACTCGAACATATCGATTTCGTTTATCTTCTTTGTCGACGACGAGAGAACGAGTATCGATTCTCCGCCGTCCTGCGAGTCCGCTTTCGTAATTTTGACGGTGCCGCTTTTTTCTTCTTTTGCCCCTCCCGTTGCGGCGAGCGGGCAGATGAACATAACCGCGACCAAAATAATTAAAATAAATCCCGTATTTTTCAAAGCTTTTTACCTCCCGACCCTCGGCAAACTTGACTTTTAGTGCCGTTTTGGTGTAAAATTATACTCTAATACATTATTTATAGACAGAACAGGAAAGGAGTCTAACGCATGACAGATTATATATCCTCTATCGATCAGGATTCCCTTAACAGCTTATGCGAAGAAATAGGCAAGTATAACAAGATAAATCCTGCCTATTTTGACCGTTTTCAGGTCAAGCGCGGTCTGAGAAATTCGGACGGTACCGGAGTTATGGCGGGACTTACAAAGATATGTAACGTCCAGGGCTATTATGTCAGCGACGGCGAGCGCGTCCCGATAGACGGCAGACTTATCTACCGAGGAATCGACGTGCGCGAAATAATCAGCGGCTGCGAGCAGGAGGGACGCTTCGGCTTTGAGGAGGTCGTATGGCTGCTCCTTTTCGGAACTCTGCCTTCAAAAAGACGCCTTGAAATATTCAAAAACGTCCTCGCCGAGAGCCGCGAGCTCCCCAACGAGTTCATTGAGGACATGATAATGAAGGCCCCCTCGCACAATATCATGAACAAGCTTTCGAGAAGCGTGCTTGCGCTTTATTCATATGACGAGAACCCGGATGACACCTCGGTCGAGAACGTCCTTCGCCAGTCGATTCAGCTGCTCGCGCAGGTGCCCATGATAATGAGCTATGCCTATCAGGTCAAGCGCCGTAACTTCTACCACGAGAGTATGTATCTCCACCCGGTAGATAAGACGCTGAGCACTGCGGAATCGGTTCTCTACTCGATAAGAGCGGACAAAAAGTTCACCCCCGAGGAGGCGCATATGCTTGACATCTGCCTCATGCTTCACGCGGAGCACGGCGGCGGCAACAACTCGACCTTCGCCACCCGTGTGCTCACCTCGAGCGGCACGGACACATATTCCGCTATCTCTGCGGGCATCGGCTCGCTCAAGGGACCCAAGCACGGCGGCGCGAATATAAAAGTCGCCGAGATGGTCGAATATATCAAGCAGGGCGTCGAGGACATTACCGACGCCGATCAGGTTGCCGATTTTCTCAAAAAGATACTCAGGAAAGAGGCGGGCGACGGCTCGGGACTCATCTACGGTATGGGTCACGCGGTCTACACCCTCTCCGACCCCCGCGCCGTTATACTCAAGGAACACGCCAGAAAATTTGCGGAGAATACCGAGTTCGAGGACGAGTTCAAGCTCCTTGAGCTTATCGAGACGCTCACTCCGAATATACTCGAGGAGCTGCGCGGAGACAAAAAGGTCATGTGTGCAAACGTCGACCTCTATTCGGGTCTTGTCTATAAGCTGCTCGGCATTCCCGAGGATCTGTTCACCCCGCTGTTCACCGTTGCCCGCGTTGCGGGTTGGTCGGCGCACAGAATGGAGGAGCTGATGACCGGCGGCAAGATAATCCGCCCGGCATACAAGAGCGTGTGTGCCCAGCGCAAATATGTAAGGCTCGACGAAAGACTTGACAGCTATCCCGGCGAGCTCAAGTATATCCCCAGCGACGAGCGCGCCTGATAAAGATAAAATTAATTTTTAGGACTTGATACAATGCCGAAAAACAAAAAGGTCTCAATGCTTAAAACCATGCTGCTGGCTCTCGCAGCGGTGCTTCTGGTGCTTGTTCCGGTGCGCTGCTATCAGTTTGCCTCCGGTCTGCTCGAGCCCGGAACGGGCTTCTATAAAGACGGCAGCCCGAGCATATGGGTGTCGTATATCCTGCTTGCCGCAGCCTCGGCAGCGTTTTTGATTATCGCGATAGTAAACAGAAAAAGGATATCCTATTCTACCGAGAAGTTCGGTTCAACAGGGCTCGCAATAGCGGCTTTTATGTTCGCTCTGACGCTGATAATAGACGCCGTTATGCAGTATAAAACCGTCTTTGATACGGCTACGGACAGCGCCATTATGTACGGCACGGAGTCGGTTCAGTATCTCAAAACGGGACTTGTTTCGAGGGGGCTCGAGGGCTTCTGCGCCATTGTGTCGGCGGTGTTCTTCGTCCTCTTCGGCTATGGGCATTTAAAGGGCAAGTCAAATGCTTCGGAATCGAAGCTTATGGCGCTGTTCCCCGTGCTCTGGTGCATATTCAGGCTCATGCACCGCTTCATGCGTACCATAAACTTCCTCAACGTCTCCGAGCTTCTCTATGAGCTGTTCATGTGCGTGTTTCTCATGGCGTTTCTCATGGCGTTCTCCCAGCTCAACTCCAAGGTCGGGAACGACAAGTTTGACTGGAAGCTCGTCGGCTACGGACTGCCCGCCATGCTGTTTTCCGTGCTCTGCTTCCTGCCGCGGTTTATAATGACCCTTGTCGGCAAGAGCTATGTGCTCTGCAATCAGTCGCCCATAGAGTGGTGCGACCTCGGTGCGGCGGTGTTTATCTGCGCGCTGCTTCTGACGAGACTCACCTTCGGCGAGAAAGACACACAGACCGCCGCGGCGGACGAAAATACAGAAAGCTGATGTTTTTAGATAATTTTCTGATAGCTGCCGAGCAGGTGGCGATACTGTATATCCTTGTCGCCGTCGGCTTTATAGCCGACAGGACGAAGCTGTTCACGGAGAAGGCGGCTCGCCTCTGCACGGACTTGATGTTCTATATCATAACCCCCGCAAAGATAGTGCAGTCGTTTATCTCCATGGAGTTCAGCCGCGAGTCGGCTACGCGCCTTGCGATAGCCGCGGCGTGCGGCGCAGGGATACACCTGATAGGCGTGGCGGTCAGCTCCGCCGTGTTCAACAAATCGCCTATAGGCAAGGCGGCTATATTCAAATATTCGAGCGTCTACGGCAACTGCGGGTATATGGCTCTGCCGCTCGCCTATGCCGTGCTCGGCGACGAGGGCGTGTTCTACGGCTCGGTCGTCATAATGATGTTCCACCTGTTCTCTTTTACCCACGGCATCTGGATGATGTCGCGCTCCGAGACGGGTGAAAAGACGAAGTTCAACGTCAAGAATATCCTTATAAACCCGGGCACCATCTCGCTCGTTATCGGCCTGCCGCTGTATCTGCTGAAAATTAATCTGCCCAATGTAATAGGCGCGCCTATAGACTATTTGGCGGCGCTCAACACGCCCGTGGCGATGCTGATTTTCGGCACATATCTCTCGAACGCAAAGATAAAATCCGCGCTCAGGGAGTGGAGGATACTCTGCGTAGCGCTGATAAAGCTCGGGGTGATACCGCTTGTCTGCCTCGGTGTTTTCAGGCTCTGCGGCATAACGGGAGCGCTGCTGACCGCCATGATAATCGCGGCGAGCGCACCGCCCGCAAACATAACGGTCGTCTTTGCGGCGAAGTACAACAAGGATACGGGGCTTGCGTCCCAGACGGTCGCAATAGTCAGCTTTATTTCGATAGTGACCATGCCGCTGTGGATAGGGCTTGCAAGTACAATGTAAAAAGAATCAAAAAATGTGTTGAACCCCAAGACCCCGTCGGAGGAGCCTTGGGGTTTATTTTTATAACGCGGCAAAAATCATCATCTCTAACTCCGATTTCACGAAAGCGCCACGATAAAAGCCGTCGTTCTCCCGATTCACCTTTAGGCAGGAACTTCCGCATTTTCGTTTGTTCCGCTCGCCGTATTTCGAAATCAGCACAGTTCATAGCCCATATTACCTGTTTTCCGTTACCCGAACACCCGAAATTCAAAAAATTTGAAAAATTTTAAAAAAATATGTCTTGAACACTTGAAAAAGTCAAAAAACAATGATATACTTTGTATAATAATAATGTAAATTGAGTTATTGCACTTATTTTAAAAAACACCGAGGTGACAAAAACAGGAAATGCGAGGACGGGACAATGACGATGCATGCGAGGACAGATACGTTTTTTGAGCGGTGCGTTACCGCTTTTTTGTCACGCCTTGATTTTTTAGGTTCGCCCGGCAATTTAACAGTTTTATCATGCTTTAAGGCAGAGCGCGTTTGCGTTCTGCCTTTTTTTTGTACCCCTATGACGGAAAGGCTCGCGGTTTTGCCCGCAGCAAGGCGCAAGGGCGCCGGCTCGGAAGAATAACTTGCCTTTGATTTCGCGGTTGAAAAGTTCTTAGATTGAGGAGGTGCTTTGCCGATTTCGTTTTGACTGCGGTTTATATAGAGGGCTGTGTCAATAACCCTAATATGCGGGTGAGACATCGAAACAATGAATTGCTAAAAGGCAAGAAGAAACATATTTTGAGAGGTGATATTTATGAAGAAGAGAAAAGTCGGCAAGATGGTGTCGCTGCTCGTTGTCACAATACTTGTTGCAACGGCAATGATTCCTGCTGCCGGTGTGCTTGCGGAAAGCATTGAGGCCGCAGCTAATCGAAATGCTGTGATATCGGTAACAAATCTTGATGCCCTGCACGCACACATTAAAAGTGCGACCAACGCGAACGGATATTCCGACAAAAAGCCAATCCAGCTCAGGCTTGATGCGGATATTGAGATTCCGCTGTTCTATTGCCTGGTTGTGAAGGGCACCGACAAATACACAACCGAAGCCCAGGGCGGCATCTCGATTCTGGCGAGAGCCTGGATAGGCTATGCGGCGGGAGATTTTCGCGTTGACGGTATACCGAGAAGCTATGACAATACCGTCATCACGATTCCCGAGGGAGCATATGTTTCCCTTGACCTCAACGGTCATGCCCTGAGGATGAGCGATGACTACAAGACCCGCGGCAATGGGCTTGACGGAAAAATCCCGGACCCCGAGGATACCTCTAAGCCGCTGACGACAAGCACCGGCGCCGGCAATAAATTCCCGATAGGCAAGGTTATCGACGCCACTCAGACGGCTCCTGTCATTACCGTTAAAGGACAGCTTACCGTCAAGGACACATCAAGCGGTCAGACGGGCTCCATTTCCGGCGGAACGGGCAGCTATCTTGACGCTTTTAGCATTGACAACGGTCATGGCGGCAGACTCCCGTATAAAACCGGCGATGGAAAATCCGTATATGCTTTAAAGGTCAGAGACAATGTGCGAACATTGAGACTTGAAAAGGCTCCCGCGATGAACACCGTCGGCGGCGGAGGCGTTCTTGTCAGAGGACCCAATGCGGTCTTTAACTTTGAAGGCGGCAACATCCGCGATAACTTTGTATGGATCGGAGAAAACTACGAGCTGTATACCGCGTCAAACGACGGCTATGTCCGCTATAGCGAGGGCGGCGGCGTCTGCGTTAGAAATGGAGCGACCTTCAATATGTCCGGCGGAAGGATTTCCAATAATGTCGCGCGTGCTTACCACGGAAACAAGGCGGACGGAACACGCGCCCGCGGCGGCGGTGTCTTTGTTGACAACAACTGCGTCATGAACTTTACCGGCGGAAGGATAGAGAATAACTCCACCTACTCAAGACAGACGAAGAGCGGAAGCGGAGAAGACATCCCCAAAAGTAACGGCGGCGGCATTTTTGTCCATAGGGGCGGCGTGCTCAATATGTGCGGACCCGACAACATTCAGGACCTGAGCGATCTGGACAACTTCCCGATAATTGCAAACAATATGAGCGGAACATATTTGCCCAACGGCGGTTGGGGAGATGCATCAGGTGCGGGTCTTTATGTCCGCGGAACCGCAAACCTCAGACATGCGGTTATCACCGGCAACAGCTTCTCGCGTTTCCAGCAGGCGGACTACACGAAGGAATCAAGATTTGTGGTCGAGACTGTTCTGCGGGATCCTGATACCGGCAAGGTCATCTATGTCAACCCGAACAATACGAACGAAACTATCAACCCCGACACAGGCGAGCCCTATGAGGCGGGCGATACCATAAACGGCGCAAGAGTTACACCGAAAACCAGTAAAAGCACAAGCACAAACGATACCTGGCTCTACGGCGTTTATACCTCGGCGAAAGACCGCAAGGTTTTCACCAACGGAGCGGGAGTTTTTATTGACGGCAGAGAAGCCGAGACGGCGCTGAATATCGGCGAGCAGGTCTGGATTTACGATAACTGGGATCTTGTTTCCACAAACTTCGTTAATGATTGCATATCCCAGGACGATGTCTGCCTGACCTTGGATGCCGCCAGTAATTATGTCCACAAAGACTCCTTTATCTCTCTTGCAGCTCCGGCGCATGAGTCGAAGATCGGCGTCAATGTCATAGGCGGTCAGCAAGACCGGCCTGTCGGAATAAAGGCGAAGCTTCCCACCCAAGGCACAAAGGCTTATTCCGGCTTCGTCAGCGTTTTCGGCGATTATCGCGGAAACTACACTCCGCAGCAGACCGATGTCCAGTTCTTCTGGGATAACGGCGCTAACGGCGGCACAGTCAACAATCCGGCGCCGGACTATGCGGTTATCTACAGCCCCACGAAGACCACGGTTAACGCTAACAGCTCGCTTTCCGGCGCAGTATATGAGACGCCCACTTATCTTCTCTTCGGCGCTAAAACAAATGCATATGCCAACGGACAGTATAAGGGCTATGTTATGAAGAACTATAATGAGGCCGATATTCACTATTATGCGCACACCGATTATGACGGAGAACATAAGAATATCAATTGGAGACTCGATCGCAACAGCACTCCTCTTACATTTGAAAAGGGAAACACCGTTCCCTTTATCGCGCCACTCAACAGACCTAATTACGACCTCTATAAGAGCGGCTGGATCGGCGCTCTCAAGAACAAGGACGGCAATTTCATCTCCACAGCAGGCGAGACCTCCGTGGCTTACAACGTGAGCACCGGCGAGGAGTATACCGACCTCTACTTCAAGGGCTGGGAGTTCTATGCCCCTTACGGTCACAGAACCATCCCCCCGCTTAATTTCATGAATCCCCTGAATCCGGGCGACGCAGATAACGATCCGAACGATCCCAAGTTCCGGCACTCCTTTACGGCAGACAACCTTCTGACCTGGAACGACAACGAGCTGCATCAGTCTGTTCCGGCCTATACCGCAAAGTGGTATACCAGGTCCGAGCTTGCCGCCGCAAGACAGGATATTTCCGTCACCAAGGGAGCGCTCCTTATCGGCAAAGACGGCAAGGTTTATATCAGGGTTGCGGCGCTTCTCGGCGGTTACATGACCGACCTTCAGAATGTTCAGCCCAGCAGGCATACCGCAGCCGACGGCACTGAGCTTTATTTCAACAAGCCCACCTTCGTCGCTTCTTATACCAACGCCACCCCCACCCTTGAGGGCGGCTATAAGACCACGACTCAGAACGGTACTCCGTTCGAGGCTCGTATAACCAAGAAGCTTATCAGCAACGCCACCAACAAGAAGGTCACCCTTGATACCTGGAACTATGTCCCCGGCAACAACAGCGCCTTCGCCGGCGACGCATGGACGCAGTGGAACGTCGGAAAGAACCACCACAACAAGTTCGGCGATCCCAGCTTCCTCGGCATTATGTGGGTCGATATCGATACCGGCATTACATATAATTCCGAGACTCAGACTTATACGGGCGACACCTCCAAGGTTATCTATGTAACGCCCTGCGTCGAGGTCACCGATTTTTCCGGCAACACTCACTACAGCTACTATTACGGCGAGTCCAGAGCCTACAGCGTCGATCAGCTTATCGCAGCCGATAATAATTAAAGGGGGGAGAGGTATAATGAAAAACAAGAATTACGAGAAGCCTCTTGCAGAGATTATCTGCTTTGACCTTGCTGCTGTCAGAATGGGCATCGGCCTTGATTCCCAGCATATAGACACTGCAAGAGAGGCACAGAGAACAAAAGGAAAAGCAGATGTCGGCGATCTGGATAACTGAGAAAGGAGCAGAATAAAATGAAGAAAACACTCAAAAGAGTTCTTGCCGTTATACTCGTGCTTGTTCTTAGCTTGACTGCACTTGCGGCTGTTGCCTCCGCTGCTCCGGCAGCCGAGAAGGCCGAATCTGCAAGCGTCGGCAGCGCAATCGGCAGCTTCTTCAAGAAGATTGCAAATGCAATTAAGGGCATCATCGACAAGATAGTCGGCGGCATTAAGCCCGAGCCCAAGCCGGAGCCCGATACTACGGCTCCCGCACAGCCAAACGCTCCGGCAGAGGATTCCGGATTCGAGTTTGTCCGGGATTCCGGCAAGCTCGAACATGTAGGCGATTTCCACTAATGGAGTTCACTGCAAAAATTGCAGATTTAACGGTAGGTATTTCCTGCAAACACAGCCTCGTTGAGACTATGTGCAGGGAGTACCTCACCGAGGTTGCCCCTATGTTTTGCGTAAGGGCTTCCGAAGAACACAAGGAGAAGCTCAGAAATTATTTTCCGGGCTTCTCCGAAGTCTTTTCCGACGATTATCTTGAAGTGCTCGCCATAAGCGAATGCATTTACGATGAGGTTTTCAATTATGATGCCGCGGTTTTTCATGCGGCGCTGATTTCCTTTGACGGCCGCGGGGTTGCCTTTGCAGCGCCCAGCGGTATCGGAAAAAGCACGCATATAAAGCTTTGGAGTCGTCTGTTCGGCGATAGGGTCGAATGCGTCAACGGCGACAAGCCGCTTTTCCTTTTCCGTGACGGAAGGCTTTTCGGCGCAGGCACCCCATGGTGCGGAAAAGAAAAATGGGGCTGCAACAAAACGGTACCCGTCGAAGCCCTGTGCTTTATAGAAAGAGCCCTTGTCAACAGCATAGAAAAAATTGAGGATAACGGCGAAAAGATGCGGCGAATGTTTTATCAGCTGACGATTCCCGAGGATCGCGGCGAGCTGAGACAGAAATATCTCGACTTTGCAGATAAGCTGATAAATACCGTCCCGTTCTATCTTCTGCGCTGCAACATGGAGTTAAGCGCCGCGCAGACGGCGCACGACGGAATCTTCGGAGACGAACAGGGCAGTTAGGAGCAAACAACAGAGCCGCAATTTGCAGCAGACAATGCAAATTGCGGCTTTGATTTTAAGTTTATTTTTGCTCCCGTACAGATAGGGACAAAGAAAAAGTTTCCGCATCGAATGCGCAGTCCCGCATATTTTTATCCGTCAGTCCTCTTTTTTGTCCTTTTCCTCTTTCTCTTCCTCCGGCTCTTCGACCGTTACCGAAATCTCCATAACTCTGCGCTGCTCTACGTCGGTGACGAGGACGGAAAGATTTTTGTATTTAAACGTGTCGCCGACCTCGGCCATTTTGCCGAGCTGCTCGAGCACCCAGCCGCCTACGGACACCGATTCGGAATCCTCGTCCTCCTCGAGGTCGAAATATTCAAACATCTTGTCGAGTTGCGCGCTGCCGAGTATCTTCACCGTGCCGTCGGGCTGCGGCGAAAACTCTTCGACTACCTCGTCGTTCTCATCCCATATCTCGCCGACAAGCTCTTCGAGTATGTCCTCCATGGTGACTATTCCGAGCGTGCCGCCGAATTCGTCCGCGACAACCGCCATATGCGTCTTTTTCTGCTGCATGAGCTTTAGCAGCTCGCTTATCTGCATCTGCTTTGCTATGTAGACGGTCTTTTTGATTATCGAGGATATCGGCTGCTTCCCGGTGAGCACATATTTGTTGAAGTCTCTGATGTGAATAAAGCCGATTATATCGTCCGTGTCGTCGGAATATACGGGCAGGCGCGAGAAGCCGGAGTCGTTGAACACCGAGGCTATCTTTTCGACGCTGTCATCCTTTGAGACGGCGATAACGTCAACGCGCGGGGTCAGAATATCGCCGACGGGGCACTCGTAAAAGGAGATGGCCGAGCGGATAAGGTCGCTCTCGTCCTCGTCAAGCCCGCCGCCGGACTCCGCCTCGTCAACGATGTTCAAAAGCTCGTCGCCGGTTATCGTGTCGTCCTTTTTGAATTTGAAAATCTTGCTCAGAAGCTTTTTCCAGAGCATGAAGAACGCCACAACGGGGGTCAAAATGACCGTAATCGCCTTTAAAAACGGCGTTGCGAACATGGCGTATCTTTCGGGCATCTCTTTGGCTACCGTTTTCGGTGTGACCTCGCCGAAGATGAGCAGAAGGACGGTCATGATTATTGTAGAGACCGTCGGGCCGCGGCTCTCGTTTATGAGCTTGATGAAAAGCACCGTCGCCACGGACGAGGCCGTGATATTTACTATATTGTTTCCTACAAGGACGGTGGAGAGCAGCTTGTCGTAGTTCTCGCCCATCTTGTATGCGTTGGCGGCCTTCTTGTTGCCGTCGTCCGCCATGGTCTTGAGTCTTATTCTGTTGAGGGAAGTGAACGCGGTTTCGGATGCCGAGAAAAATGCCGAAAACAGTATGAGAAGTACAAGGCAAATTATCTGCACCCAACTTCGGGTATCCAAAAAAAATTCCTCCAGTGCGGTTTGCCGCATATATATATATTCATAACTATAGCACAAACTTTTCGTTTGTTCAAGAAAAAACCGCATTCGGCGGAATGCGGCTTTTGTTATTACAGAGCTATCATGTCGCGCAGCTCCGAGGCGAGGTCTGCGGCGAGGCGCGTGCCGTTTATCAGGGCGCGCTTGGGCAGCTTCGAGATAAAGCCGTCATCCTCGAGAGTGACGTCGCCCGTGTAGTTTATGTCATGCAGCGCCTGCGCTATCGCTTTCCAGTCGAGCTTGCAGGTGAAGGGCGGCATATGCAGATCCTCCATATAGTTGTTGTCGTGAATGTGCAGAGCCGTGAGCCTCCTGTGGCCGAGCGCTCTTATAGCGTGCGCCGCGTCGTCGCCGACAAGGCCGCTGTGGCCGAGGTCGAGGCAGACCGTGAAATATCTCGGGTCGAGCGCGTCATAGTATTCGGCGAGCTGTTCGCCGTAGCTGCACACATTTGCGAGCATGACATGGCGGCGGTCGTCGTGACCGAACATATTCTCGAGCGCTATTTTTATCCCGAACTCCTCGCAAAGGGGCTTGAGTGAATTATAGAAATCGATGTTGAACTGCTTTTGATCCACCCCGTCCGGGCAGGCGGTCGGATGGACGATTATCTGCTCTGCGCCTATTTTGCCTGCGACGCGGATAGAGAGCTTCAGCTTTTCGTAGACAAAATTATTGTATTCCTCGTTGCCGAATCGATAGCTCGGGAACGGGGCGTGCGCCTGATTGAACGGGAGGGAATATTTTTCGCTCGTCTGCCTGAGCGTGCCGACAAGCTCATCCTCGCTCATAAGCCCGAGCTCGCTCTCGCGCGAGCTGTTCATATAGAACATGGAGAAGTCGAGCGCGTCAAAACCCGCCTCCCTGAATATTTTCATGCCCTCGTCAATGCCGAAAGCGGGAAAAATGACATCCGTCTGAGTTGATATTTTCAATATGCACACCGCCTTGTAATTTTTTCAGTAACATTATAGCAGAGAGTTTTCGGATATACAATATCAATGTACTAAATATGGTATAGCAAAACTCGGGATATGTGATATAATCTTTATGTGAAATCTGTTTGACGGAGGGATAAAATGCTGCGACTGATACTTTCACCCTCGGTGGGCGGTACCGCGGGGTATCTCTATGACGCCGTGGCGGCGCTCGCGTCGTCGGGCGGCGAGGCGGTGCTGATAGTGCCCGAACAGTATTCCTTTGCCGCGGAGCGCATAGTGCTCGAGCGGCTCGGGACTGCCGACGCTCAGCGCGTCGAGGTGCTGAGCTTTACGCGCCTTGCTAATACCGTGTTTAATTCTGTCGGCTGGGACAAGGGCAAACGTCTCAACGAGGCGGGGAAAATACTTCTGATGAGCCGCGCCCTCGAGCAGTGCGCCGATAAGCTGACGGTCTATGCCCGCAGCGCGGACAGCCCCGCCGTGGTGCGCGAGCTGCTCGTGCTCAGCGAGGAATTCTGCCAATGTGCGATATCCTCCGAGGATATCGTCAGCGCCATGAACAACATGGAAGAGGGACTTTTAAAGGACAAGCTCGGCGACATTTCGCTGGTTTTTTCGGTCTATGACTCGTTTGTTTCGGACGGCTGGCTTGACGACAGCCGTATGCTGACCCGCCTCAAGGACAAGCTCGCGGAGAGCGGGTATTTCAAAAACAAAACGGTGTTTTTCGACTCCTTCCGCGGCTTTACCGCGCAGGAGTTCGGTATTATCGGAAAAATACTCACTCAAGCGGACGATGTCTGTGTCGCGCTGAACGCGCCCGACCTTACGGATGTCGGCAGCGACGATATATTTTATCATACGAAGAACACCGCGAAAAAGCTTATTAAAATCGCACACAGCGTCGACGTGCCTTGCGCAAAGCCCGTCACCGTCAATGAGCCGAACAGTGACGCCGCGCTCGATGCTCTCGCAAAGGATTTCCTGAGCCCCGAGGCGGACGTGTTCGAGGGCGAGTGCGGGAGCATAGCGGTGGTCGCGGCGCCCGATATCCGCAGCGAGTGCGCCTTTATCGCGGCGCAGATAAAGAAAATGCTTCGAACCGGCGAATACCGCAGCCGCGATATTGCCGTTATAGTGCGTGACGACAAGTCCTATATCCGCCCGATGATGACCGCCCTTGCGAAATGCGGTGTGCCCGTGTTCGAGGACAGGCGGCAGCCCGTTATTAATCAGCCGCTGATGACGCTCGTCCGCGCCGCGCTGAAGATAGCCGACACGGGCTTTGATACGGACAGCGTCCTGCGCGCTCTGAAAACCGGACTCTGCTCGCTTGAGGCGGACGAAGTTTCGGACATTGAGAATTATACTTACCTTTGGCAGATAAACGGCTCGGGCTGGCTGAAAAAATGGGAGTCGAGTCCCGACGGCTTCGGCGAGATGACCGAAAGCGCCTCGGCGGAGCTCGAAAGGCTGAATGCCCTTCGCGAAAAAGCGGTTGAGCCGTTTGCGAGGTTCAGAAGCAAGCTTAAAAATAACGACGGCGAGGGCTGCGCAAAGGCTGTATTTGAGCTGCTGAGCGAGCTCGACACGGCGCAGAGGCTCAAGGAGCTTGCGATTTATCTTGAGGATTCGGGCGAGAGCGTGCTCGCGCTCGAGACGGAGCGGCTCTGGGATACCCTCTGCTCGCTGCTCGATGTCGCGGCGCAGACGCTCGGCGGCACTCCCGTAAAGGCGGCGCGCTTCGCCCGTCTTTTTGACCTCATGCTCTCCACCGTCACCCTCGGCGAGATACCGCATTCCTTGGAGGAGGTGACTATAGGCTCGGCGCAGAGGATAAGACCCATAGCGCCCAAGGCCGTGTTTGTCCTCGGAGCAAATGCGGGAAAGCTGCCGCTGAATCCGACTCAGGGCGGAATGCTCAACGCCGACGAGCGCGAACGTCTCGCACAGGCGGGCATGGAGACCGCGATATACGGCGAGGACAGGGTGGCCGAGGAGCGCTTCATAGCCTACACCGCGTGCTGCTGCGCAAAGGAGAAGCTGACAGTCAGCTTCCCGTCTAAAAGTGCGCAGGGCGAGGAGCTCAGCGAGTCGGAAATAGTCACCTTTATCCGTGAGCACTTCCCGCTTGCAAGCCGGACGGACACCATGACCGCCGACAAGCTCGACCTCGTCGAGGGAAAAGCCCCGGCATTTGAGCTGACGGCGGCACTGATGCGCCGCGGCGGCAAGCTCTACGAGTCGCTGAGAAAATATTTCGCGCAGGACGCCGACTATTCGGGCAGACTTGCGTCGCTCGACGGAGCTGCCGCCGAGCGAACGTTCAATATAGACAGCCGCGAGACGGCTTCGCGCCTTTTCGGCGTGAATATGAATATCTCGCCCTCGAGAGCCGAGACCTATTATCGCTGCCCGTTCTCCTACTACTGCCGCTACGGACTCAAGCTCAAGGAGAACAAGAGCGCGACCTTCGACCCGCTTCAAAAGGGCACGGTCATACATTTTGTGCTCGAACGTCTGCTCCGCGAATTTACCGCGCAGGAGCTCTGCGAGCTCGACGACGGCGAGCGCTATGAAAAAATAGGCGAGTATTTAAACGCCTATCTCGAACGCTACCTTGACCGCTCGCAGAGGTCAAAGAGATTCCTCTATCTCTATGAGCGGCTCGCGCGCAGCATAGACGCAGTCGCCGCAAGGCTTGCGGACGAGTTCAGAAACAGCGACTTTTATCCCGTCGACCTCGAGCTCGACATATCGCATGACGGCGCGGTCAAGCCCTACAAGCTAAAGATGCCCTCCGGCGGATATATCAACATCTCCGGCAAGGTGGACAGGGTAGACTTCGCAACTGTAGACGGAGAGGCGTATATAAGAGTTATAGATTACAAGTCGTCGGGCAAGATTTTCGCCGTTTCCGATGTTATTAACGGCCTTAATATGCAGATGCTTATCTATCTTTTTACGCTCGTGAATAACGGAAAAGCGCTCTACGGCGACGCAGCGCCGGCGGGTGTGCTCTATATGCCTGCAAAGGCGTCCGCCTTTACAGCTGAGCGCGGCAAAGACCTCAGCAAACAGGGCGGCCCGAAAGACAAAAAGATGCAGGGCTTCGTGCTCAAAAACGCGGGTGTCATAGTCGCCATGGAGCATGACGGAAACGGCGTGTATATCCCCGCAAGTATAGACAAGGACGGCAAAATAAAGGGAAACGCAATGGAGCTTTTCGAGCTCTCGGCGCTCTGGGACAAAGTCGACGAAAACCTTGTGAGCATGGGCGAAGAGCTGCATAACGGCTCTATTCCCGCGCTTCCCGCGCAGGGGAATCGCTACAATGATATATGCTCGAAATGCGAGTATTGGAACATCTGCACGCACGAGAGCAATATGCCCGTAAGAGAATTAAACGACAAGCTTGAGCTCAGAGAGGAGGCGGAGAAATGGGAATTAACTGGACGACTGACCAGAAACACGCGATAGAGTGCCGTAAAGGCTCTGTACTTGTCAGCGCGGCAGCCGGTTCGGGCAAGACCGCGGTGCTCGTCGAGCGCGTTATCCGTCGCCTGACGGACAAAGAAAATCCCTGCTCGGCGGAGGATCTGCTGATAGTCACCTTCACCCGCGCCGCCACAGCGCAGATGCGCGAGAAGATAGGCGCGGCGATACTCAAGCGACTCTCAGAGAATCCGGCGGACAAGCATCTGCGCCGCCAATATATGCTCCTGCCCTTTGCGAAGATATGTACTATTGACAGCTTCTGCAACGACCTTGTGCGCGAAAATTTTCACTCGCTCGGCATATCTCCGGACTACTCCGTACTCGATAACGAGACGGCGGTCATAATGAAAAACGACGTCTGCGAGGCAATGCTCGAGCGGGCATACGAGGAGGATACCGACGGCAGCTTTTTGCAGCTCAGCGATATGATTTCCACCGGCAGCAGCGACGACGACTTCGCGCAGCTGATACTAAGAATGTACGATATATCGACCGCGTACCCGTTTCCGGAGCTGTGGCTCGACTCGCTTATAGAGGAGTATGCCGACAGTGACATAGACAGCAGCCGCTGGGGGGATATTATAAAGGAATATATCTCCGATATGCTCAACTACTGCATATCCTCAAGCTCGGAAATGCTGAAGCTCATGACCTCCGACGAGACGGTGCTCTCGGCATACGGCGAGGCGGTGTGCAGCGACATCAATATGTATAAGGAGCTTTTGGAACGGCTTCACACCGACTGGGACGATACGCTTGAGGCATTCGGAAGCGTTAAATATATGAGCCTCGGCCGTGTGCCCAAGGGCTATGACAGCGAGGCGAAAAATGCGGTCACGACCGCGCGCAAAAAACTCAAGGATCTTATCAAAAAAGTTCCGGATATTATGTGCGTCTCGTCGGCGGAGCACGCCGAGGATGTGCGGCTGCTGAGCGGCCCGGTGACGAAACTCATAGGGCTCGTCAAGCAGTTCGGCAGGGAGTATTCCGCGGAGAAGGACAGGCTCAACTGCGCGGACTTCTCGGATATCCTGCACCGGGCGCTCAATCTGCTCGCAGTCTCCGACGGCAGGGGCGGCTATAAAAAGACCGACCTTGCGCGTGAGCTTTCCGAACATTATGTTGAAATACTCGTTGACGAGTATCAGGATATAAACGAGGCGCAGGATTTGATATTCAGAGCCTTGTCCGCCGATGAGAATAACCTTTTCACAGTCGGCGACGTCAAGCAGAGCATATACAGATTCCGCCAGGCGATGCCGGAGATTTTCCTGCGCCGCCGCGCCTTGACCAACAGCTTTGAGAGCGGGAAATATCCCATGGGTATCACCCTCGGCTCGAATTTCAGAAGCCGCAGGGGAGTCACCTCTTGCGTCAATTATATCTTCCGTCAGCTTATGAGCGTAGGAGCGGGCGAGCTCGAATATGACGACTCCGAGGCTCTCAATGCCGCGGCGGAGTACCCCGAGCGCGATATCCCGGACTGCGAGCTGCATATAGTGACGGACTCGGGCAACAGAGCCGATACGCTAAAGGCGCAGGCGGATTATATCGCGGACTATATCGGGAAAACCGTCCAAAGCGGCTCGATTACTCTGACAAAGAGCGGCGCCTTGCGTCCCGCGACCTACGGCGATTTCTGCATTCTTCTGCGCACGGCAAAGAATGTTTCTCAGGCGTATGTCAACGCGCTCGCCGAGCGCGGCATACCGGCCTTTTCTCCCGATACGGGCGGCTTTTTCGAGGCCGCCGAGATAAGCTTTATACTCTCTCTCCTGCGTGTGCTCGACAATCCCGTGCAGGACATACCGCTCGCGGCTGTCATGCTCTCTCCGCTGTTCGGCTTCAGCGCGGGCGAGCTTGCGGATATCCGCGCCTCGGCGAAAGAGCGGCTCGGCGCGGGCGAGACGGAACCGCTCTACCGCAGCGTTGCAGCGGCGGCGGGCGAGGGCAGCGAAAGGGCTGCGGCATTTCTTAAAAAAATCGATTCCCTGCGCAGGCTGTCGCTGACGCTCAGCGCGGGAGAGCTTGTCCGCAGAGTGTGCGAGGAGACGGGCTTCGACGCCGTTGTCAGCGCCATGCCGGACGGCGAACGCCGCAGGCTAAACGTGAGCCTTCTCTGCGACTATGCCGAAAAATACGAGGCGGCGGGAAATCTCGGACTCAGCGGCTTTATACGTTTTATAGATAAGGTTGCGCGCACGAGCGGCGACCTTGCTACGGCGGCGCGCCCGTCCGAAAACGCGGATATAGTGCGAATAATGACCGTTCACCAGAGCAAGGGACTCGAATTTCCCATATGCATTCTCGCCGATATGCAGCATAAATTCAACGAGCGGGACAACAGCGATTCGGTGCTCATAAACTCCTATGCGGGTCTCGGCATGAAGCGGCGCACGGAGGACGGCATAAGCGTCTATGACACCGCCCCGCGCCGTGCGGCGGTCATCATGTCGGAGCGCATGGGGCGCAGCGAGGAGCTGCGCGTGCTCTATGTTGCGCTGACGAGAGCGAAGGAAAATCTTATTATGGTAACCTCGGTTCCGAATCCGGAAAAGAGCTTTGCGAAGGTTGCGGTCGAGTGCGGAATAGGGGAGAAAGCGAACCCGTTTGCGGTGCTGAGAATGAATAATTTCTCCGATCTGGTGCTCACGGCGCTAATGCGCCATCCGTCCGCGGAGGAGCTGAGAAAGCTCGCGGGCATAGATGTGCCCGTGCTCAATTCCGATAAAGATAAGTTTAAGCTAAAGGTTGCGGTGAGCGATTCGCAGTCCGTTTTAAAAAAGGAAGAGGAGAGGATCGAGCGACACGCAGAGCCTGTTTTCTATGACGAAGTCCGTGCCCGACTCGACTATTCCGACCCGCGCTCGGTGCTCTCGTCCGTGCCCGCGAAGCGCGCCGCATCGGACGGCTCGGAGCGCGGCATAAACCGCGAATACTTCGCCTCGTCGCGCCCCGCGTTTATGAGTGCGGGCGGACTGACTCCGGCTCAGCGCGGCACAGCCACGCATAAATTCATGCAGTTTTCTAACTACGCTGCGGCGAGGGATAATATAAGCGCAGAGCTCGACAGACTCGTTGAGAGCGGCTTCCTCTCGAAGGACGAGGGCAAGGCTGTGAATGTCGGCGCGGTGAGGCGGTTCTTTGCGTCGCCGCTCGCGGGGCGTATATTCGCCTCCGACAGCGTGATGCGCGAGAAAAAGTTTGCGGCGCTGTTTTCGGCGGACTTCTTCTATCCCGAGCTCAAAGGCGGCGCGGCGGAGGAAAAAATTGTCGTCCAGGGCATCGCCGACTGCGTTTTTGTCGAGGACGGAAAGCTGGTCATTGTCGATTACAAGACCGACACGGGAGTCAACGCCGAGGAGCTGCTCGAACGGTATTCCGCTCAGCTTGAGATATACCGCGAGGCGCTCTCGCAGGCGCTCGAAATGCCCGTCAAGGAGACGCTTCTGTACTCTTTTTATATGAATTCGGCGGTTAAAGTCGGAACGGATTAAAAAATATGAAAAAAGGGCTTGCTTTTTTGCCCCGTGTATGATAAAATTTCGTTTGCTAAGCTTAAAGATAAAGTTATATGCAGATAATCCGAAAGAGGTGACAATAATGAAGGAAGGAATCCATCCTAAGTACGAGCCCACAGAGGTCCGTTGCGCTTGCGGCGAGGTCATCCATACCTCATCCACAAAGAAAGATCTCCGTGTCGATATTTGCTCGAAGTGCCATCCGTTCTTCACCGGCAAGCAGAAGCTCGTCGATACCGGCGGACGCGTTGACCGCTTCAAGAAGCGCTTCAACATGACCGAGGACAAGAAATAATTATCCCGTGTGAAATAATGAGCTGCCTTACGGCGGCTCATTTTTCTATGCTTTTTATGCAACGGCTGTTGCGGTATCCAAGCATTGTTAACAATATATTTCTTCAAAAGACTTGTCAAATACTCTCTGCGGCGTTATAATATTTGTAATTATTTTGTAATCTTTTTAAGGAGGCGGAGCAATGTCTAAGAAGAAAAAAGGCAGTGCAGCCAATCCTGATTTGAACAGCTCAAAGCCGCCCGTAAAGGACGGGAGCGAGTCTGAAAACAGAATAAGTGAAATCGAGAAATACGATTTTTTTGAGAAGATAGACGTTGACAGCGACTATGACGATATCCTTGCAACATACGAAAAGACTCTCGACAGGCGCACAAGAGCGGCCATGAAGAAGGCGGGAGGTCAGGTTGACGGGGATGACTCGGACTCTGCCGAGGACGAAAATGTCATGATTGAGGCGGACGAAATCGAAACAGAAACAGACCCACCTCCATTCTCTGCATTGATTGAATAGGAAGTGATTGATTTGACATTGGTTGGAGTTCCATGAATCTCTCCTGTGAGTGAATCCAATATCAATCCATCAGGAAGAGTCTGAGAAGAAAGATACCATCTCTGAACAGTATTGATGAATGAAGGAATTCCTGTGGATACAGATCGTTCAGTGAGAAAGAGGAATGAAGTGAATGAGTATTGGATATTGGCAGGAGGAGGTGAAGAACAATCAACACCAATGATTGGTCCAAGAACACCATTGGTACAGTGTCGATAAGAATAACCAGAAGGACAAAGAGCAGGTGAAATCTGTCCATCAGCAACAGATGGATAATCTCCTTCTCCAGAACAGAAAGATCCAGTTGGTTTACAATAGGCAAGATGAGGTGAAGCAAATGAAGAGTTGGATCCAGTGGAAGTGAGTTGCCAACGATAATGAGGAAAGCCAGCAAGAGCAAGAGGAATGAGAGTGGAAATGGATTGTGTTTGAGTGAGATTGAGAAGGAGAATGGGTTGGTCCTGGGGATTATTGAAGCCATGAATGGAGAAGCCCCAAGAAGAGGAATCAGATCTGAGAAGATGGAATGAGTTCCATTTGCTTCCTTCGAGATTGTCAACAGTCCAATCAATATGAGTTTGAGGAGTGTTTGGATACCAAGTCATGAAGAAGGGATCTGAGATGTGAGAAGGAGTGAGTTGAGGATTGGAAAGAGAGAGTGAAGAATAAGAATCAAGGAGAATGGAACAAGTATCAACTCCATATACTCCAGCAGCATCAAATACAACAGGTTGAGTATCAGGAGTATTGAAAGGACGATGAATCTCAAATGCAATGAGATTGAGTCCTTGAATTGGTTGAAGAGTGGATAGAATGATATGGAAGTGAGATGGAAGAGAAGCATCATGAATGAGAATGGACTCAGTTTCTTGATCAAAGTACTGAGCGATATTGAATCGAGCAACTCGATGAGCATTGAAGTAGACAACGACTCCTCCAGTGTATTTGAGTTTGACATTGAGGACTTGATAGAGATTGAGAGAAGGAATGGAGAAGGACTTGCGGATGAAAGTGGTGATGAATGAAGTGGGAGGAATAGCAGATGGTTGAAGTGAGTTCCATGAGGAGTCATCAAAGGAGAGTGAGTTCCAGTGATGAGGAGCATCATTCTGAAGGACCTTCCATTGAGTGAGTTCCATTTGGAATGGAATGTTTGTAGAGAAGACATAAGTGAATGAGTTATCAATGAATTGAATTCCCATTCCTATCTCAATCTCATTGATTGTGATAGAGAAGTCATAGAGTGTAGAAGAGTCATCTGAAGAGATGAGATTCTGATTAGAGTCAATAGTGAGATTGAGAGAATGATAATTCAGTTTGAAGGTATAGATACTCTGATCAAGACAGAGATCAATGAAGTGATATCTAGAGACAACAAGGAAGGGATCTGAAGATGCAATGAGAGTGGATTGAGATTGGAATAGATTCCATGATAGAGATTGATAGGATTGAGAATGAAATCGGAGAGTGATGAGACCTTGAACAAGAGTACAAGTTTGAACAGAGAGTGAGAAGGAGATGGTTGTGTTTCCTCCAGTGATTCTAGTTGCAGAGATGGAGAATTGAAGAGGAGTGGTGATATTGATGAATGATCCAATGATCCAACCATCATTAGGATCGAAATGGAGAGAGGAAGGAAGAGAAGGAGTAATGGAGAAATCATAGTATCCAAGAGTGAGAGGAGAGATAGAATTGAATTGTGTTGCATTGTAATAGGGAGCAGAAGAAGGATAAGAGAGAGAAGAAGGATGATTAAGAATAGAATAAGCAGAGAGAGTGAGAGATTGAATGGTCCATGAACATTGAGAATCGAATCCAGTAGAGAAGTTGGCAAACATGAATTGATTGAATGGGATGTTGTTGATGAAGAAGATGGGTCGAGAATCACCAATCAAGAGATCTTTCATCTCTCTCACTTGTGTCAGAAGTGTCCATTGTTCAGATTGTGAGTTTCGACCATACAATTGGAATTGTGTGACAGGGAATGAAGTAGGTGTGAGTTGAGAGTTGGATATAGGATCATTTCGGATTTGAAGAGTATTGATCCAATCTCGACGATCATTAGGAAGAGTGATGATGAGAGAGTTATAAGGAGATGAGGATGAAATGGTTGAATGGAAGGATCCATCAAATGGAGAGAGAGGATCTCCAATGATATTTGAAGCCTCAACAGTGAAGGGAGAGATGTGAGAGAGAGGTTGATTGTAAATGAATCGCAGAGAGGCATCGAAGAGAGAATCTCGTTGATTGGCAGAAGCAGCAATGATAGCAATTGCAATGACATTGGATCCTTGTTGAAGGAGAGGAGTAGATTGACCAGAATCAACGAGTCTAGGAGGAAGAGTGATGGAACGATAGAGGAGTTGGGAATAAGATTGAGTAGCGAAACGATAGGGAGTGAGAGGAAGTGAGAGATGATTTGAGAATAGTTGATGACCATTGAGATAAACAAGACAACCATAGAGATATCGGATATTCAGTGAGATTGATGACACTTCATTCACAGTAGCAAGATTGAATGTCTTCTTGTAGAGTTGAATCTGATTTGATGATTGAGGAAAAGTACCTCGATTGGCTTGATTCCATCCTGATAGATCATTATCAAACCAGTTATCAGGGATTGAACTCATTCGATAGTACCATTGTTCATTTCGATTGATCTTATAGTTATCAACACTGAATGTGTAAGTATGACTCACAAGTGAATCGTATCGAGCCTTCAACAATAGTTCCTCTTCATCTGGACTGTGAATTTGATAGAGATAGATATAAGAATCAGCAGACCAAGAGGGAGTAGAACTGGAAAGAGTGATCTCTAACGAGTTGGAAGTACAGAGACCATAATGAGTATCTCCAATAGAGAGTTGATCTTCAGTAGAGACTTGCTTCAAGATAGCAGAAGTGACAGTATTACGAATAGTGAATCCTTGTCCTTGAGTGGATTGAGTTGAATGAATGAGATGAAGGGATAGAGATTCATAACAGGAAATGATGGTGAGAGAAACAGGACGAATGAGAGAGTTTGATCCAGATAGAGCAGTGATTGTATGAATAGATGAATAGGAGGATGAGAGAGATCCAGAGATAGAACAAGAAGAAGGATTGAGAATGAGTCCTTGAGGAAGAGGAGGAGAGATGATACAGTTTGTGATTCCATTCATATCAATTGTTAATGAAATTGGTTGATAAATGAAGAATGAATGGGAGGATTGAGGAAGAGAAAGAGTGATATGTTGATTACAAGTCATGAATTGAAGTTCAGTGATATAGGCACTATCAGTTGATTGAACAGAATTGACAGTGAACTTGATTGATTTGAATTGTGAAGGAGAATTCAATGACCATTGTTTCCATGAATTCGCATTATAAGTCTGACCAGATTGAGTCAATAGAGTAGTCCAAGAAGAATCAGAATCACTTCCTGATACAATGAATGAAGATGGAGACTCACTTGGAGCACTACCAGTATATAATCGAATAGAATTGATAAGAGGAATGATAGTTCCAAATGAACCAATCACATAGGCAGGAAGAGAAGAAGGAGATATCCTTGCAACATAATAATTGTAATCAAATGCTCCTGAAGGATAAGTCATAGTACCAGAAGCAGAGATAGAATGAGGATAAACAGAACAAGGATTATCAGTAGAAATGCCAGATTGATAAGAAATGAAAGAATTGAAATCGATAGTTCTTTCATTAACAGAAGTGAAATGAAGTTCAACAGAGATAACAGATTGATTGAATTGAGCATAGAAAGCAGGAAGAATGATTCCTCGATAAGAAGAATAAGAATATGAATTAGTAGCGAGAGTGGAATGATTGATGATTCCATGAGGCATATTGTCTCTGAATACTTGAATTCCATTGATATAAGCAATGATACCATGAGAATAGTAGAATTGAATATCGATAGAAGCCATTCCAGTGATTCCATTGAATGATTTCCTGAAGTACTGAGTATTGTATGAAGTGATAGAAGAAGATCCGAGAATGATTGATATCCATTGATTATCATTGAATGAATTGGTATTCCAAAGAGAATGATAACTATCACTGTATCTCCAAGTATCATTCTTATTGATAGGAGAATAGAGAGCAAATTGATAACTCTCTTGACTTCCTCGAATCATAGTGTTCTTGAAGATAGTATTATCATTGATATCATTCATTGAGATCCATCCACTCTGCCATCCATCACCATATGAATCTTTCATGATAAGAGTGTAGATATGATTAGAAGAAGCACTCAAACAGACTTCATACACATGGACTTGATTGTTTGAGAATGAAGGAGAAGAGAATAGAACAGAAGAACCAGAAACAATCTCAAATGACTCTTCAGAAGCCCAATTACCAGTCTTCTTAGTGATCTTAACATAATGTTGATTAGATGAACATTGAATAGAGTAAGAAAGGATAACTATAAATGAGAGTAGAATGAAGAATGAAACAGAATGTGAAGAATAGAATGAGATGATTGATACTACAATCAACAACAATCATATGAAACAATTAGTGATGAAGAAATAAATGGATGAGAATTAATGAAATGATAACAAATTGATGTGATTGGGAGTGAGTGAGAAAGTGATTGACATGAATTGTGAGATATGAATAGAATTGATATGATATGAGAGTGTAGATATAAATGGAAATAAGAAATGAATGATATGAGTAATGAATGATGAGAATGATATTCCCGTGATTGTATTCAGTAATATTGAATAGGAATGAAGAGATGATAGTAGAATATAGTAGAATAGTGAGATATGAATGAAAGTGAATGTTGATTGAAATGAATGAAATGGGCTAATGTGGAATGGCGTAATTGGGGATCCGAATTGTGGTAAGAATGATGACAGAATTAGTATTGATGTTTGATTGATTGTAATGTGAAATGATAGAAACTGATTAGAATCACGGGAATGAATGATAAGATGAACAGATTGATTATGAGAGGATTGAATATGATGAGTGGAATGAAATGATGAATATGAATAGAATGGTTGAATATGGATAGAATGAGTGATAATCACTGTCAATCCACTTCCATCTCATATTCATTATGATTTCATTAAAATGAAGGGTAATGAATTGTTCATAGAATGATTGGAAACAATATCGAATTGAGTGTATTGAAGTCAGAAGAGAGATATCTGGATGATTATGAGTTGGAGTCAATAGAAATGAAGAAAGGAGAGGAAGGAGAGAATGGAGAAGCGATTGTTCATTACAAGAAGAATGGAAAGGAGTTCAATCTTGAAGTGAGATTGATGAATGGAAAGAAGGAAGGAAAAGGACGATTGTTTGATAGTGATCATGTGTTGATTGCGAATCTGATGTTTGTGAATGATGAATTGAATGGAGAGTGTGTGATTCGAAATGAGAGATATGTGGTTGTATTTCGAGGAATGATGAAGAATGGAGTGAAAGAAGGAGAATGTCATGAATATGATGAAGAAGGGAAAGAGATATGGTATGGAATGATCAAAGAAGGGAAACGAATTCCTCTATTGTCTGAAGTGAAAGAGAAATCAGGATTGTATTGTGAGTACAATGAAGAGGGATGTCTATTATCAGTGAGTGAATATGATAGTGATGGATATAAGAAGAATGGAATGTGTTATGTGATAGAAGGAGGAATGATAAAGAGAGTGTGTATGATGTTGAATGGGAATGAAGTGAGAGTGTTGTTTGAGATGGAAGGAGATAGAATGATTGAATATGATGAAAGAGGGAATAAGAGATATGAAGGAGGATGGAGTGGAGATTGGATTGAAGGAGTGAAACGAGATGGAAATGGAAAGGAATATGATGATAAGGGAGATGTGATATATGAAGGAGAATGGAAGAGAGGAGAACGATGTGTTGTATTGATGAAAGTGAAGAAAGGGAAGATGAAAGGAATGATTGAAGAGAAGAAGAGAGATGGAGAATTGTTGAGTGTGGGTAAGTACAAGAAGGGAATGAAAGATGGAAGATGTTTTGAATACAGGAATAGAGTGTTGATGAGAGAATGTGTGTATGAGAAGAACAAGATGAAGGAAGTGTTGAGAGAATGGAAAGGAGATGTGATGATTGAGTATGATAAAGGAATGAGAGTGTATGAAGGAGGATGGAAAGGAAGTATTGAAGATGGATTTGTTCGAGAAGGAGAAGGAAAGGAGTATGATGATGATGGAAAGCAGTTGGTGTATAGTGGAGGATTTGTGAATGGAATTCGAGAAGGAATGGGAAGAATCCTGAAGAATGGATTAGTGATATATGATGGAGAGATGAAGTATGGTTATCCGAATGGAAATGGAAGAAGAATGAATGAGGATGGTGATGTGAGTGAGAGAGGAGAATGGAAGAATGGATACTTGAAAGATGGAAAGGTAGTGATTGATTTCGAGAGTGGAAAGAAGAGAAGATGTGGAAGTAGATGGAGTATGAGAGGTCAATTAGATGATCGATTTCATGATTGGTGGAATTCAAAATCGAAATGCAAACGATTCTGGTTTGGATTGTTGTTTTGGATTGTGATGATTCTCATTCTATCATTCCCATTCTACAAGATAGTGAGTTACACTTATATGGGCGTTCGAATTGCTATCAACAGTAGCGTGGTGATTCAGAGATGGTGACAAAACAGTTATTTGTTAATTTGGTTGAGATGGCAATGGAGATACATTTATTATTATTGGTACAGATACTGGCCTCTAGCATAATCGTTCTGTGTGAGGCACTTCAAGAATGATAGAGTTATCAGTTATAGACATATGGTTTAGAGAGTCACATTCGTTACAGTTGGTATCTGTATTCATTCTGAGTTTCTTTGTTTCATCAGATAAATCAACAAACAGAATGAATAGAGTTCTGAAATCATCTTGTTCGATAAGTAGTCGCACCTTACTCTCCTTTACTGTATCATAGTAGCAGACTCCTCCGTATCTCCACTTCAAATCACAAACTGCAATTCTGTATCCATTAAGTCAAAGACTCATTGAACAGATGGAGCAACCCGATTCGATTAGACTGAAGAATGAATCAGGGAATGAGGATAAAGTGAGTAATTGTATTTGTTTTGAATGGAATGAGAGTGTATGAAAGAGGACTTGTTCGAGAAGCGGGAGCAGAGTATAGAAATGATTAAAAATGAGACAAATTGAATGAGAATGGAAAGGTGATATGAAATGGAAGACAGATGAAGGTGAATATGGTAATGGTTGTTTGAAGAAAGTGAATGGATTTGTGCTTAATGAATTGATAATGATTGAGATGCCTAAACCCTAACCAATATATTCGAAGAGAAGTTATTGTTTATAATGAAAGTAATAGAGTATTCCAAAAGTCAGAACCCTCTAGATTCACTCTCTCTTTCTTTCGATTCTGAGTGAGCATTGGTAGCTATAACACAATAATGAATTCTCACTGTTTACCTATGATCAATCACATCACTCATCTTCTTCAATCATGGATTACCACTTCATTCACTTCTTCATACTACACAATCAGATTCACACTACCTTCTTCATAGACTTGATTGTTCTTAACTTTCCTGAGGAGACATCTTCATCTACTCAAGCTCTAATGTGTATTCTTATTCTTCTCTATCATGTTAGAACTATGTTCTCTTGTGATGATTCTGGTATTCATCATCTACTCTCATTCACACAATGTCTCTTTCAGAACGGTGTCTCATCCATATACTCGGTCACCATTAGGACGTAACTTATGAATGTGTAATGGTACCATTCTCAGGGAAGCTTCGTGTTGCCAGGGTGTATGGTTGATTTGATGAAGAAGTCACCCTACTATTCTCCAACAGGAATAGTGGTTGGATTCATGAGCTGTCAAGCAATCACTCGAGACTTGGACCACTCAGGAACTAGTCCAAGGCCTTATGGTATGGACGTTAATTGCCCTCTATGGCATCTATGTAGTGTTTATCAACAACCCTTGTTTTCATTACTAACAAACATTTCCATCACTTCTTTCGTAGATAATAACTCCACTGTCGAATGAATCGATCAAGAGAATAAGAATCTTAATCAACATTAATGCTTTAATCATACTTGAACTATCCAATTTGTTCACTCTATTGAATGCGAGTTTCAACTGTATTCCTTGTTCAGTGAGTGCTGGAATGTCTAATTTCAAATCAATAGTATATCATCACTCTCCAAAATCACTTTGCCTATGTACTTGAAATTCCCATAACCTTTGAATAGAGATAGGGAAGGAATATCTGATTAATCAATAATCAGTTTCATTCATACTCTTCATTATCAATCTATTCGATTTGATAGTATGTTCATCACTTTCAAGAGCATCTTTTCCAAGAGTGATGGTTTGAAGTCGAGTCAGATCTCTTTATCATTCATTCAATCATTCATACTATTGAATACTATCCATTTACAATTACAGAATGCACAACGATCTAATTGAATGGATATGAGAGAAGGAAGATTCTTACATTCAAATGATTCATACCAATAGAATGAATTGAATCCAATGCAGATTTCACTCAATTGAT
>ERZ827186.340-NODE-340-length-59691-cov-8.902408_pt1 | contig 59691 bp, 53 predicted proteins | sample MGYA00519918_ERZ827186 | MGnify/ENA primary metagenome ERZ827186 (study PRJEB31778, sample SAMEA3449275) | human gut metagenome | biome: human gut; feature: human-associated habitat; material: faeces | place: United Kingdom | collected 2010/2012 ...
AAGCCTTCCTCCTGACCCTCCAGAGCCGTTCCGGAACAACTCCGGAACGGCTCTGAGTTTTTGTTTATCGGAAGATTATTCCTTTGGCCTGTTTCCAAAAAGGATGATTAATTCAAATGACATTTTACAAGAACAAACGTCCAAGATATCAACATTTCTGTTGCGGAAACCATTGTATCCGGCAGATGATCAATTAGGAAACAATTTCTCATTCATTTCCAGAGGAAACCTGCTCTGTGAAAAAAATTTCCAGAAATAAAGATAACATCCGAATGAAGAACAAAAACATCCCGGCCTCTCTATTTGGAAGAATAAACCTGAAGCATGGCGAAAAACAATTTTCCGGGCAGTTTTTCTTTCCATAGCCGGGAATACTCGATTCCCGGTACATTGCATTCTGTTATCCCCCTCCAGTAAAAATAAAAAAGACGGCCTCCATGAGGAGACCGTCCTATGATTAATTTGTCTGCCGGCAGGATGCCTTAAGACCGGCGACGGCGCACCATCAGAGCGGCCAGTCCCAGCAGTCCCAGGGAAGCCGTGGCAGGTTCCGGCACTGAAGCCAATTCTCCCGTCATGGAAGCCGTGAATATAGAATCATTACCCCTTCCCTGATTTGACTCAACGAATACATAAACGTTTTCAGAAGTCAGTTTGTTTCCGGAAAGATCTGCCGTCACAGTAATCGTGCCGGACGTCGCCTGCGACTCTACCGCCTGCCAGCCATTTTCCGTCTGGTAGGCCAGATAAACCCGATAAGTGCCGCCGGTGGAGGTAGCCAAATCCACTGTGAATGTCAGAGAAGAAAAAGCATCAGCAGAATACCCCGCAGCATCCAGGGAAACTTTGAGGCCTACGCCGGAACCGCCATATCCCTGCCTATTGGTATAGGTCACCGTTACAGAACCGTCTTCGTTCCCAACAGCGCTTTTAAAATAACTTGAGGTTTCAGAAGATGTATTGGCTTTAGATCCGCACCATCCGGAAGAATTCGCCAACCACTCATTCAAGTGATTCGCCATGGCGGAAGGATCGCCACGGTAGGCTTGGAAGGAAGAATTAACATCGCTTCCTGAATCATACCCTGACAGATCAATCTGGACGGTTGCGGCCGTTGCGGAAAGAGCGGCAGCCCCCAGCAATACAATTGTGGTTCCCAGTATTTTTTTCATCGTTTACTAATGTTAGTAACTATAAAACGGAGATAGCGGATTTTGAATCCGAATTTATCGATAAAATATTTATTGTTAAAAAATTACAATAAATAATATATCAAAAATTATAGATAGAATATCGGTAAGAACAAAATACTGGTTTCTATAATTTTCTTACCACCAATTTTTTTTATTGATACCGGATTCAAAATCCTATTTGTTGAAGAATCAACGTCTCCCATCCGATCCGATTTTTCAAGACAGACGGGGTCATTAACAAATTCAAAACAGTTGTGCTGACGTTTCCCCTGTAAACAAATCGAAGTCCGTTAAAAAAGAATCCGCGGATTCCACTGGCACCAACAAACCCGTTAACATTGCAAATACCGGTATCAAGAAGAATGACGCCGCTATGAACGGCGCATTCCTTCCGCAACCTCAGGGAATGAATGCCGCTGTCGGTCCGCAGGATGCTCTGCTCTTTCGGCCATCCTGGCCGTGAAGCCGAAACGGCAGGCATCATTCATTGTCCATGAAATAGGCCTGCAAAATACAAATGATATGCAGGACAATAGGAACGAGTGCAAAGATGAACCAATACAGGAGGCCGTAAGCCGCACCTACCACCAGGAACCAGAGAATGGCCTGGACAAAGTGGCCCTTGTACAACTGGCCGAGGCCGGGAATAAATAGGCTTAAAATGGCTGCTAAAAAAGATTTCATATGCTGGCTGGGTAAGAAATGGCCGCACGGGAAAAGGTTCGCGTGCCTGTACCAGTTGAGAGCCTTCCTTCTTCCCTCACGTTCAATCTCCCGGCGCAGCCCCTGTCATGAATGACGGTTTTCCCGGAGCGAATGAAGCCGACGCGGCAGGGAACGGGAGGCAGTCATGTTCAAGTCTTGACCGCCGCATGGGCTATGTTACCCTCCCCGCGCACAGGGTACTCATGTTAGAAGGGTAGAGACCACCATGTCCATTGAACTGACTCGCAATTTCTCCATTATCGCTCACATCGACCACGGAAAGACCACCCTTTCCGACCGGCTGCTGGAAAAGACGAATACCATTTCCGAACGGGAGAAGCAGGATCAGCTTCTGGACGCCATGGATCTGGAGCGGGAAAAGGGCATCACCATCAAGTCCCACCCCGTTACCATTTTCTACAAGGCCGGGGACGGAAAGACTTACAAGCTCAATCTTCTGGATACGCCGGGCCATGTGGATTTCTCCTATGAAGTGTCCCGTTCCCTGGCGGCATGCGAGGGAGCCCTTCTTATTGTGGATGCGGCCCAGGGAGTGGAAGCCCAGACACTTGCCAACATGCACCTGGCCATGGATCTGAACCTGGCCATTATCCCCGTCATCAATAAGATTGACCTTCCCAGTGCCAACCTGCCCAAAGTATACCGCCAGCTGGAGGACATCGTCTGCATCCCCCATGAGGAAGCCATCCATGCCTCCGCCAAGATGGGCATCGGCATTGATGATATTCTGGAAGCCGTTGTTCAGCGCATCCCTCCGCCTGAAACGGAACAGGACGGCCTTCTGCGCGCCCTGGTGTTCGATTCCGTTTACGACGCCTACCGCGGCGTAGTCTCCTATGTGCGCGTCATTTCCGGCAGCGTGCACCGCGGCATGAAAGTCAAACTTTTCGCAACGGACGAAGTGTATGAAGTGAAGGAAGTGGGTATCTTCACCCCCAAAATGACCCGAACGGATTCCCTGGAAGCCGGCGACGTAGGCTACATCATCGCCAACATGAAATCCGCGGCGGATGTCAAAATCGGGGACACGTATACGGATTACATGCGCCCCTGCCCATCCCCCCTGCCCGGTTTCAAGGAAATCCGCCCCATGGTCTTTTCCGGCATTTATCCGGTGGATTCCTCCGATTTTGAAGCCCTGAAAGCGGCCATGGCGAAGCTTCAGATTAATGACGCCGCTTTCTCCTTCCAGGCGGAATCTTCCGTAGCTCTGGGCTTCGGGTTCCGTTGCGGCTTCCTTGGCCTGCTCCATATGGAAATCATCCAGGAGCGTCTGCGCCGGGAATTCAACATGGATATCATCTCCACCTACCCCTCCGTGATTTATGAGGTCACCAAGACCAATGGAGAGGAAATCAATGTGGACAATCCCAGCCTGCTCCCGGAACCGCAGGAAATTCAGGAAATCCGGGAACCTATCGTCAAGGTGTTCATTATGCTTCCTGGGGAATACATCGGGGATATCATGCAACTTGTCCTGGAAAAACGCGGCAGCGTGGACAATACGGAGACCATTGACGATATGCGCGTAATGCTCACCTGCACCGTCCCTCTGGCGGAAATTCTGGTGGATTTCAACGACAAGCTCAAATCCATGACGCGAGGCTACGGCTCCATGGATTATGAATACGCCGGCTATCAGGCCGCCAAGCTCATTAAAATGGACATGCTCATCGCCGGGGAACCGGTGGATGCCTTCTCCATGATTGTTCACCAGGACAAGGCAGCCTCCCGCGGCAGGGAACTGGCGGAACGCCTGAAAAACGTCATTCCCCGCCAGCTCTTCACCGTCGCCATTCAGGCCTGCATTGGCGGAAAAATCATTGCCCGGGAAAGCATCTCCCCCATGCGCAAGGACGTGACGGCCAAATGCTACGGCGGGGACGTCACCCGCAAGCGCAAACTTCTGGAAAAGCAGAAGGAAGGCAAAAAGCGCATGAAGGCCATCGGAAAAATCAACATTCCGCAGGAAGCGTTCATCAAGGTGCTGAAAACGGGGGATTAACCCATTTTCTTCCCGGCTTTATATCGTTTTTCCGTTTGAATATGGGAAAACAGTTTATTTGCAGGGAGAATATATTGGCTATTTTGGAAAACAGGGTATTACTCGCGTTTTAATCGGCAGATTTCCTTCCCATTACTCTGATGATAGAGAGTATAACAAGGAACTGTTCCTGTTTTCCCGGGTTCTCGCGGCCTGCGTTTTGGTGAGCATTCATGCCCCGGCTAAATGAGCCACTTCACGTGGTCCTTCTTCCGTAGCAAACATTCGTTCAAAAGCGCCAGAAACAGCCTTTCCATCAGGATTCAATGGATGAAAATGGACCATGAGACACCTCCTGCACTACTTCCCCAACCATTCCCGGGAGGAGGAATGCTACATCAGGCTGCCGGCTACCGGGAAAAGGAGGAAATCGACGAGCTGATCTACCGGACCGTGGGCCGCGTTCCGGAGTCCGAATTCCTGTTCAGGGGCGACCGAGGCAAACGGTACGAAAAGAAGCTGCGCACCGGCAGGGCGAGCCACATCAACGACCGCTACATGCACCCCCCTGGATATCGCCATACGGGACAGGAAGCAGAAGAAACAGGAAGCCAAGAAATACTGAAACCGCTGCGGCCGTTGAACAATTCCCGGTTGCGTATTTTTCCCTGTTATGCTATCAGGTCAGTCATGAGTCTGCCCCGGCTGTCCATGCTCCTGTTTGCGTCCGCGGCTCTCTGTTCCTGCGTGGGAACCTCTCCGGAACAGGAAGAACCGAAGGTAAAAAAAAGCCTTTCGGAATACATGCAGGATAACAAGACCAATTCCATCGCCAATGTGCCGACGGGGCTGTTGAGCACTACCCCGAATCAGCAACAGGCCACCCATCTTACCGCCACCACACAGGAGGAAATGACCAGGGCAGACAGCGGGGCCGTCTATTACACGGACGCTCATGACCCGGACGCCCCCATCCCCGGGCTGGAAGAAGCTTTCGCCCAGCGTAAGGAAAACGAACGCTGGATCCAAAGCTATCCCACCGCCCTCCGGGAAGCCCAGAGTACCGGAAAACCCATTCTCATCTGGTTCCACCATTCCGTGGGCAGCCCTCCCAGCAAAAAGCTGGGGGCAGAACTCCTCCATACGAAGGAATTTGAAGACTGGGCGAAAAGGAATGTCGTCCGCGTCTGTTACGACCAGGCGGAAAAATTTGAAAGCGAACCTGTTTACAGGAAGCGCCAGAAGATGCTGGAGTATGTGAAAAAGGCTCCCTCCCTGTTTGGCGTGAGAGGAACGCCCGTGCTTCTGGTCATGTCTCCGGACGGCTCCAAAGTGGATACGTTGCGCGGTTATTATACCGGACAAAACGCCCTTTATTTTGACCAGATCAAGAACAGCGTCAAACTGGCGAAGCAGCAATATGAAGAGTTTAAAAAAACGCTGATTCCCAAAGGCTACCGGGTCTGGACAGGAGTCAACGGAAATACCGTCTTCGCCAAACTTTCCCGTTATTCGGAAAAGACCCAGACCCTCTGGCTTCAGGAGCTGGACGGACACCAGAGCAGAACATCCCTGAAAAGGCTCAGCCTTGAAGACAGAACATGGCTCCTGGAACAGAAAGAATCCCATGAAAACAACGGTCGGAACAAGCGCTCCGGCCCACGTGGCACCTGAACGGCTTTTCCCCTGCCGTCCGGCTGCGGAACGGTTTATTCATGGGCTTCCGCTCCATCCCCATTTTTGTATTGAAATATGAAACTGATGTTTTATTTTTCCTAAAACTCTCTTCCAGCATTTTTTCTTTCGGGGATGTGGTCTTTTCCGTACCGGCAGGAATGCCCTTGCGGACAAATTCCGCCGCTTCCCCCTCTCCAACCATTGCCTGTTTAATTCATGATTTTAACAATGAACCGTCATGCAGCCATCGCCCTGATGCTTGCGGCCTGTCCCCTGTCCGCTTCCGCGGACCAGCCTCAAAAGCAGACGCCGGACCAGCGCCCCAACATCGTGGTCATTGTCACCGACGACCATTCCTACCAGACCCTGGGCACCTGTGAAAAGGATTCTCCCATGCCTTATCCAAACTTCCGCAAACTGGCGGACGAAGGCATGGTCTTTGACCGGAGCTACTGCGCCAACTCCCTGTGCGGACCTTCGCGGGCTTGTATTTACACTGGCCGCCACTCCCATATGAACGGGTACCTCTTCAACGAACATGCGGCTCCCTTTGACGGTTCCCAGCCCACTTTCCCCAAAATGCTCCAAAAGGCCGGTTACCAGACGGCCATTGTCGGCAAGTGGCACCTGGAAGCCATCCCGCCGGGCGCCAAGGGAGATACGTCCAAATATGAATCCGACCCCACCGGATTCGATTACTGGGAAATTTTCCCCGGCCAGGGCAACTATTTCAATCCGGATTTCATCACTCCCGGCAAGGACGGCAAACGCGTGGTGAAAACGGAACCCGGCTATGCCACGGAACTGGTCACGCAAAAAAGCCTCAAATGGCTGGACCAGAGGGACAAGGACAAACCCTTCATGCTCGTCGTGGGCCACAAGGCACCCCACCGTTGCTGGTGCCCCTCCATTCAGAATCTGGGCCGCGCCAAACAGTATGCGGACGCCATTGACCCGCCCGCCAATCTGGAAGACGATTTTGCAGACCGCCCGGAATTCCTGAAAATGACGGAACAAACCCTGCTCAACCATTTCAACGTATGGTCTGACGAGCACCTGATCAAGGAGGTGGTCCCGGAAGACATCCAGAAAATGCTTTCCTGCCCGGAATCCAAGACCCTGCATACTCAGTATGACTGGGAAATGCCGGAATGGGTGCGCATGGACCCGCAGCAGAAGGAAGCCTGGTACAACTATCACAAGGCCCGTACTGTACAGCTTGTCAAAGATATTAAAAACGGGAAAATCAAAACGCAGCGCGACATTTTGCTGCGCCGCTGGCGCCATTATATGGAAGACTATCTGGGCACCGTTCTTTCCGTGGACGAAAGCATCGGCCAGATCATGGACTATCTGAAACAGAACGGCCTGGACAGGAATACGCTGGTGCTCTACTGCGGAGACCAGGGATTCTACATGGGCGAACACGGCCTGTACGACAAGCGCTGGATTTTTGAAGAATCCTTCCGCATGCCCCTCATCATGAGATGGCCGGGCCACATCAGGCCGGGCGTGCGCTCCTCCGCCATGGTGCAGGAACTGGATTATGCTCCCACTTTCTGCGACGTGGCCGGGGTAAATACCAAGGAAAATATGAATACCTTCCAGGGCCGCAGCCTCACTCCCCTGTTCAAGACCGGAGAACATCAGGATTTCAAAAACCGTTCTCTTTACTACGCTTTTTACGAAAATCCGGGTGAACACAACGCTCCGCGCCATGACGGCCTGCGCACGGACCGCTACACGCTGTCCTATATCTGGACCAGCGACGAATGGATGCTTTTTGACAACCAGAAGGACCCGGCCCAAATGCACAACGTCATCAACAAACCGGAATATGCGGAAACCGTGAAAGAACTCAAAACCCTGTACGGCAAGCTCCGCAAAGACTACCAGGTACCGGAAGGCTTCCCCGGGGCCACCGGCAAACTGGCCGTCAAGCCGCAGTGGGACTGCGCTCCCTCCAGAGATTGACGCCGCCATTCACCGTTCCTCCCGAAACACGGTTGTCCGGAACACGCCATTGACGACGGAGGGACAGGGTTTAAATCCTCACACAAACAACAACCATTACTATACGCGCCGCATGAAATCAATTTTGCTAGCCGCAGCGTTCCTGGGTTCCCTCTGCTGGGCCGGAACCAATCCCTACAACATTATTCCGGAGCCCGTCAACGTGACGACAACTTCCGAAACTACCAAAAACCTCAAAATCATCCATGAGCAAAAAGTCGCCGGACTGGGCAATGAAGGGTATGCCATGAAACTGACGCCCGGCGGCGTGGAACTCCGTTATACCACGCCCAACGGGAAGGCCATGGCCATGGCGACCCTGTTCCAGCTCCAGGACCAGCTTTCGGATACTCCTGAGGGCCTTCCCTGCGGCAGCATCCAGGATTCCCCCGACTTCGGCTGGCGCGGCATGATGGTAGACGTAGGCCGCTACCACTATCCCATGAAGGAGATCTACAATTTTGTGGACGCCATGCATTATTACAAATACAACGTCCTGCATCTCCATCTGACGGAAGACCAGGGCTGGCGTCTCCCCGTGCCGGGCTACGACAAGCTCCGCACCATCGGCGCCGTCCGCCCTTCCGCTCCGGAAAACCAGAACAATTCCCTGTTGGCCAATGAAGGCATGTATACCAAAAAGGAACTCCAGGACCTGGTAGCCTACTGCAAAGCGCGCGGTATCCAGGTGCTGCCGGAAGTGGAAATGCCGGGCCACAATATGGCCCTGGCCGCGTCCTATCCCGAATTCTGCTGCAACACCAAACGGGCCCAGGTATGGACGCACGGCGGCGTTTCCTCCAAGCTGATTTGCCCGCAGAAACCGGCCACCAAAAAGTTTCTTAAGGATACCTTCAATACCGTCCAGCAGATATTCCCTTTCCCGTACATCCACATCGGCGGTGACGAATGCCCCATGGGAGACTGGAAGAAATGCCCGGACTGCCAGGCCGCCCGAGCCAAAAAGGGCCAGGGGGATAATGTGGAAGCCCAGATGAGCGATTTCACGAGAAGCCTGACGGCCATGCTCTCCAAGCACCGGAAAAAGCCCATCCTTTGGTATGACATCAACAAGAGCTATTACCACAAGGGGGAAACCGTCATGTCCTGGCTGCCGGGAGAATTCCCGCGTTGCATTGATAAGACGAAGGAACAGGGCATCGACCTCATCGTCACCCCCCAGTTCAAGTACTACCTGGCGCGTACCCAGATGAAATTCCCGACGGACGACGTGCGCGCCCGGCCCGGGGGCGCCCCCATCCTGCTGAAGGACTGCTACAACTTCGATCCCCGCAACGGACGGGACAAGAATGACGTCAAGCACATCAAAGGAATCAACCTCTGCATGTGGGCGGAATGGATTCCCTCCGGCGAATTGCTGATGTACATGACCTACCCTCGCGCCATGGCTGTTTCCGAAACCGCGTGGGGCAGCCACAAGAACCGTCCAAGCCTGGAAGAGTTTGAAAAGAAGATGGAAACTCACAAGAAACATTTCCAGAAGCGTTTCGGCTATACTCTGGAACGCACGGTGGAAAACAAACCCTACCGGGAAAAATTCATCACCCAGGAGGAAATCGAACGTATTAACGAAAATTATAAAAAGGGCCAGCAAAACGCGGACAAATAGCGTTTCCTTTCCTCTTACCATCCTCTGATTTCTTCAAAGCCGGGGACGCGGGCAACCGCGGATCCCCGGCTTTCTTTTCCCGCTTGACCGGGAAGCCCTCTTCCCTTCTAATCGTTCCGCCATGTTACACCTTTACGATACCCGCACCAGAACGGCCCAGGCCATTTCTCCCATGGATGGAAAAACACTGCGCTTTTACTGTTGCGGACCCACGGTGTACGGCCCTGCCCACATCGGCAATTTCCGCACTTTCGTGATGCAGGACGTCTTCCGCCGCGTCCTGGAACTGGGAGGGGTTCCCACCACGCATATCCGCAATCTGACGGATGTGGATGACAAAACTATCCGGGATTCTCAAAAGGCCGGCGTTTCCCTGGCGGAATTCACCGCAGGCTGGGCGGATCTGTTCCACCGGGACTGCGCCGCACTTAATTGCCTGCCACCCCATGCGGAACCCTCCGCCGTGGGCCATATTCCCGAACAGATACGGATGGTTCAAACATTGGTGGAAAAAGACCATGCCTATGTCTCGGAAGACGGTTCCGTGTATTTCAGAATTTCCTCCTTCCCGGAATACGGAAAGCTTTCCCACCTGGACGAACGTGAACTGGATTTAGGAAAAACCGCCAATACCCGGTCCAACGCGGACGAATATGAAAAGGATTCCGTGGCAGACTTCGTGCTGTGGAAGAGCCGCAGGCCGGAAGACGGCGACAACTTCTGGCCCTCTCCCTGGGGAGAAGGCCGCCCCGGATGGCATCTGGAATGCTCCGCCATGATCCATAAATACTTCGGCAATGACTTTGATCTCCACTCCGGAGGCGTGGATCTGGTATTCCCCCACCATGAAAACGAAGTGGCCCAGTCCCGCTGCGCCTGCGGCGGAGGCTTCGCGCGCCTGTGGTTCCACATCACGCACCTGCTGGTGGACGGCGGCAAGATGTCCAAATCCCTGGGCAACATGTACACGCTGGCGGATTTGGACAAACTGGGCCACAAACCGTCTGCGGTCCGGTACGTGCTGGCGGGGGGTTATTACCGCCGTCCGTTGAATTTCACTCTTTCCTCTCTGGAAGACGCTAAAGCCGCGCTGAACCGCCTGTCCAAATTTGATATACAGCTCAGGAACGCCTCCGGAACGGATTCCGTTCCCTCCTATGAGGAATTCTGCGCGGCATTCCCGGAATTGGGAATTTTCCAGCCGGCATGGGACAGCCTGAACGATGACCTGAACACTCCGGAAGCCCTGGGCCATGTTTTCAGCGCCATCAAGAAGGCGGATATCCCCTCCCTTTCACCGGAGGAGGCGACCCGCCTGCGGAATGCCTTCCACTTTATTCTGGCCGCCTTCGGCATTATTCTGCCGGAGGAGGGACAGGAGGAAGCCCCGGAAGAAGTCCGCACCCTGGCGGATCAGCGCTGGCAGGCCAAGCAGAACCGGGACTGGACGGAAGCCGACCACCTGAGGGCGGAAGTGGCAGCGCTGGGCTGGGTTATCAAAGACCGCAAGGACGGATACGACCTGGCACGCAAATAAACGAATGGACTCCTTTTCCCCCATCCCCAATCATACGGGCTTCATGGCCAGGGACCTGTCTATGGACGGGCAGGGAACCCTGAAAGGCGGCGCCTTCGCCAAAATAAACCCCGGCGGCGGAGGCCCTCTTTCTCCGCACCGCCATGCCCACGCCCACTTATTCATTGTCACCCGTGGAACAGTCTCCGTCATGCTTGACGGAGAAGAACGAACGGTTCACAAGTACGAATCCCAGCTCGTTCCCGGCGGCGTTCTCCATGCCGTCTGGAACAGGAATGCGGAACCGGCGGAAATCCTGGGCCTGACGCTGGAAGAGCCTTCCTCCCCCACATCGTCAATTTAATGAGTTCCCGACAGCGCACCCTGGGACATGCCGCCGCCCTCATGACCATTATCATCTGGGGAACGACTTTCGTCTCCACCAAGGTGCTCTTGCGGGACTTCACACCCGTCACGGTACTCTTCACGCGCTTTGTAATAGGATATGCCTTTCTCTGGTGCCTGAAACCGCGGGTTCTTCCATTCTCCGGCTGGAAAAAGGAACTCCTGTTCGCCGGAGCGGGATTGACCGGGGTTACCCTGTATTTCCTGCTGGAAAATATCGCCCTGACTTACACTTTCGCCTCCAATGTGGGAATTATCGTGGCCGTGGTGCCTTTCTTCACAGCCCTTCTGGCCCATTTCCTGCTGAAAGGGGAAGGCTTTTCCCGCCGTTTCTTCCTGGGTTTTGCCGTCTCCTTCACGGGTATCTTCCTTATCATGGCAAACGGAGCCTTCGTGCTGGAACTGAATCCGGCGGGAGACATCCTGGCACTGGGAGCGGCCTTTGTCTGGGCGGCGTATTCCATTCTGATGAAAAAAATCGGCGTCAACACGTCCAACATGATCATCTGCACGCGCCGCATTTTTTTCTATGGCATCGCGCTGATGATCCCCGCCCTGTGGGTCCTTCCGGCAAATATGGACTGGCGTCTGATGGCAAAACCCGTCAATGCCGTTAACCTGCTGTATCTGGGCCTGTTCGCTTCCGCACTGTGCTTCCTGACCTGGAACCGCGTGGTGGAAATTCTGGGAGCCGTCAAGTCCAGCGTTTACATTTACATAATACCGGTCGTAACCGTGGTAGCCTCAGCCATCATTCTGGGGGAACGCCTGACCTGGATATCCCTGGCGGGAATCTTCCTTACCCTGTGCGGCGTCACGATTTCAGAGTACAGAAAAAAAACACGGAAAAGCGGGGAGAAAAGACCATCCTGAAAGAAAGCCGGTTTCTCCCGGACCGGTTCCCGATATTTTCCCTTTTGCGGGGAAATGGACGGAAACCGCTTTCAGGACATGCCAGGCTTATGATTTCCCCCAACGGACAGACATTCATTTATCACGTTGCGGAAAAACTTGCCTCCAGATTAGATATCCGGCAACAACAAAGTTTTCTGAAGAAAATCCTCTCAGCTTCCGGAAACGCTTCTTTCCGCCTCTTCTTGAATGCGGGCTTCCGTCTCTTCAATCTTTTCCGAAAGATCTGCCCATTGCGTAAAACAGGTTTCCAGCTGCCGGTCCGTCTGCTGGAAACGGGAGGTAAGCTCCATGACGGCCTCCGTATCAGCCGCTACTTCCGGACGTTCCAACTGAGTAGTAATTTCCGTTTTTTCCGTTTCCAGACGCGCTATTTCTTCTTCCAGCAGCTCCAGTTTCTCCTGAAGCGGACGCAACAGGCGCGTCTTCTTCTGGCGGATTTCCGCCTCCATGCGCCTGCGTGCCTTGCGGTCCAGCCCGGCTCCCGGTTCCGCCGCTCCGGAAGAAGGTGAGGCGGCGGCGGCCAGGGCCTGGTCCCTCTCCACCTTTTCCAAATAATCAGAAACGTTGCCCAGGTAAACGCGCGGTTTTTCCCCCGGGACAAACTCCAGCACTTTCGTCACGATGGGGTCCAGGAAACTGCGGTTGTGGGAGACGATGCAGTAGGAACCCGGATATTCGGACAGAGCCTGTTGAAGCACCTGCTGGGACTGGATGTCCAGATGATTGGTCGGTTCATCCAGAATCAGGAAATTGGCCGGATGCAACAGCATGCACACCAGTGCCACACGGGAACGCTCGCCTCCGGAAAGCACGCCAACGCGCTTGTGCACGTCATCCCCCCGGAACAGAAAACAGCCAAGCAGATTCCGGACCATGGGCGCAGATTCCCGCGTGGCGGCAGCTTCCACGCATTCCAGAATCGTTTTATCCGGATCCAGGTCGTCAGCATGCGTCTGGGAGAAAAAAGCTACCTGCGTATGGCGTCCCATGGTCACGCTGCCGGAACTGGGGGCCTCTCCGCCGGAAATAAGGCGGGAAAATGTGGATTTCCCCGCCCCGTTTACTCCTACAATGGCAATGCGGTCTCCCTTGACAATTTCAAAATCCACATCCTCAAAAACGGAAACGGGGCCATAATGCTTGGAAACCTTTTCCAGCCTGACTACAGAATGGGCGCCGGCTGGAGGAGCAGGAAAGTGAAAGTTCATGACGGCGTCATCCTCTTCCACCTCAATCAGTTCCACTTTTTCCAGCTGCTTGATGCGGGACTGCACCAGAGAAGCCTTGGTGGCTTTATAACGGAAACGGTCGATAAATTCCCTCGTTTTGGCGATCTCCCGGTCCTGAGCCTTTTTCTGGCGCAGCAGAATTTCCTTCCGCAGCACGCTTTCCTTCAGGAAATAGGAAAAATTGCCCGCGTACTCCTCCGCCCGGCCGTGGTAAAAAGCAATCGTACGGGAAACCAGGGCATCCAGAAGTGCCACATCATGGGAAATAAGGATGATAGCACCCCGGTAGGAGCGCAGGTACTGTTCCATCCACCGTTGGGACTGGATGTCCAAATGGTTGGTAGGTTCGTCCAGAAGCAGCACTTCAGGCTCCCGGAGCAGCAGTTTGGCTAATGCGATGCGCATTTGCCAGCCGCCGGAAAATTCTCCGCAATCCCGGTCAAAATCCCTGTCTTTGAATCCCAGGCCGCGCAAGATGGATTCCGTCCGGGGACGCAGCCGGGCGGAATTATGGGCATGCAGCACCAGTTCCAATTCCCCGATTTCATTGAGAACTTCAGAGTAGGCGGCGGAACGGGGATCCAGTCCCGCCATTTCCCGCGTCAGGACATCAATGCGCTCCTGAAGATCCATCAGGTCCGCAAAGGCGGACATGGCTTCATCAATCAGCCTGCGCCCTCGGATATGAATTCCTTCCTGGGGCAGATAACCCACCTGGGAATGCCTGGATTTGATAATGGAGCCGGAATCCGGTTCATTCAAACCGGCGATGCACTTCATCAGCGTGGATTTCCCCGCGCCATTATGGCCCGCGAGGGCAATTCTTTCCCCATCCTCCACTGTAAAGGAAAGGTCATTGAACAGGACGCGCGCGCCATACTGCACACGCAGGTTTTGAACAGCCAGAACCATGTACTGAAAAAGCAGAGAGAGGAAAACAGCGGAACGGGCGCCCCCGCGCCGCGCTCCGCCGAGTAAATGCCGGAATGAGGTTACTTACCAAGCGCCTTGTTCCACGCGGCAATACGGTCGGCCTGTTCCGCAAACAGATCGTCCGCATTATCTTCAATCGTAATGCCGGAGATGGTATCTCCCTGCTCAATGGAATCCACCACGCTCTGGCCTTCCGTCACCTTGCCGAAGACGGTGTGCTTGCCATTCAGCCAGTCCGTGGGCACATGGGTGATGAAGAATTGGGAACCGTTGGTGCCGGGGCCTGCGTTTGCCATGGAAAGCACGCCGGGGCCGTCATGCCTGAGGTCCGGGCGGCACTCGTCTTCAAACCTGTAGCCGGGCCCCCCCATGCCCGTGCCGGTGGGATCGCCGCCCTGAATCATGAAATCCGGAATCACGCGGTGAAACTTGAGCCCGTCATAAAACCCCTTGGAAGCCAGATTCAGAAAGGAAGCCGCCGTCATGGGCGTCTTGGAAGCAAACACCGTCAGCTTGATGTCGCCCTTGGAAGTATGGATGGTAATGTTTTTGTCAGTTGCCATGGGTGTATGTTAAACGCGCGGAAAGGCATGGTAAAGGCTTATTGCATACAGTCCCCGGGCCCCTCCGTCATTTCCCTCCAGCCACTCTTCCGCCTCTTTCCATGCCGGGAAAAAGAACGCCGCCGCGCCTACCTGTCATGATAGGCCCTAATGACAGGAGGAACGGTTGATTTTCCACAAAGGAAGACCGAACTTGAATGGCATGAGCGAAGAACTGGTAGAAGAATTCATTACAGTTGAATCCATCTTTGTCCGCGGACGCAATTGTCTGGCGCTCAGGTCAAAATTTTCTCCACTGTTTACGGACTACTACCTTCACCTCATGCAATACGGCCTGCGCAACGAAGAACTCTACGACAGCCTGCTGAAGGAACTCATGGCCTATTTCACCCTTTACATGGTCGCACGGCCCTGGGCGGAGCAACATGCGTGGACGGTCAATCTCCGGACGCCTGCCGTCGCCAACCTGTTTGTCACCGGTTCTTCCCTGACGGAATCCGTAGTGGGGCGCGTCTTCACACAGGACATTAAGGAACCTGAAGAAAACACGCTGTATTCCACCCTGCTCCGCAAGGGGTTTGACCCGCAATACTCCGTCGTACCCATTCCGGGAACGTCTCCGGCCCGGTGGGTGGAGGAATTCTACAGGCAAAGCGAACAGAGAAACGCCCGCTGCATTGAGCTTCCGGATGAATGCTACACTATGGTGACGGCCCAGCCTGACGCGGATGAAGAATGGCTTGCTTCCCTCACCCGAGAGAAAATGGCTCATCTGGAAGAAGATGAAAATACCCGAGTGCTGGAAACGCGCCGGTTCCGCTTTTACTGCGGCTGCACGCTGGACCGCATCCTGCCCACGCTCAAGACCCTTCAGGAAAACAAGGAAGACCTGTTCCAGGGAGAAGAGGAGCTGGAAGTCACGTGCCCCAGATGCGCCGCCATTTACCGTGTCACGAAAGAAAATCTGGAAGATTGAGACATACATGATTTCTTTCTGACAATTAGTCTTTTCGGCAACGAACTTCGTGCTTAAACTTTCCTTGTGCCGACTTGTCCGAAGTGTTTACATAATTTCCACCGTGGGGCGGAATCATTGTGCCCTCACTGCGGTTTTTCCCTGGAAAACCTGGACAAAAAATACGGCAAAGACGCCATACCCTACCGCCGCGTATGCGACAACGCCGGCGCTCTCCGGCAGCAGGACCGCATGAAGCTGAATGCCCTGCTGGAGAAACTGGAACGCCGCATTCCCCCCGTTCTCCTGTCCGTCTATTTCCCCAACATCCTGGAGCCCTTTTCCCTCATTCCGCACAGTTTCTGGACGATGAACCACCTGACGGTGGATGAGGCCGGCTTCCCCAACCACCAGGGACCGCTGGATCCCCAGTGGCTCCTGATTTTGGTGCTGGACGTGCGCACAGACACGGCCTGCTTCATGTGGGGCTATGAACTGGACCCTTATGTAGAGCCGGACCTGATCAACAAATCCATCATGAAAGCCCGCATTCCCCTGCGGGAAAGCATGCTGCTCCAGGCCGCGGGGTCCATCATGAAAAACGCCGTCCAGCTCGTAGCCAGGAAAGCGCGCTCCAAAGTCAGGCATCCCATGCGCTACGGATTAACGCCTCCCACCCCCGAGGATCGGAAAGGAGGAGGCGCATGAAACCCCTTTTGTTCCCATGCCTGCTGGCGGCGGCCATCTTTCCGGCTCCCGCCCAGGAATTACCCGCCCTGAAATGGACCAACCGCGACCAGCAATCCCTGATGAGAGGCGCGTGGTGGAATGCCAACCCTCCCTTGCTGCCCCCTGTGGATGCAGCAGCCGTTCCCTCCTCCCCCATGCCGGAACCCGCCGCCAATGCAGACTCCCCCGCCGTGGATCCCATTCCGGAGGACTTTACGGACGTCAATGAATATTTCCTGCCGGACTACATCCGCACCTCCACAGGCCTGATTGACCCCCAGAAGCTTCTCGCGGAAGTGGAAAGCAATGACGTCATCGAACTTATCAAGCTCATCAAATCCCGCTACAACGTCAACCTGTTCGTCAGCATCTTCGCGGCCGGGCAGAAAGTCCCCCCTTCCGTCAATGCTCCCACCATCGCCCGCCAGATATTCAGGAACAAGGAGCGCAACCTGCTGCTCCATTTCCACATGGGGGATATTAAAAGCGCCCAGATCGCACTGGATCCGGAGCTGAGTTCCCAGCTTGGGGATGCGGGACGGAGGGATCTCCTGTACCAGGTGAAGCAGGACGCTTCCCGATTCACCAATCCGCAGGACGAACTCATTGAGGCCATGATTTCCCTGGCCAGAAGAACGGAGGCGGACATGGCATCCGCCCCCAGGCCCACCCTTCCCGCGCTGGAGCCTGACAACCCTGCCAGCATCCCGGAAGCCAACATCACCATCCAGGAACCGGAGGAGGCGCAGGAATCCTCCCTCCATGCCATGATGAAAGCCTGGATGACCTTCGCCCTGGCCAATGTAGCCGGCATCATCCTGCACATCTCCGCACTGGCGGCCGTGGTGGTGCTCTGGCTGGTCTGGAAAAACAAGAGAGTGGTGCATCTGCTGCCGTCAGAGCCGGACAAGCGCCTGGGCGCCCCCCACGGAGCGTCCCAGAGCCGCCCCGTGAACTACTGCATACAGGACAGCCGCGGGCCGAACTCCATCGGACGCAGGCAAATGCGCCAGCACATGCGCGACGTCTCATGACAGAATCATCCCCATCCCCCGGAATCCGCGCCTCTCTGAATGAGGCGGGAGAACTGGTACTTACCGCGATGAACGCTCCTCCGGAAGCCGTCATCCGAATGGACGTGAATGCGGACTCTCCCCGCATGCTCTGCACGCAAGGCCGCTATCTGGCTCCGGTGCAGGCTCCGCCCGGCGCGCGCATCCGCTTCCGCCTGTTCCGGGGAAAGCGCGGCATTACGCCCCCGGAAACCTTCATCATGCCCGGACCTCCTCCCGCCCAGGCCGTCCCCTCCACGCTGATTCCCTGCACCCAGGACCGGGACTTCATGATTTACGACTGGGCGTCCCGGCATGAAGCCGCGTGCCGCATCGTGCGCGAAACACACCCGAACCTCCTCTTTATCGGAGACTCCATCACGCATTTCTGGGGAGGTGCGCCCGTGGACGAACCGCACCGGGACATTTTACAGAAATCCCCGGAAACATGGAACCTGTGCACGGCGGGAATGCGGGCGGTCAATCTGGGGTTCGGCTACGACCGGGTGGAAAACGCCCTGTGGCGGCTCCGCCACGGTGAACTGGACGGTGCGAAAGACAATGCCGTTTGCGTGGTGCTCCTAGGCACGAACAACCTTGCGGAAAACACGGACGGGGAAATCCTGGAAGGCATTCGTGCCGTCTGCCGGGAAATCACCGGCAAACTGGCAAAAGCCGTCATCATCCTCCAGGGATTTTACCCGCGCAACAGCGCCCGGGAAGGTACGGCGGAACGCATTGCCGGCATCAATCTCCTCCTGAACCGCCTGGCTGCAGAAGAAAATTTCATTTATACGGAACCGGGACGCGTCATGGCTAATAGCGACGGATACGTCCCGGAAGAGCTTTCCAGCGACGGACTGCACCCTTCTGCGGCCGGTTACGCACGCATCGCCGCCGTGCTGGCCCCCGTCATCAGACAGGCGGCAGAACGGGAAAAATGACGCCGGCAAGAAACCGGACCCATCTTCCGGTGTTTTTCTTCATAGAACCTTCAGCGGAACCACAACCATGAACGAACAGGACGATACAAAACTCTGGCAGATTCTGGGCCATGCCTCCCAACCTGCGCCAGGGGACGATTTTGCCCGCAAGGTCATGATGCGTATTGAAAGGGAAGAATGCGCTCCCGCCGTTCCGGTGGAATCTATTCATCACTTCAAGCGGCATTCCTTCCGCATTTGGGGAACTGCGGCGGTGGCCCTGGTGGCAGCCGTCATCGGCATTGCAGCCCTGATGGAACCTTCTGCTCCGGAAACGGCGCCCCTTTCCATCGCCGCCTTGAATATTGACGATGTGCTGGTGGAGGAAGCCGGGCTGGCTCTGGGGCAGGAAAACCTGGTGGACGCTCTCTGCGTACTGTCTTCCACGGAAACGGGAGTCATTTCCTCAGATAATATTCAGGATCTTCTTCTATAATCAGGAAACGGGGACGCTGGAACCAGCCGGACGCCAGGCGCGGCTCCCGTCTCCAGACAGATCGGGGGCCTTCCTATCTTTCTCCGATCATAGCCCGTTATCCCCTCTACCTGGGACCGGACCTTTCATCCTATTCCAAAGCCGGCGGGACAAACGGACGGACGGGAAAAATTGACGCTGCTGACGGTTCCCTTTGACGTACACGCCCGTATCGTTTACAACGGGGCATATCCCATGCAGGACTTCCTTTCCACTGTTATTCTTCTGTTCATCGTCATCGACCCGGTGGGTCTGGCGCCCATGATTCAGGGAATGCTGAAAAAATACTCGCCCGCCCAGCAGAAGGCTATTCTGACGCGGGAGCTTGTATTTGCGTTGAGCCTGTTGCTCCTTTTCTTCTTTTCCGGGAAATTCCTGCTGAACCTGCTGGGGCTGGAACCTTCCACCCTGAGCATTTCCGGAGGCATCCTGCTGTTTCTCGTAGCGCTGGGCATGGTCTTCCCCGCCAAGGATATGCTTTCTTCCTCCGGACGGGCGAACGGAAAAGACGAACCCTTCATTGTTCCCATCGCCATGCCCCTGATGGCCGGCCCCTCTTCCCTGTCCATCATTATGCTGCACGCCTCCCAGACTCCGGACAGCATTTCCCAGATGACTTATGCCGGAGCCATTGTGACCGCCTGGTTCCTCTCCGGAATGGTGCTTTTCATCGCCCAGAAGTTCCTGCGTCTGCTGGGAGAAAAAGGGACAATCGCCCTGGAACGGATGATGGGCATGGTGCTCATCATGATTTCCGTCCAGATGTTTATGAACGGCCTCGCCGGCTACGGCGTCAAATAAAAAGACGGTTCCGACCATGCTTTGGCTTCTGCACGGCAATCTGGGTTCTCCGGCGGATTGGAAACCCGTCATGGAATTTCTTCGTGCCGGAGGAGTGGAGGCTCGCGCCCTGAACCTCTGGAGGTATCTGGAATGCTGCCCAAAAAGCCTGAAGGATATGGGTCGCGTGCTGTGTTCCGAAATAGCCTCCCAGGATCGCCACCCCCTCCTCTGCGGCTATTCCCTGGGAGGCAGGTTGGCCATGCAGGCCGTTTTGGCCCACCCCCCTCTCTGGAAAGGAGCCATATTCGTCAGCGCCAATCCCGGCCTGGAACATGAAGAGGAACGGGCGGCGCGGCGGGCGAAGGATGCGGAATGGGCCGTCCAATGCCTTTCCGCTTCCTGGGAAAGCTTTTTGAAGGAATGGGATGCCCAGGGCGTATTTAAAGGCAGTCCGCCTCCTCCGGACCGTTCTTCCCTGAAACCGTGGCGCAAATCCATCTCCCGCGCCTTTATTGACTGGTCTGTGGGCGCACAGGAAAACCTGGCTCCGCTTTTGAAGCAATCCCCTGTTCCCCAGCTGTGGATTGCCGGGCAGCGCGATGCCAAATTCAGCGCCCTGGCGCGGCGCATGGCGGGAGAACAAGCTGTCATCATCCCTCATGCCGGCCATCGGCTTCCCCTGGAAACGCCGGAAAGGCTGGCGGAATGCCTGCAACCATCTATTCTGCAAAACCTATGAACGATCCTGAAATACCGGATGCGGAAGATTTGAGAAAACTGGTGGAGGAAATCGCGCAGACCCACATCCCTTTCGGCATGTACGGTCCTGCCAAATACCCGCCCAAGGGATGTCCGCTGATGGACGTCCCCCAGGAATATCTGGCCTGGTTCCAGGCCAAAGGGTTCCCGAAAGGAAAACTGGGCCGTCTGATGGAACAGTGCCTGCTGTTGAAAGGGAACGGACTGGACTCTCTTTTTGACCCCTTCCGGAAAGCCAACGGCGGGCGGACGAAAAAAAACGCCCGCCGCCGCGTGTGGGATTTTGAAAATGAATGACCTTCCTCCGCGGCAGAAATGCCCCCTCCGGCAAATCAGGAAGAAGGAACCATCTTCACTTCCAGGCTTACGCCCCCTTCTTCCTTAACAGCCAGCACGTAAAAAACCCCGTCCTCTTTCTTCCCTTGCGTGACCACAATGGTCAGGCTGCCGCAGGACAGCCTGACGCCGTCCGCCGGAACGGAAAAGATCCCCAGTTCCGCCAGGAGTTCAAGCGCTTGAATGCCGTCCCTCACACGGATGGTTTTCCCGTCGTCTGCCATCTGCTTCTTGACTTCCTGCCAGGCGGCGGCAAGCTGGCGGGGTTCCCGCTGCCGCATCTCCGCCGGGGACAAGGACGGCAGAACCATGCACAGCACGGCGGACAGGGTAATCAACAGTTTCTTCATGACAGGGAGGCGGAGGGAAGCTGCTTGTCTAATGCGTTCTGGAACTTTTCCAGGGCCAGCATGGCATGGCATGATGCTTTCCGGTCAATGGAAAGCGTCAGGCCGCAATAAGGGCACCTGATGGAACCGGACAGCAAGTCCGGAATGGTCGTAGGGAAATATACTCCGCATTTGGGGCAGTCAAGCCCCGGAGTGCGCTGGTAGGAATAAGTTGTTTTCTGGTCCATGTTATTTCTTTCTATTAATCATTCTTTTCCCGGGAAGGGACATCCTCATAATGCGGCCTGGAGGCCAGCTGGAGAAATTGGGACAGGCCGGAAGGCATGTCCGCCTGCTGCATGGAGACATGGATTTTCATGTTCGCCTGCAGGGAGGAAGAAGCCCCTCTCCCGGACTGCGGAGCCAGGGAAGCCCGAAAATTCAGCCCTTCATCCCGCTCTCTTCCGCGGGGGGACTCCACCTCTCCCCTGTTCAGGGAAAAATGTTCATTCGGCGCGGCGGCTACGGCGTCAATGATATTGATGTCAAAATCAAAATCCGCCTGCTTGATTTGCAGCAGCGGCAGCGTCACCAGGCTGACGAGCGGCACGCTGACCTTCTTTTCCGCGCCGCCGGAAGCGTCGCTGTCCGTAAAATTGAAGCTGATCAACCTCAACGCCCCGGTGGAACCGTCCACGGGATTGTAGGACTCAAAGGCCAGGGACATGAAATGCTTCATGTAGCGTTCCGCGGACATCGCATCCGCGTCAATCGTTGCGACCAGCGGCGCCGAAATCAGCTGCTGCAGGCTCATAATGTGCCCGCTCACCTTATTATTATTTGTAGAATCACTCATCATCTATCACTATTGCGCGGACAAACCGGAAACATCATTCTGCTTCGCCAGAACGGAGGGAATGGAAGCAGGGGATATATTCAGGCGCAGGGTCTGCACGGCTTCCTCCGGCATCTTTTTCAGCTTGTCCGCCTCTATTTCCACATCCACCACCACACTGCTTTCCTGCCTGGTGAGGACGTACTTTTCCGCCAGAGCGGCCAAAAAAGAGGAAAGGCCTTCCCGGAGATTGGCGCGGCATTCCTGCCTGAGGGGGTCTCCGCGGGTTCCCTGGAACAGATCCTCCAGCTCTGGATTATCCATGAACTCCCTTTCCGCGACGCCTGCCAGAAGCTCCAGCAGCAATCCTCTGTCCAGCCCGGGTTCCGCCTTCAGGAGCGCACCCTCATGAGCGGAAACGGCTGCGGAAATTTTCTTCCCCAGGTAGGAGCAGAAATTCTTTTTCCACTGTTCCTCCCTGGCCAGCAGGCTTGAGAAGTCGCTTCTCGCTTCGTCATCCGGAAGGCTGGAATGCACTACGGCCATCACAATGGAACGGATGGCAAACGCTGGTACGCGCTCTTCCAGTTCCTGCCGGAACAGGCTCCACTGCTCCGTGTCCGCAACCTGTTTCTCCTCCATCCCGGAAGTTCCCGTCACCGCATATTTCAAATCGAATTCCAGGGAGCCTATCTGGGCGCTGGGCAGCGGGAAACCGCACGCACGGCCTCTCTTCCCATACTGGCGCGCCAGTGATGCCGCGTGGCAGTTTGCCGCATGCTGCGCTTCAATAATGTCCTTCAGCAGGGATTCCACGATGAGATTAAGACGGGACATGGCTCTGGAATGGAGGAGAAATCGCTATGGTTCGGTTATCAGGCGCCTACAGCCACCTTCCTCTTGAGTTCTCCAGCGCTCACCGTGCAGTTTCTGGCGTCTTCCCTGGAAAGTGTGTATTCCTTGCCGGAATCCGTTTTCACAATCCTGGCTTCATTCCCCGCACCGTTTTCAAATATTTCCGTCGCTTCACCTATCCGCAGGGTGATGGCTTCCGGGTCAAACAGACCCTCCCTGTTTTTGTAGGAGGTTATCAATTTCACGGTTCCGTCGTCCTGGATGGCATGCTGCACGTCCAGGAACCCTTCCGGAGAAACGACGGAAATGCTATTGTTCAGCATCTCCAGCACCTTGGCCATCCCGGCAGGCATACTGTCCTGTCCGGCATGGACGGCTACGTCCATGGTATATTCCACGCTGTATTTGGAATCCCTGGTCGCAGAGGAGTCCTTTTTGCTGGAATAGCTGGCATTCATGCTGCCGCGCGCCCAAAAGCACCTTGCAGAGGCGGAAACGCTGGTGTCTACGGCATTGGAGGAATTTTCCGTCTCCGCACTGGCGGCAGACGCGCTGATATTCGCCTTGAAATTGATGTCGATGGAGTTAATGGCGATATAGGGAATGGGGACGATGGTCAGAAGGGGAACCGTAATCTGAGCCATGTGGCCGTCCTTGATGAACTGGAAGGAAACGTTCACCGTCTTCTTCTCTTCCCCATCCGCGTACAGGCCCACGTTCTGGATGAATTCCCAGGAAGTCCGGGCCGCCTGGGCCTGTGCTTCCACACAGGCGACCAGGGGACCGCCGATGATGTTGCCGAAAGGCAGCGACTGCAGGGAAGAAGTCGCTGTCTCTGCTGCTGATTTGTCAATTGCCATTATTTATTTCTATTTTTGGTTCAGGTTCATTGATATGCCGCCTTCCGGCGACGTCGTGAATCATGTGGTCATTCCGGTTCTGCTTCCACCCCGCCTTTCCGGCCGTTCCGTTTCGCTTTCCGGGAACGCCGCAGAGGTCTGCGCGGCGCCCCGGCACCTATTTGGAAAACGACAGCATGTTCAAACTGCCCAGCACTTTTTTCTTCATGAATTTGCTGATGGGAATGGCAACGACGCCCACCTGGAGGAAATTGCCCGCAATGGATTCTATATGCAGCTTGTTAACCAGGTAGGAACGGTGCACGCGAATAAAATATTCCCCATCCAGATGCTCGGATACCCGCGCCAGAGGAGCGGAAACCAGGATGGACGGCATGCCGTGCACATGCAGCGTGCAATAACTTCCGCCCGCCTCCACATACAGGATATGCTTCATCAGGATGCGCTGGAATCCGTCATTCATTTTCACGAATACCATGGGGTTCCGGGACAGGGAAATCCTTGCGTTTTTCTCTGCCGGAGGGAAAAGGGCTTCATCCTTCATTTCCATGATTTCCAGCTTGTCCCCTTCTTCCACCGGCTCCGGCACCGGAGCATAGCAGACCCTATCTTTTTTAGTGACTTTAATAAATTGAACGGTCATTCAAAAATCATAACAAAAACTTTAAATCATCAATAAATCTCTCAATGAATAACAAAAATGGCCTTTTGAAACCAAAATCCACTCTTTCGGGTGGGAAGAGGAACCCATGCCGCTCCATGAATTCAGGGCCGTCCCCCTCCTGCACCGCTGCCCGAATACCTCTGACGGCAGCCCGGAAAACGCCTCCTAATGGACAGATTCCATCCTCTGCAAAACGGATACTCCAGGGAGCAGGAATCTTTCATGACAACATAAAATCAGATTCGCGCCGTGGCCAGGAAGACCACATGCATGACGGAAACCAGCGTTACAAAATACATATCCGCCCGCACGGACGGCACAGAGGAAAAGGGGCCGGCCATGCCGAGGCTCAAAGCTCCATGAGGACACCGGGAAATACAGTCGCGGCACAAAGTGCAGCGCCGGGAAATGCGGCAGGCCCCGCCCCCGCGCGAGATGGCGAGATCACGGCAGGCGGAGGCGCACCGCATGCACCCGGTGCATGTCTCCCTGACGCGCATGCGCCACGGGGACAGCCTGCCCAGCAAACTGGCGGCCAGCCCCATGGGGCAGAACCTGCTGCAATATTCCCGCACACCGCTTTCGGAACTTTTCTTCCAGGCAAATGGAGCCGTGAGAGCTACGGCGAACGCCGCCGCCAGGGCATACTCCAGCGGAACGCCCCACACGGACAAAAGGAGGGGAATCCCCACAGCCGCGGCAAAGGAAAACCACCTCCAGTCACAGGCTTTTTTTCCATCCTGCACCGGATGCCCCTTCCTGCGGGAAGAAGCGGCGGCCAGGCAGTCCCACACCCCGAAGTAGCACAAATGGCTGCACCAGGAACTCCCGGCCATAAGGACGGATACGCTGAACAATGACAGCATGAAAAAACCTTCTTCCCGGTAAACCGGACCGGAAATCATCATAAACGGCACGGGAATATGGAGCTTCCCCGTCATCAGCAGGGAGGAAGCCACTGTCACTCCCAGCAGAAACTGGAGAAAAAAAGTGGAGGCAAACACAGTCCACATTATTTGCCGCCTGCGCGGAGACGTCTGCGGATTCAACAAACCTCCCGCGCAATAGCCGCCCCACCAGGCCAGGAGAAGAATCGCCAGCCCATTGGCTCCCTGCCACGGCAAGATGCGCTCCCCCATCAGCAAACGGAAAGGAACCAGCTCATCCAGCAAAAACAGAAGCAATATGGAAACGGAAAATACGCGGCTGCGGGCCAGCTCCGGAATGGGCAAATTCTTTTCTCCGCGCCTCCGCCATAGAATGGCCGCCGCATGAAGCAACAGCGCGGCAGCCGGAATGGAAGTCCAGAGCAGGAAAGGCCCCCCTTCTATCATCCGCAACCTGGCCAGATGCCAGGCTTCCGCCCCCCAGAAAAGCAGGGCGGCCTGCAGCAGAAACGTGATGCTCCTGCGAAGCCAGCCGCGACGGGAAAATGAAAAAACCGCCAGGCCCATGCACAAAACAGCGCCCGCACACATCCCGCCGCGCAAAAAATAGGCGGCCGTCATCAAAAAGCAGAACAAGGAGATGAGTCCGGGGCCGGTCATGGCATCGTGGGGCCTGTCTGGCCCCCCCAACATAAGGGAAAAGACCGGTTGCGCCAGAAAAAACGGTTCATCCTACTGTAAAGAGAGCCTCATTGCGTCACGCTCCGCCGGAAACGCGGGGCAGGAAAATATTTCCGCGTCGCCGCTCCGTCCGGAAGTCTCCGAAATACGCGGAAGAACACCGCTCCACAGCGATGAATACTGCGGAAAAACTCCGCCGGAACGGCGGGCTCCATGCGCGGCCTCCGTTTGGCCGGGCATGGAGCCGTATCAGGATGTTAAATTACAATTTTTTGGTGTTCAGTTTTTTATCCACCACCATGCCGTCCGTAAGCTTCGGCTGGAACTTCATATCGCGCCGGGCCTTGAACTTCAGCACAAACAATTCGGACGTCCCCTCTACAGGCTCTTTGTCTCCGATGTTGACGAAGGTGGGATACAGGGCCTTGGTCCCGTTCGTATGAAGCCTGTCGTTCGTCAGGTTCTCCATCTTCTTCATGTTCTTAACCTCCACGCCTACGAATTCCAAATCCTTGGGATCGTACGGGAGGGCGAAGCTCAGGGCATTCACCAGACGGAGGTTCCGGCCCTTCACGGTCACCTTGACGGAGTCTCCCCTGGCGTATCTCTTCTTATCGGCGCTGAGCAGAATCTTTCCGTCCACGCGGGCTTTCTTCTTTGCCTCCCCGGCGGCTTTTTTCTTCTCGTCGGCCCCTTCCTTCTTATCCTCTTCCTCGTCTTTCTTGGCGTCTTCTTCCTGCGGCTGGTCGGCTTCGTCTTCCAGCTGGGTGGCTACCACGGAAATATCGTAAGCGTCAATAAGGCCATTCTTGTTGATGTCTCCGTTGCTGATGTAGCCTTCAAAGTCAGAATCGCCTTTCCGCAGCCCCGTGTAGTTGATGTAGGAGGTCAGGTCGTTTCGGTCAATCTTGCCGTCATTGTTGATGTCGCCCGGCAGATAGCTTTCCGTGCCCGGCACCTTGAAGACGTATATTTCCCTGCCGGAGCCATAGTCGCCCACGCCTTCCGTGACATTCAGCTTGATGTAGCGGGCCGCGGGAGCATCCTTGAAGTTGAATATCTTCACGTCGCCATTCTTGTCCCATTGGAACGTGCCGGCCTTCGCCCAGTTCTCCCGGTCCATGCTGTAATAAACGGAGCCTTTCAGCAATGTGCCGTTGCCGCCGTCCTCGCGGGGAACGTAATGGAACTTCTCAAGCTTGTTGATGGTCTTCAAATCCATGACCAGGTCAAACGGCACGGCCTTCTCGCCATGCTTCGTGTGCCAGGCATCCTTTTCCTTGAAGTCAAACAGCTTCGCCAGGGAACTGCCCTGGTTTTCGACACTCGTCTCGCCCTCAATTCCGGGAATGGCGAACTCAAGCGGGTTGGCTTTCGTCTTCGCGCTGACAGCCGTCCACGCGGAATGGCCGTCCTTGTTGACGGCCCGCACCTTGAAGGAATAAGGCGTTTCAGCCTCCAAATCCTCAAACAGGAATTCCGTCCCTTTGATGGTGGTGTACAGCATTCCGCCGAATTCGATTTCATAGAAATCGGCATTCGGAACGGCGTCCCACGTGGGCTTCAGGGTATAGGCCGCCGCGTTTTCCTCCGTCACCGCAGCATTGGCGGGAGCGGTCAGCGCGCCGGAAGAAAGGCGATGCTTTTCAGCGGGTTCAAACCGGAACCCTTCCACGGAAAGCACCGTGGGGGCCGCCGTAATATCCGCCGCGCCCAGTTTCACCAGCAATTGAGGGTTCCCGGAAATCACCTTTTTCTCAAAATCGCTCCCCTTCGTCGCGAACCTGTTCAGGTTGGGAGCCCGGTCATAAAAATAAACATTCTCCCTGGACTTGAAATCCTCCATGGAATTCGCTTCCGCCAAATTAACGCTGTTTTCCCCGATTTTGGCGGAAACCCCGGACGGCTTCTGCGTCACGTTGATGCGGAACTCCGTAGCCTTCTTCTTCTGGAAGCCGTTGAAATCCCCCACCGCCGGATGAACGGTGACGGTCACGTTGTTCTTGTCGTCCACCCGGGATTCAACCAAAGTGCGGACGCCTTTGCCGGCCCTGTATTCCTCCGTCACGCCGTCGTCGTCATACACGGTGAAGGAAGTGCTGCCGTGCGGATAAAGCTCGTAAATGCGCAGGTTCGGATTAATTTCCGAGACATTGTTGCTCGGATTCGCCATGGGAATAATCGCGCCGTTTTTGACGAACACGGGTAGTTTCCACAGAGGCGCGTCAACATCATTATAAATCTTGCCTCCCTCATACAAATCCCCGGTGAAATAATCAATCCACTGTCCTTCCGGCAGGTAAATGCCGTGGCGGACGTCATTCCCCTCCTCGTCCGCCCTGGTTTCCTGGTAAATGGGAGCCACCAGAAAATAGGGGCCGTACAGGAACTGGTACTGCGTCGCCTTCCCCAGCGTGTAGGGATTGGGATATTCCAGGAACATGGCCCGGATCATGGGCAGGCCGGAAACGGACTCCTCCGCGATGCTGTAGGCGTACGGGAGCAGTTCCGACTTGAGCTTGAGATACCACCGGTTAATGGAAGTATAGGGTTCCCCGAAGGCGTGGGGATACTTTTCATTGGCTCCCCAGCCGTCCATATTCAGCTCCATGGGGGTGAACGTTTTCCACTGGAAATCACGGACATTCACCAGCGGGTTCTTGCCGCCGAAAATGCCGTCCATGTCCGAACAGATGTTGGGCTGCCCGGAAAGTCCGGAGCCGATGTAGGTGGGAATATGGAAACGGATGTACTCCCAGACGCCGCCCGTCTGGTCGCCCGACCAGATGCCGGCATACCGCTGGGTTCCCGCCCAGCCGTCCAGGGAAATGATGAACGGGCGGCTGTTGTCCCCGTAGTAGGTCATGATCTGGGCCACGTCCGTAATGCCGTTCAGCCCGAAAGAATAGCCCGCGCCTACCCAGGCCACGTCCGTCTTCAGCACGCGCACTCCGGCGTCCCGCACCTCCTTCACGATATCCCGCTGCAGCAAAGCGCTGATTTCCGGCTTGGGATGCAGGTCGGACTGGGTCCACAACCCGATTTCCACGCCGTTCTTCCTGGCGTAGTCCGCCAGACTCTTCAAATTCGCAATATTGCCGTCCAGGGTATCCGTCTGGCCGTACCCGGCTCCGTAGCCGTCGTTCGGCAGAAGCCATCCCAGCGGCATGTCATGGGCCTTGTAACGGTCCACGACGGCGCGGCCGGAAAACTGGTAATTATTCAATTCCCCGTTCAGGGATTCCTTAATGCCTCCGTTATCCTTCTGGCTTTCCTTGTACCGTTTCCCGTCCTCAAACAGGATGCCTTTTTCATCTTCCTTCCAGTAATCCCGGTTATAGGCGTTCAGATGCCCTTGGTAAAAGGCGAACTTGGGCAGCAGAACGGGAGCGCCGGTAAGCTGGTAGAAATCCCTTAAAAGACTGACCGGCCCGTCGTTGACCATGAAAAAGACATCCAGATAATTTTCATCATGCGAGAGGTTCACCAGATTCTCTTCCCTGGAACCGAAATCATACTGCCCTTTCTTGAAGGTATGCCACATGACGCCGTACCCGCCGGTGGACCAGTAAAAGGGAGTGGGGGAAGCCACGCCGCCATCCGTCCAGCTGTTCTGGTTTTCTATGGAAATGACCTTTCCCCTGTGGGAAAAACGGCCGTTCTGCACGCCGCCGCCGTAAAAATATTCGTCCGGCTTCGCCTTCAGGGAAAAGCTGGTTTTGCCCTTTTCAAAAAGGATGGGGGATGCCTGCTCCGCCACCACGGAATGATCCTTCAGATTGATCACCTTGAAAAGAGAGGTCTTTTTATTTATCTCAATCCTGACCTTCCCCGTAGTGATGACAACCGCATCCTCCTTCTGGTCCACATCCAGCCGGGAAACCGGCTTCCGGGGATTGTCCGACAGAATGCGGGCTTCCGGTTCCGCCTTGGGGTCGCGGATAATACCGCCTTTGTCATCTCTGAAAATACGGAAAATGTTATCCCCGTAAAAATCCAGCGTCATCCGGCGGTTGTTGTCAAGCAGCACTTCCACGGCGGCAGGATTGATTTTTCTGGCGCCTTCAACGGCCTGGACCTGTTGTCCAGGAACCGGCTCTTCCAATGCGGCAAGTGCGAAGCCCGAGAAGGAAATGGACAATCCGAAAGCCAGCAGGACGGAATTCCGGAACATGCCATGGTCTATTGAGTTTCCCATCATTGTAGTGTTCTATATTATTCAGCGGAGCGGCATTGCGGAGAGGATGCAAACAGTCGTTTCCCGACGGGCAGCAGACCGCTTTCATTCATTGTGCCGTCTAATGGCGCAGGTTATCTTGCCGCACCATACCCTTTGTCCGTAACCGTAACAAGGTCAAAGACGGCAGTAACGGCGCGCCATTGCTCCACACGTTTATAAAATACCTGCCCACAAAAGGTTACCTTTCCATGATGACATTATTTCTTCTCCACGGCATCACATCGTCAAATGAACCAAGCGCGCTGAAGCCCTTACGGTAATCCCTGGCGTATATTCCCCCGGCACCGGGAACTGCCCGCCTGCGCGGCGGAATGCCGCGGACAACAGAACAGCAGGAAATAATATGCAATTCCTGTTTATTGCCGTTTTGAACAGAAGATTATGTTCTGCATTCCCGGACCGGCAATTAATCCGGAGCGGACCGTTCCAGGAAGAACGCCGCAGGCCATCCGGGAGCAGGGGGCGTCACGCTGACAGTCTGAACTCATTCGGGGAACATCCCGTATTCTTCTTGAACATGCGGCTCAGGTGATGGGGATACTTGAACCCCAGTTCATAGGCGATTTCACTGACGGATTTATTGGTGGCGCAGAGAAGCTCCTTGGCTTTGTCCACCAGCTTGAGCTGGATATGCTCCTGGGGCGTTTTTCCCGTCTCTTTCTTGACGAGATCCCCGAAATAGTTGGCGGAGAGATGCAGTTCATCCGCGAAATACTGCACATAGGGCAACCCCTGTTCCTGAGGCTTTTCTCCTTCGAAGTAGGAATCCAGCAGGCGTTCGAACTCCGTCAGCACATCCCTGTTCACATGCTCGCGGGTGATGAACTGGCGGTCGTAAAAACGCATGCAGTGGTTCAGAAGGACTTCTATATTGGCCGTCACGATGGACTTGGTATGCCAGTCAACGCCACGTTCCAGTTCCTCCCGGATTTCCGTCAGGCCGTTCAGGAACAGATGCCTTTCCCTCTCCGACATATGGAGGGACTCGGAAGCGTCATAGGAAAAAAAGGTGTAATCCCTCATCTTGCGCCCCAGGGAAGTGCCGCGGAGCAAATCGGGATGGAACAGGAGCGCGTACCCTTCTATCCGGAAATATTCCCCGTTGTCATCATTGCCCAGCACCTGGCCGGGAGACACGAAGACAAGAGTGCCCTCCTGGTAATCATAATAATGCCTTCCGTACCGCAGGTCTCCGCATTTCAGGTCCTTCAGAAAAACGGCATAAAACCCGTAAGCCTTGCGGACATGCCGCAGCGGCGGGACCCTGGAAAAATCAACGACGCTGACCAGGGGGTGCAGCGTTTCCTGCCCCAAAAAGGAGTTATAGTCCCCTACGGAATCCATGTTCAGAATAATGCTCATGCCCTTTCTCCTGCTTTTGACCGAAGCATAGCAGGCAGGGCCCCGGCTATCCAGTTCATTCCGGCAATCTGTAATCATGGTAGGAAAACCTGTAATCCGTCTATCGGAAAAAATAGAAATCCTATGGTAGTTTTGCAGGCATGGAAACAATTAACGGGCAAAACATGCCATGCAGGGAGCTGGGCAAAAGCGGCCTGAAGGTTTCAGCCATAGGCCTGGGCTGCATGGGAATGAGCCATGCCTACGGAGCGCCCGCAGACAAAAAGGAAATGACGGAACTCCTGGCCCGGGCCGTGGATATGGGATATACATTTTTTGATACGGCGGAAGCGTACGGAACGCACGGGTGCCCTCACGACAACGAAGAACTGCTGGGGAAAGCTCTGGCGCCCTACCGGGACAAAATCGTTATTGCGACCAAATTCGGAATCCGCTTCAGCGGCACGGCAGGAACCGGGCCGTCCCCGCTGATCACAGATTCCCGCCCCGGCACAATCCGCCAATCCGTGGAAGGTTCCCTTAAAAGGCTGGGAGTAGAACGCATCGGCCTGTATTACCAGCACCGCATGGATGATTCCGTGCCGCCGGAAGAAGTGGCGGGCGTCATGCAGGAGTTGATCCGCGAAGGCAAAATCGCGCATTGGGGTATTTCCGAAGCAACGGAGGAAGCCATACGGCGCGCTCACGGGACATGTCCGATCACCGCCGTCCAGAACCGTTATTCCATGATGGCGCGCCATCATGAATCCCTTTTTCCCGTACTGGAAGAACTGGGCATCGGCTTTGTGGCGTTCTCCCCCCTGGCCAACGGCCTGCTTTCCGGCCGCTACGACCAGAATTCCACATTTGAGCCGGGTACGGACTACCGCAGCTCCATGCCTCAGTTCAAACCGGAAAGCTTTGCCGCCAACAAGGATCTCTTCCTCCTGCTCCGCAGGCTGGCGGAAGAAAAACAGGCTGCTCCGGCACAAATTTCCCTGGCGTGGATGCTCTGCAAAAAGCCCTGGATCGTTCCCATTCCGGGAACACGAAAGTTCTCCAGACTGAAAGAAAACGCAGAGGCAGCCCATGTAATCCTGTCCGCGGATGAAGTCCGGCAGATCGACGCCGCGCTTTCCTTCATGAACATGTCCGACGTGTTTGGAGGAAGCCCCATCAAAGAAAAATCAGCAAACCGTTAATCAGCAAATCACGCTTTTCTTCCCTTGCGGAAACATGACAGCTCAATACCCTTCATGACATGATGAAAATACCCCAATTAATCCTCCCTGCCTTTTTCTTATCAATATTCACGCCTCCGGCCATGATCCAGGCGGAAGACAGCACTCCTGTTCCCGCCGCGGAACAAGCCCCCCTGCTTATTGCGAGGCAGGGAAGCTTTGCTGTGGGCGGGAGCATTCTGCAACGCCCGGGAACGTATGACAACAGCCGTTTTCCCGGCTGGGGAAACGCAGTGGAAGCCGGTCAGAGCTACCATGCCGACCACGCCGCCGTGGACTTCCAGATACCGGCCAGGGCCCGGGAACTGCCTCTGGTATTTATCCACGGCTATGGACAGTCCGCCCGGTGCTGGCAGACAACTCCGGACGGACGGGAGGGCTTCAATAACATTTTCCTGCGCAAAAGATACGCCATCTGCCTGGTTGACCTCCCCGGGAGGGGCCGGGCGGGCAGAACGACGGCGGAAACCGCCGTCAAGCCGCTTGCCGACGAGCAGTTCTGGTTTGACATCTTCCGGATCGGCGAATGGCCGGCATTCAACCCGGGAGTACAGTTCCCTACAGACAAGGATTCCCTGGACCAGTTTTTCCGCCAAATGACGCCTGATATCGGCACGCACGATATGGAAAAAGAACTCGACGCCCTGAGCGCCCTCTTCAAGCGCGTGGGCAAGGGAATTCTGGTTACCCACTCCGCAGGGGGATTCCCCGGCTGGCTGACAGCCATCCGCAGCCCGGAAGTGCGCGGCATCATTTCCCTGGAACCGGGCACTTACGTCTTTCCGGAAGGGGAGGTCCCCGAAGACATGCCCAGCCTCACCGGCACGATGAAGGGAATCGCCGTTCCGCCGGAGGAATTCAACAAGCTCACCCAAATCCCCATCATCCTCTACTTCGGAGACTATATTCCCGAAAACGTCACCGATAAGCTTGGAGGGGAAAACTGGCGCGTGCGCCTGCAAATGGGGCGCAAATTTGTGGAGGCCGTCAACAGGCATGGCGGCAATGCTGTTCTGGTGGAACTGCCCAAAATCGGCATCCGGGGAAATACGCATTTTCTGATGTCAGACAAAAACAATAACATCATTGCCGGCCATATGGCCGCCTGGCTCCGGCAAAACGGCCTTGACAGGTAACAGACATCATCCCCCGCACATTTACTTTCTGCGGTCGCCATCCGTAATCATGGTAAGAAAACCTGTAATCCGTCTATCGACGGGAAGAGAGTCTTTCATGATAGAATGGGAGCTGCTTGAAAAACCAAAGTACATGCCATGAAAACAAAAGCCATTATTTCAATCGCCCTTTCCCTGGCTTCCTTCAACTCACCATTAAACGCACAGCAAATGAATACAAATGATTCTCCGGCCGTCTCAACAGCCCATTCCGCCAAATCCCCATTTACGGAAGTAAAAGGGATTAAAAGCCACAACGGTAATCCCTGGGGGCTGGTTTACCGGGGAGCCATCACGGAAAACGCGGAAGGCCGCGTGAACATCCATCCGATCACCTATATGCTGAACGGACTGCAAATTGCCGCCAATGTTTATACGCCTGCCGGATATGATGCCTCAAAAAAATACCCCGCCCTTGTCGTGGCGCATCCCAACGGAGGCGTGAAGGAACAGGTGGCCGGGCTTTACAGCCAGCGCATGGCGGAACAGGGCTACATCTGCCTGGCATTTGACGCGGCTTATCAGGGCGCCAGTGGAGGTACTCCCCGCCAGACGGATAAACCCGCCAACCGCATGGAAGACATCCGCCGCGCTGCGGACATTCTGCTGCAATATCCCGGAGTGGACGCCTCTCGTCTTGGCATTCTGGGCATTTGCGGCGGCGGAGGCTACACCCTGAAAGCCGCACAAACGGATAAACGCTTCAAGGCCGTCGCTACGCTCAGCATGTTCAACACCGGCCTGGTCCGCCGCAACGGGTTCCTCGACTCGCAGATCAACAGCGTGCAGGAACGCCTCTCTGACGCCTGCGCCGCCCGCCAGCGCGAAGCGGAAGGCGGTCAGCCGGAATACGTGGGGGACATGAAAGGAGTAACGCCGGAACAGGCGGCCAAACTGCCCTTTGACCTCTACCGGGACGGCTACGGCTATTATCTGCAAAGCCACGCCCACCCCAATTCCACTTTCCGTTACACTAAAAGCAGCCTGATCGACCTCTTTGCCTTTGACGCGAGCGAAGGAATGCATCTGATCAACCAGCCCCTGCTGATGATGGCGGGCAGCCTTGCCGACACCTTCTACATGACGGAACAATGCTACAGCCGCGCCACCGGAACCCGGAACAAGGAATTGTACCTGATCCCCGAAGCCACGCACATTAAGACCTATTACGTGCCGGAATACGTGGATCAGGCTGTCGGGAAGCTGGCGGAATTCTTCGGGGAAAACTTGTAAAACCCTTCTCCCAGGTTCATGAAACTCTCGTCTGTTGTCCTGTGCTGCCTGATGTCGTCCGTGTCGGCCCTGACGGCCAATTCCTCCCCTTCCAGCCAGGAATTGACTTTCAGGCAGAAACACATCGTCGCCATTGCCGCCTATACAGGCCAAGGCAATTTGCATCAACTGCGGCCGGCTCTGAATGCCGCCTTGGACAGTGGATTGACGATAAATGAAATCCGGGAGGTCTTGGTGCATTCCTATGCCTATTGCGGATTTCCGCGGAGCATAAGGGGGTTGCAGGCATTCATCTCCGTTCTGGATAAAAGAAAGTCCCGCGGCATAACCGACGCACCGGGCCGAGATGCCTCCCCCTTGAAGGACAAGCGCAGCCGCTACAATCGCGGCTGCGCCATTCTTGCGGAACTCTCCGGCGTTCCCGCCAATGCGCCGAAAGCCGCCTATGCCGAATTTGCCCCGGTCATGGAACGTTTCCTGAAAGAGCACCTGTTTGCAGATATTTTTGAACGGGACGTTCTGACTTATGATGAACGCGAATTGGCCACCGTTTCCATCCTTGCCGCCATAGGTGGTGTGGAACCGATGGCCCGCTCCCACATGGGCATCTGCCTGAACCTGGGCATAACACCCGGACAACTGTGCCAGTTGCTTGATATCGTATCCCGGAACATCGGCCCCGGTGAAGCAGACGCAGTCCGGAAAGAACTGAATACGCTGTTGCAGGAAAAAGGGCTGCCTGGTGTTTCCGGAACTGGACAAGTTGCGGGAAAAAGGGAAACACCCGCAAATCCTCCGCTCAGGAGACGTCGTGAAAATCCGGCCAAACATCGTTCATTGGCATGGAACCGCTCCCGATAGCGAATTTATCCATACCGCCATCGGTCTCCGGCAAAGCCAAAGCGGAGCCGTCCGGCTCAGCGCGGCAACAGAAAAAAGTATAATCAATTACCACAATAAAAATAGATGAAAACCTGGCTGTTCACTTCATTATTAATGTCAACGCTGGTCTTACCCGGTTCCTGCAAGGATGCAAAGGAAGAAAAAAACCTTCCTTCAGGAAAACCGCTGGTTGTATATTTCTCCGCAACGGGCAATACCAAAGCGGTGGCGGAACAAATCGCGAAACTGACCGGAGCGGATATCTGCCGGATTGAAGCCGCCGAAGCCTACAATACCGACCCTTACCACGACAGCGACCGCGTCAAAAAAGAAGCTTATGAGGACCTGCGCCCCAAGGTCGCCAACTTGCCTGAAGCCTCCCTGATGGCGAAATATGATACTATCTTCGTTGGCTCTCCAATCTGGTGGCATCAGCCCGCTATGGTCATTTGCACCTTTTTGGACGCATTTGACCTGAAAGGAAAAACGATCATCCCCTTCTTTACCTACGACGCGACTACTTATTTAAACGAATCCATGCAAAAAATTTACAGGCTTACGCCTCATTCCCGTCACATTCCGGCAACCCTTCCAGAAGACCTTGATCCAGGAGATATTACAACTCCCGGACGCGCCGATGACGAGGGAATCGACATGCCGGGCAGCGCCGCAGGCGTCAAAACATGGCTGAAAAAAATCAACATGCTGCCATGATTTTTGCCCGGGTTCTTTCATCCCCCTCAATTCCATCCATATGAAAACGTTGCAATACCACCCCTATGGCTGTTTTTGAATTGTCCTTTTTGCGGGAGGGCCATACTGTCCGGTCAGAGGAACATATAACATGCTGCCGGGAATAAAAACCGGCCATTTCAACTAATTTCACACGCCCATGGAACAACGTCCAGCCAAAGAAGTCATGATATTAACCGGAGCCGGGCAAATCGGCATGGCCATTGCCCGCAGAATAGGCAGCGGCATGAAAATCGTCATTGGCGATAAAAGCGTCGAGAACGCGAATGCCATGGCCCGGACAATGAATCAAGCCGGTTTTGACGCCACCCCCTTAGAAATGGACCTCTCCTCCCGAAACTCCATCCTGCATTTGATTGCAGAAGCACAAGAGTACGGCAACATTTCCATGCTCGTCAATGCGGCGGGGGTTTCCCCCAGCCAGGCATCCGTTGAAACCATTCTTCAAGTGGATCTCTACGGAACCGCCGTATTGTTGGAAGAGGTGGGGAAAGTCATTATGCCCGGTGGAACCGGGGTAACTATTTCCAGCCAGTCTGGACACCGCATGCCGGCGCTCACCCCGGAACAGGACGAACAGCTGGCCGTCACCCCTGCGGAAGAACTGCTTGCGCTTCCCCTGCTCCACCCGGAGCAGATTAAGGACACCCTGCATGCCTACCAGATGGCGAAACGCTGCAACGTCAAGCGCGTCATGGCGGAAGCCGTTAAATGGGGCGCCAGGGGCGCACGCGTCAACTCCATTTCCCCGGGCATTGTAGTCACCCCTCTGGCTCTTGATGAGTTCAATGGCCCGCGCGGCGAATTTTACAAAAATATGTTCGCCAAATGTCCGGCAGGCCGGCCCGGTACAGCGGATGAAATAGCCCATGTAGCAGAACTGCTGATGGGCGGCAAGGGATCTTTCATCACCGGCGCGGACTTCCTGATTGACGGTGGCGCCACCGCCTCCTACTTCTACGGTCCGTTGAAACCGCACGATTCAAAAGAGAAAATCTCTCAGACAAGCGAAAACGGCAGGCAAAGCACAAAATGAAGCTTACTGAAATCAACGCAGCATCAAAAGGGAAACACCGTAGATCATCCCAACAAAACAACATGAAAAAACGATCAGCGCACGTTGCTGGCGATGTTTCTCATGTTACCCATTTATAATAAGGACCAAAACGGATAACGGACCTCTACCCCTGACCGCATGGCTCTTCCGTCATCTTGGCATCCAGCCATGCAATATCTCCCCCCCCCCCCCCCGCGGAGTCATGATGGACTCCAAATCCCGGTCGCCGAGATTAAATATACGTTCCACCTCCTGTACATCACCGTCCCGGGCGCTTTCCTGGATCATCAGGCGGATTTCCTTTTCCGTCACCCTGTCAGTCGTATTCCTGACGTCCAGCAAATTGCATACGAGAACTGTGCTTTTGAAAGCACCCATATGAAGGGTGCTGCGGCACAAGAAAAGGCTTTCATCGGCACAGCCCCCAATTTGGAAATTACTTCCGGAGCACACATTCCAACCCTTTTGGACACCAGTTCCCCAAATACAAAAGCTCCCAGAAACAACAGACTCCCAATACCCTCCGGATGCTTTTTCATCCGTAATGAAAAAACCCTGCAAGCAATGGGCTTGCAGGGTTTTCAAATGGTTACGGGAGCAGGATTTGAACCTGCGACCTTCAGGTTATGAGCCTGACGAGCTACCTGGCTGCTCCATCCCGCGATTTAGAGAGCATCCGTAGAGGAGTGCGCGACCGTTATAAGGAATTTCCGCAGCATGTCAAGTACTTTCAAATAATTTTTTTATGCCTGCAGTTGTATGACAGAGGCCCTGAAACGCATTCCGGAGATGCAGGAAGGCAATAAACGGAAACAGCCGCTCCCCGATTGATTGGCTCACAACAGGTAGGAGAGCCGCCCGGTTCCGGCAAATGGGAACGGAAACGGAAAAGCGCCTTTCCCTGCACACGAAAAAAAGAAAGGATTCCTCGACAAACATTGTCAAATCTGTATATCTTGAAAGGTGCGGACGGGGTCCGCGCATTAACATCAACTAGAAAGAGGTACGACAATGCAAAAGGTAAACGTAAACACACCCATTACGATCACGGGGCGCCACGTGGAAGTCACAGACGCGATTCGGGAATTCGTAACGAAAAAGATTGAGGGGATCCGCCTGGATTTCCCGCGCATTATGGAGGTTAAAGTACTGCTTGATGTGCAACGCGACCGCAAGATTTCCCAGGTAATCCTGTTCTGCTCGGACCATATCACCATTGACGCCTCCACGGAAGGGACGGACATGTACGCCTGCATTGATGAGACAATCACCAAAATCATGCGCCGCATGCGCAAGCACAAAACGCGCCTGATGAAGAATTTCCGTCCCCATCACCAGGAAACCATCCGCAAGCTGGATGAAACGGTATATGACGATTCCGTGCTGGATTACCCCGGAGATTCCCAGGAAGACCCGGAACCCCTCCTCATTCACAGAGAAAGCTACAATCTCAAAAAGCTTTACAAGGAAGAAGCCATCATGGAACTGGAACTTTCCGATAAGCCATTCGTACTCTACAGGAATGCGCGGCGCGACGTGCTCCAGATCGTGTACCGGAGGCCGGACGGGGACTACTCTATCATTGAGCTTGGGAGCAGCCTGTAAGTGCAAAAAACGGTTTTGAAACAATCCGTTTTCCATAACGCATCAAAAAGAGCAGGACTTCAGAAACCGGAGGTCCTGCTCTTTTCTGTAATGCCGTGACATGGAACAAGAAAATCTCTTGATTTCTACTTGCCACCATTTACATTGGTGCCAGCAAACCTCCGTGGATGCGGAGGTTCCAGTAGTTAACAAACACTGTATTTAATTCGAATTATGAAGAACATCGCTATCCTCGCCATCGCCGGCGCCGCTTGCCTGGTCGCTTCCTGCTCCCAGCAGCAGCAGCAACAGCAAACCACCGCTCCTGCTCCCGCTCCGGTTGTGCAGGCCAAGGGCAAGTAAGTTTGCAGCGGGGTTTTGCCCTGCAACACTAGCAAATCATCCAATTAATCCGCACTCGGTGTACGCACTGAGTGCGTTTTTATTTGCCCTGAATCCGGGCTCCCTCCGCCATTTGCCGATTCGCCGGGATTTTCCTTAAAAACGGCGGATACCGCAAACTTCCGCCACGCAACACCATGTACCGGTTCCTGCCGGATCAGGCTTCCCCTTTATTCAGCGGCCGCCTTCGCCTCATTCTGCTGATCAGACTGGAATATCCGCTGAACCAGCATGGGGCGTTTCCTGGCCCACCCGGGCCAGACCAGGTGATGTTCCATGCCGTAGGAATGGCCCTCCGGAAAGGCCTTGGAAACAAATGGTTCCCGCCAGTCCTCCTCCCATTTGCCGCCTTCCCGGTCCTTCTGGGTCAGCGTCACCAGATGCCCGCAGTTCTTCCAGGCATCCAGAACAATGGAGCCCTGCAATCCCTTCCCTGCGGCATTGACATACACGCAACTGTGCTCCCTGCCCGTTCCACGGTCTCGAATCGTCAGCCCTATGCGGAAATACTTCACGGGCCGGCGGCGCAGGTCCCGGTACAAATCCTGCTGGACCTGCCAGCACAGCCCCCTGTCGCGCAGGTTGGAATTGACCAGAATATTGTTCAGCCAGCCAAACAGCACCGTCCTGTTGTCCCGGGCAATCGCGGCGGACTGGACCACGGCCGTGTCCGCCAGCCACCTGGCCTCCGCTCCGGCAGCGGGAAGAGTGGCCTGATCCGGCGGCAGCAGCGCCAGGAAGGCATTAGCCAGCCCGGACATTTGCTGCTGCACGTAAGGTTGTTGTATATAATCCTCCGCCGGAGGAGTACAGCAGGAACTCCATCCGCACAAAAGGGCGGCAGCAAGCAAAAGCCTGAATGTCTGCGTGGTCGGCATGGCGCGCCAAGGCTAGCAGACTACGCGTAAAAATCCAGTAAAGCTTTCAAAAATGCCTGCCTCCGCCCTGACGGCTCTTGCCTTCCCCTTTCCATCCCGGTAGAATACATCCTCTCTTCACCATGCTGACGATCAAAAATCTCACAAAATCCCACGCCGGACGGACCTTGTTCAGGGAAACGGAAATGACCATTAACTGGGGGGAACGGGTGGCTTTGGTTGGCCCCAACGGAGCAGGCAAATCCACCCTGTTCCGCATGATTCTGGGAGAAGACGCGCCGGACGAAGGCTCCATCAGCATGGATGAATACGCCATCGTGGGCTATCTTCCCCAGGAAGCCAGCGAACCGAAGGATGAAACCGTTCTGGAAATCGCCCTGGGCATCACGCCGGAAATGGAACAGGCCATCCACACCATCCGGACGGCGGAAAACGCCAACAAAACGGATACGCCGGAATACGCGGAAGCCATTGACACCTTCAACGCCGCCAACGGTTACCAGCTGGAGCCCAAAGCCAAGAAAATTCTCAAAGGGCTGGCCTTTCGGGAAAGCGACTTCCACCGCCCCGCCCGGGAAATGTCCGGCGGCTGGATCATGCGCGCGTACCTGGCCAAACTCCTTGTCCTGGAGCCGGACCTCCTGATGCTGGACGAACCTACCAACCACCTGGACCTCCTGTCCCTGCTGTGGCTCCAGCGATACCTGAAAAACTACCCCGGAGCCATCCTGATGATTTCCCACGACCGGGATTTCATGGATGAGCTGGTGGAAAGCGTGTACGACATCGACAACGAAGAACTGGTGGAATACCGCGGCAATTACTCGGACTTCCTCCAACAAAAGGACGTGCGCTTCGAGCAGCTTCAGGCGGCCTACCGCAACCAGCAGAAGGAAATAGCGCACATTCAGGAATTTATTGACCGTTTCCGCTCCATCAATTCCAAAGCCGGCCAGGTCCAGAGCCGCATCAAGCAGCTGGAAAAGATGAAGCTCATCCAAAAACCGGTAGCCCGCAGGAAAGTATTTAAATTCAACTTCCCCCAGCCGCCGCGCAGCACCCAGAAAGTCATTGAGCTGGAAAAAGTCTGCCAATCCTATGGCGACCGCAGGGTTTATGAAAACCTGGACCTGCTGGTGGAACGGGGGGAACGCACTGTTCTTGTAGGCCCGAATGGTGCGGGCAAATCCACTCTTCTGAAAATCCTGGCGGGCATCATCCCCATTGACTCCGGAAAGCGCACTCCCGGCACTACCACGCGCATCGGCTACTTCTCCCAGGCGCGAACGGAAAACCTGAATCCGGAAAATACCGTGCTGGAGGAAATTATGAAATGCAGCGCTGAAATCCGGGAGGAAGAAGCGCGCTCCATCCTGGGCTCCTTCCTGTTCCGGAGGCTGGATGTGGAAAAACGCGTCAGCGTTCTTTCCGGCGGGGAAAAATCGCGGCTCAGCCTGGTCAAATTCCTGGTGGACCCGCCCAACCTCCTGCTGATGGACGAGCCGACCACCCACCTGGACCTTTTGTCCGTGGAAGCCCTGGTGCAGGCTCTGAAGCATTATGAGGGAACACTGGTCTTCATCTCCCACGACGTGCACTTCATCCGTTCTCTGGCGCAAAAAACCCTGCATGTGAACCGGGGGACCATCACCGCCTATGCGGGCGGATATGACTACTATCTGGAAAAATCAGGCATTCTGGACGATGAGAAAGGCGGCATCACGGCGGAATAGGGGCCCTTCTTCTGCCCCCTTTCCTTGCCATGAATTTCATCCTGCCTTAAAAGAACAGGATGAAGGCTTTTCTTGTTCCTGTCTTATATTCTGCGCTTCTTTCCGGGAACTCTCTTGCATTTGGTGAAACGGCCACCGGAACGGCTTCCTCCGCAGCAGCGGCTCCGGCGGAAAAAATGGAGAAACGAATGGAAATGCTGGACAACCGCTGCAGACAGGAAGGCAAACGCCCGTTTGAGGCCCGTTATTACGGTTCCGCCGCCTTAAAGGACATTTTGGAAAATTCGGATGAATTCAGCGGCCTGGTAGAACCGGATGAAGACGGGGCGCCCCCCAATGCAATCCGGGAAAATGAAGAGGCCGGACAGTAGCCTCCCCCTCGCCCCGTTTCTCCCCCTTTTTTCATTCCCGGCCCGCCCTTTCCCCATATGGGTTCCTGCGCGGCCAGGTCCATTTCAAGCTTGCCGGAACCGTGAAAAACGGGTTTACTGTGGGCAGCATGCAAAAGTTAGCAGGTAAAACAGCCATCGTTACCGGCGCGGGCCGCGGAATCGGCAATGCCGTCGCGCGCCGCTTCGCTTCGGAAGGAGCCAGGGTCATCCTGATCAGCCGCAGTCCATCCAGCTGCGGGGGAGCCGCAGAAGAAATCAACAAGGAATTTCCGGATTCCTGCAAGGCCTACCCCTGCGACGTAGCGGATTACGCGGCCGTTCAGGAAACCATGGCCGCCATTTTGAAAGACTTCCCGCAGATTGACATCCTGGTGAACAACGCCGGCATCACGCGGGACTCCCTGATGCTCCGCATGAAGGAGGAAGACTGGGATGCCGTTCTGGACACCAACCTGAAAAGCGCGTTCAATACGGTCAAGGCCCTCCAGCGTGTTCTCATGAAATCCCCGGCCGGGCGCATCATCAACATGAGCTCCGTCATCGGTCTCGTCGGCAACATCGGCCAGGCCAATTACGCCGCTTCCAAGGCGGGCCTCATCGGCTTCACCAAATCACTGGCCCTGGAATTCGCTCCGCGCAAAGTCACGTGCAACGCCATTGCTCCCGGCTTCATCTCCACGGAAATGTCCAATGCCATTCCCGACAATCTCAAGGAAGAAATCGTCAAGAAAATACCTTTGAAAGAACAAGGTTCCGTGGAAGATATCGCCGCCCTGACGACCTTCCTTGCCTCTGACGATGCCCGTTACATCACCGGGCAGGTCATTGCCTGCGACGGAGGCATGACGATGTAGGGCATTCCGGTTTTCACCACTCCATGCGCGGCATTTTCCTTGTTTCCTGCTTTCTGGGAGGAAGCGCCCTGCTGGCCGGGTGCCGGGAAGAAAATTCCCCCCGCCCGGCCACGGAAGATGCCGTGCGCATTACCAGCGCACGTCAGTGGGGAGAAAGCCGTTCCGCGCTGCAAAAACGGGAACTGGACCGCGCTGCCGGGCCTGCCCTTCCCATTCCGGATGACCTGCCGTCCCGGGAGCTGGTCGGCACGACACGCCAAATCCATCAGCTCATTGAAGCTTCCGGAAATCCGGCACATGCTGAATCCTACACGGAAACGGTGCCCGCGGCGGGAGCTTCCCTGCGCATGGTCGCCATACCGGGAGGAACGTTCCTCATGGGGAGTCCCGCGGAAGAGCCGCACCGGAAACCGGACGAAGGTCCGCAGCATAAAGTGAGCATCTCCCCCTTCTGGATCTCGGAAACTGAAATCCCCTGGGAACTTTATACGGCCTTCATGGAAAACGGACGTCCGCGTGCCAAGGACGGCCAGCTTCTGGAGGAACAGCCGGATGATGAATTATGGGACTTCGTGACGCAGCCCACCGCCCCCTATACCGCCATGAACCTGGGCATGGGCCATGGCTACGAACACGGCCTGCCCGCCATCTCCATGTCCCATCACGCCGCCAGCAAATTCTGCGAATGGCTGAGCGCCCAGACCGGGCATTACTACCGTCTGCCCACGGAAGCGGAATGGGAATACGCCTGCCGGGCCGGCTCCTCCGGCGCCTACTCTTACGGCAACGGGGAAGCGCCCCTGAACCAGTACGCCTGGTACTGGAACAACTCCAATGACCGTTACCAGAAAACAGGCTCCAAAAAACCGAATAAGTGGGGCCTCCGGGACATGCACGGAAATGTGGCGGAATGGGTTTTGGACTCCTACGTTCCGGATGCCTACGGCAAACGGAGCGGCTTATCTGTGAAAGACCCCCTGGTCATCGTCCCCGGAGCCCCCCACATCGTTCGCGGCGGTTCATGGGAAGACGACCCGGACGGCCTGCGAAGCGCGGCGCGTCGTGCCAGCACCCCCGCCTGGAACCGCCAGGACCCCCAAAACCCTAAAAGCATCTGGTACCTGACGGACGGAGGCATGATCGGGTTCCGCGTAGTGCGCCCCATGAACATTCCGGACGTTATGACGATGCACCGCCTCTGGAATTTCTCCAGGGGGGAGCCGTAAAGAACAACCTTTCATGATCATTGCATTAAGAACGGCACAACCCGCAGACTATGCCGGAACGGAACATGTCACGAGAGAAGCTTTCTGGAACTATTACGTCCCCGGCTGCAATGAACATTACCTGCTCCATATCATACGCGGCAGTCTTTCCTTCATCCCGGAGCTGGATGTAGTCGCCGTCCACGGCGGCCGCATTGTCGGGAACATTGTTTATGCAGCATCCGTCATCAGGACAGATGACGGAAAAGAATACGAAGTGCTGGGCATGGGGCCCATTGCCGTTCTTCCGGAATACCAGTGCCGGGGAATAGGCCGGCGGATGATCAGCTACACCAAAGACCGGGCGCGTGAAATGGGCTTCCGCGCCATTTTTCTGTACGGCGACCCGGACTACTATTCACGCTGCGGATTCGTTCCCGCGGAAACGCTGGGAATCAGAACGGCGGACAATATGTGCGCGGCGGCTCTCCAGGCCTGTGAATTGCAAAGAGATTCCCTGTCCGGCCTGAAAGGCCGCTATGTGGAAGCTGCCGTGTACCATATGGACGAAAAGCGCGCTGCCGAATTTGACCGGCATTTTCCGGCAAAGAAAAAACTTTCCGGTACTCCCTCACAAAAACGTTTCCAGCAAATTGCCGCCATGCGGAAAAAACCGGATACGCCCCTCTGACCTCCGGAAATCCCGTACCTCCGGAGGGTATGAACCCCGCACGCGGATAAGCAATTCTTCCTCTCTGGATATAAAAAACAGGGGCTGTTCCGCAAGAACAGCCCTCATCCGCCGATTTTCCGCCATCAGGAAGCTCAAGCCCTGCGGCGGCGCATCATCAGCGCGGCCAGACCCAGCAGGCCCAGGGAAGCCGTGGCTGGTTCCGGCACCATTTCCCCGCGGATTTCCGTAAAAATGGGAGATAATTGGCTGAACGTGTTGGTTCCGTTGGCTCCTGTAATAACAACGGAACCATCAGGCGCTCCCGCGGAATCATAATGGCCGCGGATGCCGGGAGCGGCCAATCCGCCGCTGATCGTCACGGTATCTCCGTCCGTGGCAGCGCTGGGGGAGCCTGTTCCCCCCGCAGCATATAAGTACGTTTTAGACGTATCCTGCATCAAGTCCATCACGGACTGGCTCACGGCCAGGAAGCGGTATGTCAATGCCGCGTCAAGAAGCAGGGGAGAACTATTCAGGGAAGAAAAACTGAACGTCAGATTAACCCCTGTTGCAGTCGTTCCCGTATTAGTGCTCCAGCCGATGACCGAATTGTCGGAGCCATTCAGCACCAGAAAGCCGTAAGTGACGTTAGCGCCCGAACTGTTGCCGGCACCGCGCAGCGTAAAACTGTCCAGCCTGATCTCTCCGGATAAAGAGGAGGGAGAAGAAGAATCGGAAGGCGCCAGGGCGGAGGATCCCAGGCTAAGGTAAAACCCATGGATAGTGCTATTGTAATTGGCCGTGCCGGGAGTGTAATAATTAAAAACAGTCGCAGCCTCCGAGGAAACGGCCAAGCTTCCCAGCGCGGTCAAAAGTGCCAGTGTTTTTCTCATATTGATGATTCCTTTGTTGGATGACAACTTGTAGCGAATTTGGAATTCCCCAATCGGATTTGGAATCCGGCAAGTAATGGAAAAGAGGCCAAATCAATCATGAAATCAATGAATCACAAAGACTGGCCTACCATCTTAATAAAAAACCAGAGATAATAAAAAATCATTATTTTCAATGAATTATAAATATAATACGCTAACCCTTAATATTTTTAATTGCATGCGGATTCCAAATTCGTTATTCAGGCGCAAGTGCGTACATTGAATCCCGCATCATTCTACTGAGATACTGATCATGAAGAAATTATTATCCACCCTGATTCTTTCGGCCGGCATGAGCCTGAGCGCTACCGCAGCCACCTCTCTGCTGGATAGCTCCATCGTGGGATATTCGGACTTTGCTTCCCAAACGGCGAATTTTGGCACCCAGAAAGATTCCGTTTCCATCACGACTGACGATAGCAATCTGACATTGTCCGGGATAACCTTCAACGGATACGGTGCCAACAACCGCGACGTTATGACTGTGACGATGGTTCTTGACCTGTCCAAAATCAACACTCCGGAAACCTATACCACTCTATTTAATGCCAAAAATAACAGTGTAAGCTGGGGCGTGGGTCTGAACACGGACCGGAAACTCCAGGGATTATGGAACAACACCTCCTACAGCGGGCCTGTCGTTGACACCCCGCTGGGCACGGAAGGTTCCCTGACCATTTCCGTAGTCACCGGAGATCTTGGCACCCGCATCTATTTTGGCGACAGCGCTACGTACTATTCCAACAGCGGCCTGAAATTCGGCAACCAGCAAATTGAGCAGATTCTCATGGACGCAGGACTGGCTGAATCCATCGAACAGCTCTACATCCACAACTCCCTCCTTTCCCAGGAACAAGTTGGTCAGCTGATGAGTGAAATAGCCAGCGTTCCGGAACCCGCCACGGCCTCCCTGGGCCTGCTGGGACTGGCCGCGCTGATGATGCGCCGCCGCAGGGCATAAGCCCGTACCGTCCGCCTCCCTATATTCAAAGGCCGGCTCACAAAATCGTGAGTCGGCCTTTTCCTTATCCGTTCAAACATCTGCCGAAAAAAACAGGGGGAAGAAGCTTCCATTTGCTGCGGCAACCTCACGGCCAGCACTTGACGGGAAAATGGCATTCAGTCTCCCCCGGGAGGGTCATTTCAAGAGCTCCCGGCCCCGCCCCACTTCCGTACACGCCCTTTTTTCCCATGCCGGAACAGCCGGAGCCGGGCCCCGCAAAGTCCGGATTCCCTCTGCATCTGGAACAGGCCATCCTCTCAGCAATTCATTTCCCCGCATGATCCGAGTCACCGCGCTTCCGTCCGCCGGAAGCGACCTTTCGCCCTGAAACAGGGGGAAAGAGGGGAAATGACTGAGCTTTAACCTTCATTCCCCGTTCCTGTCATGAACATTCAAAAACAACAGCTGTTGCTGCGTCTGTGCCGGTATTTCAAAAGCAGAAAAGGAGAACCGCGTTTTTTCAACAAACGGAATATATGCCTTCTGGCCGCCGCCAGCGCCTACATCCTGACTCCCGACGAATTCCTGTTTGACGGAATCGGCAAGCTGGGCCTTCTGGATGACGCGGCGGTCATCCTGGGAGCCGTCCTCACCGTCTTTTTTCCGGATGGAGACTAACGGCCCGCACCCACCGCAGGCGGGATTAGCGGGACGACACTTTCCGGAACTTCGGAGACTGTCCCATGAATGTCTCCGGATTTTCCAAGAGAAGATGTTCCGTTTCTTGACGGGAAAAACCGCGCCTGCGTAGCTCGCAGGCCAGAGCCGTCAGCGCCAGGGGATCGGAATCCCCCCAGTCTGCCGCGGAATTGGCCCAGACACGGTCCATTCCGTACAATTCCAGAATATCCGCCGCCCGCTTGGGATTCAGCTTGCTGGTGGGATAAAGGGTCAGTCCAGCCCAGTAGCCGGCCTCCTTCACCAGCGGGAAGGTATGTTCCTCACAGTGATCTACCAGCACGCGGCAAGGATCCAGATCCGGACGGTTTTTCAGGGCGGAAAGAATCATTACGGTCCCCTTCAGCTTGTCTTCCAAATGGGGAGTGTGAATCAGCACAAGCTGGTTGAGGCGCACCGCCAGATCCAGATGCTCTTCAAAAATGGTCATTTCATGGGAAGTATTCCGGTTCAGCCCTATTTCCCCGATGCCAAGGACATTGGGCCGGTCAATAAACTCCGGAATGAGTTTCATCACCTCCCGTGCAAAGGCCACGTCTTGCGCCTCTTTGGGATTGATGCACAACCATGTGTAATGGTCCATGCCGAACTTGGCCGCCCTGGCGGGTTCGCATTCCGTAAGCTGTACGAAATAATCCCGGAAACCGTCCACGGACGAACGGTCATAACCGGCCCAGAACGCCGGCTCCCCTACCGCCAGGCAGCCCGCCTGCGCCATGGCCCGGTATTCGTCCGTGGTGCGGCACACCATATGTATATGAGGTTCTATGAAAGCCATCATTCTTATTTGCTGAGGTTCGGAGCTCCGCAGGCCGCTTTGGCTGCGGCGGTTTCCGGCACGGCGTCATCCCTGTAGGAAAGGGCTTCCAGAATGGCCCGGACGCGTCCGGGGCCGGATGCGGACAAAAGGGGAAGAACCTCCATCAGGGCACGGTAGCGGAAATCCGCCTCTCCTTCCCCGCGGTCCACCCGGTCCAGAAATGCGGCCACATCCAGAACGCCGGCGCGCGCCGCTGCGAAATCCGCGTCCAGCACCTCTTTTTTACTCCTTTTCACGCACAGACGATACGCCTGTGCGGAAAGCCTCGTCAAGCCGGAACAGGTAACAAAATAATAACTATTCCAAACTGATAAACAGCAACGCCTTTCCCCGGCTTTTCAAAAATCCGAAAAGCACCGGAAATTCAAGAAGAGGCTTGCCATCCGTGCCTGAACCGGGCATCCTGTGAGGACGCATTTATTTCATTAGAGCGCCTATGAATGCACTAGTAAAAACCATATGTACATTCGTGACATCCTCCATCGGCCGCAAAATCATTGTGGCTCTGACGGGGTTATGTTTGGTCTTGTTCCTTGCGGGACACCTGGCAGGCAACCTTCTCATCTTCGGAGGCCCTGAATGGATCAACACCTACGCCCACGGCCTGCACTCCATGCCGGAAGCAGCCCTCTGGGGCATTCGCGCGGGGCTTGGGGTGATCTTCATCATCCATGTCTGGCTGACCATCCAGCTGAAGCTGGAAAACCATGCGGCCCGCGAACCCTATGTGTTCAAGAACACCATCAAGGCGACGCTCTCCTCCCGCTACATGATTTACACCGGCCTGACCGTCCTGGTGTTCCTGGTCTACCACCTGTACCAATACACCCTGCGCGTGGGATACGACCCCGCCCAGTTCACCACCTTCATTTCCGACGGTACGGTGGAAACCTTTGACGTGTACAAAATGATCGTGACCGGATTCTCCAACGTATGGTGCTCCGCCTTCTACATCCTGGCCGTTCTGATGCTGTTCAGCCATCTGCGCCACGGGGTGCAGTCCATCTTCCAGACTGTGGGCGTTGATTCCCGCAAAATCCGGCCCTTCTACAATTTTATCGCCATCGCCTACGGCGCGATTATCTGCCTGGGCTTCATCTCCGTGCCGGTCTCGGTTCTTCTGGGCATCATCAAATAACCATCAACTCCTCTCAAAGCCATGATTAATTTTCCCGTAAGCGACTGGATGCCGGATGCCAAAATTCCCTCCGGCCCTATTCAGGACAAATGGTCCAAATACAAGCTTGAATCCAAACTGATCAATCCGAACAACAAGCGCAAGTACACGGTGCTTGTGGTAGGTTCCGGCCTGGCTGGCGCCTCCGCTGCCGCCACGCTTGCCGAACTTGGCTACAACGTCAAATGCTTCTGCTATCAGGACAGCCCCCGCCGCGCCCACTCCATTGCGGCCCAGGGCGGCATCAACGCGGCCAAGAACTACCAGAACGACGGTGACTCCGTTTACCGCCTGTTTTACGACACCGTCAAGGGCGGCGACTTCCGCGCCCGTGAAGCCAACGTTTACCGCCTGGCGGAAGTCTCCTCCAACATCATTGACCAGTGCGTGGCCCAGGGCGTTCCCTTCGGCCGTGAATACGGCGGCCTCCTGGATAACCGCTCCTTCGGCGGCGCCCAGCTTAAGCGTACCTTCTACGCACGCGGACAGACGGGCCAGCAGCTCCTGCTGGGTGCCTACCAGGCTTTGGAAAAGGAAGTGGCCAAGGGACACATTGAAATGTTCTCCCGCCATGAAATGATGGACCTGGTGCTGGTGGACGGAGAAGCCAAGGGCATCGTCACCCGCAATCTGGTCACCGGTGAAATCAAGTCCTACGCAGGGGATACCGTCCTGCTCTGCACGGGCGGCTACGGCAACGTGTTCTTCCTGTCCACCAACGCGATGGGCTGCAACGTCACCGCCGCCTACAAGGCCTACAAGCGCGGCGCTTTCTTCGCCAACCCCTGCTTCACGCAAATTCACCCCACCTGCATTCCGGTCAAGGGCGACTACCAGTCCAAGCTGACGCTGATGTCGGAATCCCTCCGCAACAGCGGCCGCATCTGGGTGCCCAAGTCCCGTGAAACCGCGGAAAAAATCCGCAAAAAGGAAATCAAGCCTTCCGATGTTCCCGAAGAAGAACGGGACTACTACCTGGAACGCAAATATCCCTCCTTCGGCAACCTGGCTCCGCGCGACATTTCCTCCCGCGCCGCCAAGGAAGCCTGCGACGACGGCCGCGGCGTGGCCATCACCGGCAAGGGAGTCTTCCTGGACTTTGCGGATGAAATCAAGCGCATGGGCCGCGAATGGATTGACGGCCAGTACGGCAACCTGTTTGACATGTACGAAGAAATCACGGACGACGACCCCCATGAAACGCCCATGATGATCTACCCCGCCTCCCACTACACCATGGGCGGCCTGTGGGTGGATTACAACCTCATGTCCAACGTGAAGGGGCTGCACGTCCTCGGTGAAGCCAATTTCTCCGACCACGGCGCCAACCGCCTGGGAGCCTCCGCCCTGATGCAGGGCCTGTCTGACGGGTACTTCGTCATCCCAGCCACGCTTCCCGCCTACCTGACGACCACCAAGCCGGGCGCCGTCACCACCGCCTCCCCGGAATTCAAGGCCGCGGAAGACGAGGTGAAGGAACGCATCAACAAACTCCTGAACGTGAAAGGCACCAAGACGGTGGACTCCTTCCACCGGGAACTGGGCCTCATCATGTGGGAAGACTGCGGCATGGCCCGCACGGAAGAAAGCCTGACCCACGCCATTGAACGTATTCCCCAGCTCCGCAAGGAATTCTGGGAAAACGTGCGCGTAACCGGCACGGCGGACGGCATCAACGCGGAACTGGAAAAAGCCTGCCGCGTGGCTGACTTCCTGGAATTCGCCCAGCTGCTCTGCTATGACGCCCTGAACCGTCAGGAATCCTGCGGCGCGCACTTCCGCGTGGAATACCAGCTGCCGGACGGCGAAGCCAAGCGCAACGACGATGAATACGCCTACGTAGCCGCCTGGGAATACACCGGCGTGGACAGCCTGCCTGTTCTCCACAAGGAACCGCTGACCTTCGAGAACGTGCACCTTGCCATCCGCAGCTACAAGTAAAGATAGCCAATACATTAACACTTAAAAGAAAGATTATAACATGGCTAAAACACTCAATCTCACTCTCAAGGTCTGGCGCCAGGAAAACCGTGACGCCAAGGGCCGCATTGAGACCTATGCCGCCAAGGACATTCCGGTGGACGCCTCCTTCCTGGAAATGCTGGACATCGTCAATGAAGGTCTGGTCAAGGAAGGCAAGGAACCCATCCATTTTGACCACGACTGCCGGGAAGGCATCTGCGGCATGTGCTCCCTGACCATCAACGGCATTCCCCACGGGCCGGAACGCCAGGTAACCACCTGCCAGCTTCACATGCGCAAGTTCAAGGACGGCGACACCGTCTGGATCGAACCCTTCCGCGCGAAGGCTTTCCCGATCCTGCGGGACCTGATGGTGGACCGTTCCGCCCTGGACCGCATCATCGCCGCCGGCGGCTACATTGACGTGCGCACCGGCTCCGCGCCGAACGCCAACAACATCGCCGTGGAAAAAGTGAAGGCGGACGCCGCCTTTGACGCCGCCGCCTGCATCGGCTGCGGCGCCTGCGTGGCCTCCTGCAAAAACGCCTCCGCCATGCTGTTCACGTCCGCCAAAATCGCCCATCTCAATCTGCTGCCGCAGGGCCAGCCGGAACGCTCCAAGCGCGTCCTGGCCATGATGAAGCAGATGGAAGCGGAAGGCTTCGGCAACTGCACGAACCAGTACGAATGCGAAGCCGCCTGCCCGAAGGGCATCAGCGTGGACAACATCGCCCGCCTCAACCGCGACTTCATGCGGGCCAATGCCAAGGAAGGCCTCTGCTTCTAAAGAGGACTCCTTCTTAAGACGCTCTACAAAAACTCCCGGCGGCCTCGGCTGCCGGGAGTTTTTTTATTACCGGGTTTCCTTGAGCCAGAAATAAAATACCAGATAGTCGCTTCCGGGAAATTTGACAGTGGCCAGGAAGAGAGGCCATCTATCAGGGACATTTTCTAACAAACAGAAAACATTACTGTCTCTTACCGGAAGAAACTGATCGTAAAACAATACTATCATTCTTTGACAGGGAATAATTATCATCTTTTATAAAAAATCAAAAATATTCAAACAAAATTCTATCGACACAGGCTTCGGATAATACTATTAAGAAAATGGTCATGGGAGGATCGTTCTCATCTCATTTCACCCATTAATTACTATTTTTCAACACCTTATGAATACATTACATAGCTTCTCCTCTGACAGTAACCATTCCTCCGTTCCCTCCTACCGCAAATGGTACTTTGGAGCCGGGGGCCGCCCCGGCAGGCAGGGCATGAGGGCAGCTCCGGAGCCCGACCCACTGCCATTTGAAGAAATCCACGAACACGCTGAAATCACTGTGGGACCGCCGAGCACGCCGGCGGACGGCTACAGCGCGCAAGGCACATTCACCATCCCGGAAGGAGCGGACGGCAAAAAACTTTACGGCACCTGCTCGCTCTTCCTGGGGGTGGACGACTGGGGGAGCCTGGAGGTAAAAGACTCCGGCGGCAAGGTGGTGGCGCAGGTGGATCTGAAGGAAAACCCGCAGACGGCGGGAGCGCAGGGAGGGCACAGCTACCACACGGGAGTCGGCGGGGCGCAGCTCCCCTCCGGCGCCTACACCTGGGAAGTCAGCCAGACCAACATCGACTACCATCCGGCCAGCGGCAACACCTCCATCTGCAACTACAGCATCGACGTGGTTCCGACGGAGCCGGGGGGCAGGAAGGAGCCCGAACCGTGTCCCTGCGAAGGAAACACGTGCGACGAAAGCGGCGGAACGCCGCCCTCCCCTTCCCGGTCGGGTCCTGGCGGGGCGGGAATGGAAAGCGGCGTCCTGGGAAACTACAGCTCGGCGGGGTGCAGCGTCAATGCGGAAAGCACGGCCACGCTGATGTACTGGTCCTGCAACTTCGGAGCGTTCCGAGGGCTGGGAGGAATCCCCGTGGGGCGGGTGGAACTGAGGGCTGAGAAAAATACCTCCGGCCTGGAAAGCCCGGCGTCATTGGCCTACAACCATCCCCTGAACAGCCGTCTGGACGTGCCCGAAGGGGGCATTGTCCCCGGAGCGCGGTTCACTCTGGCGCAGGGCGGCCGGGAAATTGCGATGCGCTGCTACACCAACGGCGCCGTGCTGCCCATCGGGGTGGACACGGGCGGCGGAGGGCGTGCGGCGCTGGTCACGGAGGAAGGCCAATCCTGCCTGCGCTGGGTGGTGGAAGACGGCAGCCAATACCTCTTCTCGGCGGAAACGGGCCAACTTCTCTCCTACACCACCACCGACAGGCAGGTCATCTCCAACGCGTCATCCTATCTGGACGTCAGGCATGCCGAAGACGGCTCGCTGAGGCAGATCCGGAACCTGTGGGACGGCCTGCTCAACGTGGAAAACGTCACGGCCGCGGGTTACGCCATCGCGCTCTATACCCCTGGGCAAATCACCGGAACGGACGAACAGGGATTTTATACGGTCGCCGGAACACCCTTCAAAACATTTGCCCTCTCCCTGTCCGCGGACGGCCGCTTCACCATCACGGAACAGGCGCCGGCCAGGCAGCCCTACGCCATCACCTGGTGGAACGACGGCCTGGCGTGGAACATGAAGAAGGGAACGGGGGAAGACGCCGTCACGACCCTCCGCACACGCACGGAACTGGAACCGGAAGACGCGGTCTGGCTCTTGGTCACGGAAACCTCCAAAAACGGAATCGTGGCGGCGCGCACCTGCGCCATCTACCAGACCACGGACGTCGGCGACCTGCTGCTCGCGCTGACGGAAGGCTACCAGACTCCGGAGGCGCGAACCACGCAGTACGGCTACGACCAGTGCGGCAGGCTCAAAACGGAAATGGCCATGGACGGCAGCCAAATTCATTATGCGTACGACCTTTACGGGCGCCTGCTCTCACGCGACGAACCGTGGGCGGAAAGCGGGCGGCGCATCACGCGCTACACCTATGCCTATTCGGGAACGGACAACTTCAGCGACGCCCCCGCCACGGAAACGGTAGACCTGCTCCCGCTGGAAGGGCATGTCAAAACGCTGACATCCACCACCTGGAAATACACGACGGCCAACCACATCAAAAGGACGGAAAAAAAGGTCACGGGACTGGGTGTGGCGGGCACGCGCCTGACGGCGGTGGAACAATGGCTGGCCGGCGCCGCCAACATCCATGCCCGCGGGCGCACGCGGTTCAGCCGGGACCTCAACGGCGTGCAAACCTGGCACGACTACGCGGTCGCGGCGGAGCACGGCGCCCTCTACACGGAAACGGTGGAAACGCGCGTCAACGGAGAAACCGTGCCGGGCCAGAGCACGCGCACCACGACGTGGATCACGGCGGAAGGGCAGCGCGTCAGGGAAGAAAGCTACGCCCTGCTCACCGGCGGGGAATGGGCGCTCACGGGCAGCGCCTCCTATGAATTTGACACGCAGAACCGGTGGGTGAAGCGGACGGCGGGCAATGGGCGGGTGACGCAGCGCGAGCTGATGTGCGACGGGCGCCTGCTGTGGGAAACCGACGAAAACGGCATCAGGACGGACTACGCCTACGACACGGCGCGCCAGCTGGTGGAAACCACGCGTTCCGCCGTGATGGACGGGGAAACCGTCATCACGCCGGAAACCATCACCACCTACACCCGGGATGCGGCGGGGCGCGTGCTCTCCACGCGCCGGGACACGGGGGCCATGACCACGCAGGAAAGCGCCATCTACGACCTGCTGGGAAGAACCGTATCCGTTACGGACGTCCTGGGCCGGGTCACCGCCTACGCCTACAGCGGGGACGGCCTGACGGCGATGCGGACCGCCCCCTCCGGAGCCACGTTCGTCACGCGCAGCGCGCCGGACGGAACAGTCCTGGAAGAATCCGGCACGGGGCAGCGGCACGTCATCTACGCCATCGACCTGGTCAATGACGGCGTGCGGACCTTCACGAAAGCCGTGACCGGGGAAACGGAAACCGAGCTGCAGCGCAGCATCGTCAACGGAGCCGGGGAAATCCTGCGCACGGGCGTCCCCAACACCGTCGGCGGAGTCATTTACACGAGGCGCACCTACAACGCCAAGGGGCAGCTGGTCAAGGAACAGACGGACGCGGGCAACGCGGCCACGACGATGGCCCCGACCCTGTGGGAATACGACGCCTTCGGCAACAGAACGAAAGAAACCTGGAAGCTGGCCGATCCGGCCACCGTGTCCAACTCGCGCATCACCGCGTGGAGCTACGGCGCGGAACAGGCGGAAGACGGCGTGTACCAGGTCGTCACGGCGACCAGGAACAACGGCCGGGGAACGACCTGCGACGAAACGCAGAAAACGCTTCTTTCTTCCCTCTCGTCCACGCTGGAAAGCAAAGACATTTCCATCGATCCCAGGGGAAATATATCCACGCAGTGGAGCGAGTACGGAGCGGGCGCCCTGCGGACGCAAAAGAGCAGCATCCCCACTTCCGACATCACGGCCACCGCCACGGTCATCGACGGGTTTGCCGCGTCGCAGACGGACCACGCAGGCGTCACGGCCACGCAGACCCGCGCCTACACGGAAACCGGCGTCATCTACGCCAATACGGACGGCCGGGGCAACACGGTCACGACGCGCACCGACCTTGCCGGGCGCACCGTTTCGGTGACGGACGCGGCGGGCAACACGACCGCCACGGCCTACAGCCCTTATTTCGACCAGCCTTCCGTCGTCACCAACGCGCTTGGGAACACGATGTGCTACAGCTACGACCTCCGGGGCCGCAACACGGCGCAATGGGGAACGGGGACCCAGCCCCTGCTCTTCGCCTATGACGAAGCGGACAGGATGACCAGCCTCACCACGTTCCGGGAGGACGCCGGCGACATCACCACGGATCCTACAGGGCGCACGGACGGAGACGTCACCACGTGGAGCTACGATGACGCCACGGGCCTGCTCATCCGCAAAACCTGGGCGGACGGGACGCATGAGGACACAACCTACAACGCCCTGAATCTCCGCTCCACGCTGACGGACGCGCGGGGGGTGGTCACCACCTGGGGCTACAACCTGAAAAAGGGGGTCAACAACTCCGTCTCCTACAGCGACTCCACGCCCGGCATCCAGTATGCCTACAACTATCTCAACCAGCTGACCCAGGTCACGGACGCTTCCGGTACGCGCGTGCTCACGTACACCCCCTACAACGAACCGGACACCGACGCCATTACCATCGAAGGAGTCTCCTGCCAGCTCCAGGAACACTACGACACTTACGGACGCTCCTCCGGCTATACCCTGAAACAGGGAACCGGTGTCCTCCAGGAAGTCAGCCAGGGCTATGAAGCCGACGGGCGGCTGGCCAGCGCCGGAATCATGCACGGGGGAACGGAGCAACGCTTCGTCTACGGCTACCTGGCGGGAAGCAGCCTGCTCTCCAGCCTCGCGATGCCCGACGGCATCGTCCGGGAACTTTCTTACGAACAACGGCGTGATTTGCTCAGCGGCATAGACTGCCGCCTGGGGGAAACCGTGCTGGTCTCCCGGACCCAGAGATGCGATGCTCTGGAACGCCCGGTCACCCGCACCCAGCGGCGGGGAACGGAGCCTGCACACAGCGACAGCTTCAGCTACAACGGCAGAAACGAGCTCACCGGCGCTGCCTTGGGCGCCGCCCCCTACGGTTACAGCTACGACAATATCGGCAACCGCAAGACGGCGCAGGAACCGGCCCAAGAACTCGCCTACGCGGCCAACGAACTCAACCAGTATACCCGCATTGAAGAAAACACGGAGGCGCCTTTTGCGCCTCAATACGACGCCTCGGGCAACCAGACGCTCATCAGGACGTCAACGGGCATCTGGACAGTGGCGTACAACGCGGCCAACCGCGCGGTGAGCTTCACCAGCCGGGACGGCGCGACAGTCGTGGAATGCGGCTACGATTACCAGGGACGAAGGTTCATGAAGAAGGTGACGGTTAACGGCACGGTCGCCAACCACGAACGCTACCTGTACCGGGGTTACCTGCAGATAGCCGCCCTGGACATGCTCAACAACCGGAACGTGCTCCGCACGCTGTTGTGGGATCCTCTGGAACCGACAGCCACGCGCCCCCTGGCCCTCGCGCAGGACGCTTCCCTTTACTGCTATGGCATGGACTTCAACAAGAATGTGACGGAGGTGTTCGACGCGCAGGGAAATGTCGCAGCGGCTTACGATTACTCGCCCTATGGACAGGCGGCTTCCACGGGAGACCTCGTCCAGCCCGTCCAGTGGTCCGCCGAGATGCACGACGAAGATTTCGCCCTGGTTTATTACAATTACCGCTATTACAACCCCAGAGACGGAAGGTGGATCAACCGTGACCCCATCGCCGAAAAAGGAGGATGGAATTTGTATGCCTTCCTCGGTAACAGCACTCAAGATAAATTCGATACGTTTGGATTACAAGCATTAGATTCACTTTCAAATACTGTTATTCAAGGACTTGCAGCAGGAAAAATATCTGAGGTAGCTACTTTGCTCGGATACTCAACGACCGCTGCACTAGTTGCTGCTTTAATAGAAGGAGGATATAAATTAAAATGTAAAGCATGTAATCCACCTGTGGGATCTCAACGGCAGCAATGTCACAGAAACCATACACACAACGGCTGGAATCCTCATTATCATATTTTTACAGTTAATCAGTCTCCCATAGTAGCTGGTTGCCGATGTTTCGATAAACGAACTACCATTTCGAACAATCCCAATTATCCTGAATATACAGGTCGACCTACTGGAGGAGGAATTGAAGTCATCAAATAAAAAAATTATGGCAAATTATTTTTCAGGAGAAGAAATTAAAGTTGGAGATTTCATTACAACGGATAATGGACACGACAAAAATAAAGTAATTAAATTAATAGATAACACATATTTAATGCAATCTTATGGTTTAGATTGTTTTGGCGCACTATTATCTAGCAGTAGTGCTAAAGGAATGATCTTTGTATCGTTTAAAGAACTTTCATCTCAAGATACAAAATTCATAAAAAGAAAAACAATTTAAAAATTATTTCAATTATGCCTCTAATATTTTGTTTTTTATTAATTTATTTATCATCCCTTTTCATGTCTATATATATAAAAGATTCAGATATATCTTTTATTTTTAGTACTATATCTATCATTATAGGTTGCATTCCTATTGTTTTGATTACATTCATAATTTGTTTTGAGCACGGAATAATTTTAGGCATTTTTATAGGATTACTACTGCTATTATTATTTATAAACAAAATAATTAAATTTCTCTTTGAAATATTAAAACAAAAAAATACAACAGAAAACTCATCATTAACTATATTTCATTTTAAATATCCATTACCTGAATACAGAAATTCTGATAAATAAATACTTCGTTTTTTCATAGCAAGATGATGAAGGAAAACCGCTAAGCCTACATGGGACAAAGATATAGCAAGTAGCCGCCCTGGACATGCTCAACAGCCGGAACGTGCTCCGCACGCTGTTGTGGGATCCTCTGGAACCGACAGCCACGCGC
>ERZ827186.342-NODE-342-length-59664-cov-4.035884_pt1 | contig 59664 bp, 62 predicted proteins | sample MGYA00519918_ERZ827186 | MGnify/ENA primary metagenome ERZ827186 (study PRJEB31778, sample SAMEA3449275) | human gut metagenome | biome: human gut; feature: human-associated habitat; material: faeces | place: United Kingdom | collected 2010/2012 ...
AGTTAGTTGCTCTACCAACTGAGCTAAAGGCGTATATAACCCGTCAAAAATGGTGACCCGTGCGGGACTCGAACCCGCGTTGTTTCAATGTCGTGGATTTACAGGCCACTGCCGTCGCCACTGGGCCAACCTGCCAAGAATGTGCTAAAATATATGAAGACCGGGGGTCCTCTGCGGCGTTGAAATAAAACGCAATGAGCGGAGGCGTGCTCCCGGTTGTTTCATTTCAATTTGATTTCCAATAAACCTTCACCGTCGAGAATGAAAAGTCTGCGGATTTTCCACTCACGATCGTTGTACTTCTCTAACTGGTGAACAAGCTTGTCTTTACGTTTCGATTGGCCAAGATCTATCACGAAACAGTCCTTGACGACATCGTGATTCTCTTTAGCGCTTCGAACGGCTTTGGTGATACGATCGGCGATTTTGCCAAAATCAGCTTTTGCCAAGGACTTCAATTCGCAAAGCTCGTTTGTTTCGATCCAACGGAAATCATTTGTCGCTGTCCTTTTTTCTATGTCTCTTGGTATCCATTCGACATGGTTCCCAAGATTCTGGAATCGTTCAAGGAACACGATTTCCTGCGGATATAACATATCGGTGGAGTGCGGAACTCCAACCTTTTCCTGACGCATGTACCATTCGCGATCGGTGACGCCAGCGAGTCCTCGCATTGAAAGCAGTCGTTCCTCGTTCTGCGCATGAGGCTGCTTCCAACCATCAGGGATGGCGGTTCCCGGACGGATTCCATCCGCGTATTTGCCCTTATGCTGTCGCATCGCGCGAAGGATATCGTCCACCGAATCGCTTCCGGCCTCATCCCTCGCTTTGAGATAGTCGTCGTACAATTCGTCGGGACGATAGCCCTCCACACGCGGTTTTTCATCCCATGATGGGACAATCTCGCAGTCGCATGCCGCATGGTACTTGTTGAACAAGCCTCCGGCCTTTTCGGCGCTTGCATAGACGAAGCCGCGTCCGGCGAGCATGGCACAGAACGCGCAGGTATGAAGTCCGGAAGGAACGCGTGCGAACCGGGGCCCATACTTGTCAAGCTTGGCTGCCGACCTGACGGTACTGCGACCGCCGTTACGCACTCCGACCGCGATAAGCCGATTCAGGTACGAGAGATAGGCGTTCGGATCATATCGCTCGTTGCCTTTGAACAGCATGCTTGCCTTCGCCCGAATCATGTCGGTCAAATCGTCATGTATAGGGTCGGCGAGTATCGGCTCGTATTTGTCGTCGAACCATTTCGACCGCATTTGCTTGTACCAGTCGGCTGCTGCGGTCGAACTGATGCTCCCATATTTGTCAATGATGGCGGGAACGAGTTCCAGCAGCATGTCACGCTGCTGTGCCGGTTCCATTCCCTGCAGCTGTTGCCACGCTTGGCCCATCTCCCGTTGTGCGAAGCTCACCGCCGTCTTCTGCAATTTGGTCAGAAGATTGATTTCCTTGCGGCTCGGAGTCCGGTTTGTCATTCCCGCCTCCGTTCATCCCGGCGAGCGCGTTCAATGCGCTTTTCGCTTCGGCTCGGCGCTTTTCCGATAGAAGTCTGGTGATTTGCTCGTCAGTGAAGCCGACTTCCTCCAATGCGACGGTCGTGTCGGCAAGCCAAGGGAAGGCCCCCACGAGTTTGACCATCGCGTCTCCGGCGTCGATGACGCTCGGCAGCGACGGATTGCGCCATCGTGCGGTGATGCCCGCCATCTCGTCGGTCACTTCGGTCGTACGGTCGCGAAGCATGATGATGTCCTGCGCGATACGACGAAGCGAAGCACCATACACGCGGTTCGCTGCCGAGCAGTCGATGACCAGATCCTTCTCCGCAGCATGCATCGCCTCTGCGCTCGATGGATTGTCCTGGATGATGCCGAGCGAGCTGACCGGCACATTCGTCTCCCCGGCGAATCTGCAGGCAAGCTCTCGCATCTGGTCGATATGCGGCTGCACGGACTGCTGGGTGATCTGCTCAAGCTTCGGCACGTCGCCATCCTCGTCCTTACCAATCATGTTCAATCGTCCGATGACGAATTCCCAGACTGGAATCGGATTGCCATCATCGTCCTTGAATGAATCGGGGTCGGCGCCGAGTAGGAGCCATTGCGGTGCCGAGTAGAATTCGGCGCTGACCTCGCTGCGCAGGACGGTGCGCACCGCGTCATCGGTGATGCTCATGACCGCGCGGTTGATGATCGACCTGCCGAAAGGCCTGTCGATGGTCGGCCTATAAGACAGCACCTCCACAGGCACACGGCCAAGACCATGCGTCCACACATCGTCCACGTACCATTCACGCCCAAGCTGGCAGGTGATGACTTGGAAAGGCGTCCATAGGCGGAATCGCGTAGGACGCGCGTAATCGTCGCTGTCATCGATGGTGAGCGCCGCCTTGAGACTGCGCGTACGGAAATTCCACAGGGCGCTCGACCATTGCGCGCTGTGCGGAATGGTGAGCACAGGCGGTTCCCCAGCCGACTCGTCGCCCTCCGACACGGCCATGAAGACGCACGAGTGGATCATGCTGCTGCTGATCGCCATCGGCAGCTCGATGTCCCAGCGGTTAGCGGAGAGAATTGGATTCAGGTCGAAGGAATCGTCGCTGCTATTCGGACTGACAAAGCCATCGAACATGCAGCGCTCGGCGTGTGCATTGACTGCTTTCGCTGGCCAGCCGACCACCTCCTCGAGATTCCGCATGCTCGGCGGGATGGAGAAGCCGATGTCGCGGAGCCGATGTTTTCCATCCGCATACCGGGAGCGCAATGAATTGCGCGCGCGCTTACGGTTCCACACAGTGACGAGATTCGATAAAGTGTCGTGCAACGCCGGGTCAAGCCCTTTGATATCGGTCGGTGGATTGAAGATGATGCCGAGGTCGCTGAAATCGGTGACCGGAGCGAGCAGCGATGTCATGCGAGCCTCCTTAATCGTTGTTTCCTGCCTGGCTTGCGTTTCGCGGTGAATGCCCCGTGCAATGCCAGAGTCGTGGCCTGCAGTGGACTTATTTCCACGTCGGAGCCTTTCTTGTTCCATGCGACCGCTCCGTTGGAGCCGATGTCGCGCAATGTGACGCCCTTCACGGCGGCAGCCAGCTGTGGCTGGTCCATATCACTCAGATGTGTAAGGGACTTGTCTCGAATCATGTCGAGCACGCGGCCTGTAGCCTGTCCTAATTGGCGTGTGTCGGTGACTGTCACACGCACATGCCGTTTCTGCAGGTCGGGCACGATGCTCATGGCCGGCGATTGCGCGTCGATGACTACGGCCGCGGTCTTGTGCCAGCGTTCCGCCAGCCAGTCAACAGCCCATTGGACTCCGTCGGTTCGAGTGGAACGGTATTCCTGTAGGGAGATGAACGCAGTGCCATCGTCGTGCTTGAACGCGAGTCCGATGGCCAATGCACTTCTATCCGGTGGCATGTCCACGCCGAACGAGAGCAGGCCATCCGTTTGTGGGTTGGCCACCTCGGTAGCGTGCCATGCATCCTCACCAATGACCTCGGTGGCTGTCCGTTCGTCCCAGATGCCGAGCGCTTCACGTCGGAACGAGTCTTCTGCAAGGAGGTTGCGCATGCGCAGGATTGCTTCCTCGCTGGTGCGTTTTGGATATGACGGATTCGCTTTCGCCCACGCGGTCCTGTCATCCAGATCGCAATCGCGGTCTGCACCGAGCTCGACGTAAAGCATGTCATCCGACTTGCCAGACAACGCGGTCGAACGTTTCTCCTCGAAGGCCTCGCATTGATCGCCCGGCTTCGGTGGATTGCCCATGAACACAATCAGCGGATTCGGACTTGTGTTCACGATTGGAATCAGGTTGTCCAACGCCTTGATGGTAAGAATCTGAGCCTCGTCGAACACTTCGATGTCGGCGGAGTGCAGACCTCGGCCGAAACCGTTCTCTCGAGCGCCGAACATGATGCGGCTTCCATTGGTGAAACGGATCTCCTGCTGCCCGTTTGCGCGGCGCACGGACTGCACGTATATGGAAAGCTTCGGATTGCGGGTCAGGTCGCACATATCGGCGAACGTCTCATCGGAGGTGCGCGTATGGTGCGCGGTCCAGATGACCAGAGTCCCTGCGCGTCCGGCGCACAGGATGAATATCGAAGTTCCGACGGTGAACGTCTTGCCGATCTGTCTGCAGCTGGACAGGACCGCTCCTCCGGATCCGCATGCGTACTTGCCGTCGGAGCGTTTTGCGAACAGAAGGTAGAGAAAACCTTTCTGCCAGAGGTCGTAATGAATCCCGGCCTTGACCGCCGCACCGTTGATAAGTTTGAAGTCGCTTGACGTGACGTCTTCCGGCTGCACGAGCCGCTGGGCGATTTCAGACAATCGACGCTCCGACATCCTCCGCCACCTCCGTCACGTCGTCGTTCACGTCGAACAGGCTGCCGGATTCCTCGGCCATACGCATCCGTTCGTCGAATTCGGCGAGCTTGCTGCTGATCGCCGGCAGCGCGCTGGCCGGAGTCGATGAATCATGAAGCGCTTCGCGCAGCCTGCCAACGATTTCACGAAGTGTGTCCTCATGGGATCCATCCATCATGCGTTCGAAACTGTGACGGTCGATGTCTGCCGGATGTTCCCGTTCCGCAGTCGCTGACGTCTTTGCCTTTCGTTTTGTTCTTGGTTTTGCTGGTTTCGGCAAGGACTCGCCATCGTTCTTCCTTGCCCGGTACGCTTTCGCCCGGCATGCGCCAGAACAGTATTTAGCCGGTTTCCCGCGCCCTGACGGCCTGAATTCCTTTCCGCAAATAAGGCATTTCACGACGCTTCACCTCCCGTCACGTTTTACAAACCGTCACGTTTTACAAACCGTCACGTTTTAAGCTTCCGGGGAGATATCGGCCCTATGCGGCGGGGGACGTGTTTTCCGGACCGGGAGGGGATACCGCCCCTAGATGTCGATTTTCCGAAACGGCACGCCGGTGGGTGGTTTTGATTGCTGCCCCAGCTGACCGGCCATGAGCCGTCGCACTTCACGTTGTGCCCACTCGAGTGTATGCGTGCCTTTGACGGTGTTGCACCATCGATGTGTCGGTTCGGTGTTTGTCCAGGAATATGGATTTCCACCTCTTGCGATTGGGATGATCTCATCCACGACGAAGCTCCAAGGATCTGGATATTTGAGTCGCAGGTCGATTGGCTTTCCGCAGATTCCGCAGGTTCTTCCGCTTTTGACCGCTGCTTTGTGTCTGGAAACGAGCTGATTCCGTCGCGATCCGTTTTGTCTGCGAACGTTTGGCTTATATGATGTCATTCGTCATCGATTCGATATCAGTCTGTGACTTCGATTCCGAGACATTGGAGCGCTGAGAGGAAGTCCTCCTCGTAGATTCGCAGGCCCCACGCTTCCAAGGCATCCCCCCTGCTGATTTGTATGCCCGCCTGTTCTCCTTGGTCGGCAATGCGTGTGAGCTGGTGTGCGATATCTTGGAGTGCTTCTTCCATCGTCGCTCCTTTGCTGAGAGGTTATTGGTGCCTCCGGCGGGATTTGAACCCGCGTCCACACGCGGCCACAAGGAAGAGAATCCAATAAAGACTCGCGGCCGGGAAGATCTACCACTGATTCCTACGAAGGCATACCGGCAGGCGGATTTGAGCATCACCACATCACGGAAGCACGGGATTGGCTTGCCTGCCACTGTTGGCGCATGCCCACTCTGACGGGAGTGGGCGGAGCGTGTCCGATATGCCGTTCGGACAGGACGGGACTGCAACCCAGGGAGTTAGGAGAATCCATGGCGGATATGAAAAGGGTTCAAACCAAGTCACCTCGGTTTGAACCCTCTAATCCACTGACAATTCTGCCTTGCACTTCGAAAAATGTCAAATCACGTCATGGCGAGCGAGGCGCGCGTGTACGTCGGACAGGCGGTACAACGGTTGCCCCTTATCGTTTCTACCGGTCGGCTGAAGCCTGCCACGCTTGCGCCACGAGTAGATCGTGTTCACACTGCACTGGAACCCACACTCGCGCAGCAACTCAGCACACTCCCCCGCCGTGAATGCCCTGCCCGATTCGATGCACTCCCGCAGGAATCCCAATCGCACATCTACCGTGCGGTAAGTGTTTCCGCACACCGGACAGTCAACACTTACCGCGCCGATTTCAGCGGTCAGCTCCACGCCGCACAGAGGATTCAGGCACCTGCCGATACCATGCCTGGATTGCGGCACGTCGATGATGCCCAGCGTCTTGCGCGCCAATCGCTCCCAGTCATGCCAAATCACGTCGATGTCCGGCAGACGGTTCAACCGCGGGCAGGCGGCGCAGACGCGCAAACATTCCAGCATGGACGGGTGGATGCGACCGTTCACCCACGGCATCGCCGACGGAGCGTACAGGCGGCGCCACAACGCGACCGCCATATCCACGACCTCCTGCAGATGGTCGAGGACCGACAGTCGGATTGGCGTGGGCGCGGCGGGAAGGTTCAGGCGTCCCGGCTGATGGCCGCCATAGTGCGCGGTCGAGTCCAGGAACTCGTGCAACGATTCCAACCATGTGGGATATTCCCGCAGCCAGCCGCGCATCAGCCCCTCGCAACGCTCGCACAGCGTGCGCGGCATATCGCACTCCCCACCACACACGAGGCACACGCCGGCGAGCGCTGGCTTGTTTTGGTTGGTTTGTGCTGGTTGTGTCTGGTTTGGTGTTGGTTGGGATTCGTTGTTTTGTTCGTTCATTTGTTCGATTCCCTCCGGCGGGTGTAGTCTGGTTTGTGGTGATGCCAGGAGCCCGGCCGGAAGGTCGGGTTTCTTGTTATTCGCGGGTGTGTTGGATGATCGCTTTGATTTCCTCTTTGGGGACTTGGGGCACCAGTGGTGCGATCTCATCGAGGCTGTATCCGGCCTGATGCCATTTGATGATCATGTCTATGAGGGTTTTCTTGACTTTCATTTCGTTTCCCTTCGTATTTGCTGGATGATCGTCTCGTATGGTTTGCGGTGGAAGATGCGTATCCACCATTCGGGGCGGCGGCCCCATATGGTTTTGACTTCGGTGAGGGGGAACCATGATACGTACCATTTTTGGCAATTTCCGCAGTACAGCACCTCGCCTTCCTCCTTCGGTCTGGGATGCTCATGGTCGAACGCTGGCGGCCTTGGCACCAAATAACTTCGATTGCTCATTTTGTGTCCTTGAGTGTGATGCGTTTCATTCCTTCGCCGCCTTCATTTCTTGGACTTCACCGTCGAAAAAATCGATGATGAGATTGCAGATGGCGACCGCCGACGTTTTGAGCTGGGTTTTTTCCTCTTTGTTTTCGGCTTTGATGGCGAAAACGCCATCCTTGCTGTTGAAATCGATTCTCATTTCGTGTCCTTCTTTGTTTTGGCGCATTCCGGGCAGAGGCTGTCGTTGGGGTCGGTGGAGTTGGTCTGCCATCCCTCGTATTCAAGCCGATGACGAGGTCCGACGTCCCACTTGCGGCATTCGCGGCATGTGAGATGAAGATGATTGGGGCAGAGGCTGTCCCACGGATAGTCGCGGTCGATATGCCATCCTGCGGCTTCCAGCTCGTCCGGTGAGCCAACGTCGGTGATGTCGCAGTCATGGCATTCGACGTGCCAGTGGAGCGGACAGTAGTGCCTGCCTTGGAGCTCGTCGCATTGCCAGCCGTGGTCGGCGGCCTCGTTGTCGGCGTCCTCGTAGGTCGCGTCATAGACGGAAAGGCTTGTGTGGCACTCGTCGCAGACGACGAACAGCTCATGGATTTCCCGGTAGCTCATCTTGCCGGCTCCTTGTCCGCTCCGCTCACATGGCTCCAGTCGCAGGACAGGCCGCCCTGCTTGTAGCCCGAGTAGACGACGCAGTCCACTTGCCTCGCGTCGGGCAGGGTGATGACGCATTCACGGAATTCGTCGTTCTGGGCGGAGCACTGCGAGTCGATGGACCTGACCGCATGCGCGGGCGTGGAAGACTCCGACGCGCTCCCGCATCCCGCGAGCGCCATGCATATGACGGTGATGGCGAGTGTGATGCGTGTTGTTTTTCTCATTTCGTTTCCTCCTAGTGTTTGCGCCATTCGCCGTTGGCGTATCGGTTCCATCCGCGGATCGCGGTTTTGATGTCGTCGTCCGGGGTGGTGATCCAGATGGCGTTCGGACATCCATGGCATTTGGCGATCCAGATGTAGTGCATCTTGGCTCCGATGATTCGGGCGTAGGGTTCGATGCCGGGTTTCCTCGTGCCGCAGTATGGGCATGGGCTGGTCCTATGCCATTTCCTGGCATGCGATGTGGTGTGTTTCATGGTTTGCCTTCCGTGATGACGACGGCGCGGATGCCGTCCGAGGTTTTGTTCGTATGGTGGCGTAGGTCGCAGTCGATGACGTGCAGTCCGATGCCCTGGTATTTCAGGACCGCGTGGACCGGACTCAACCGAATCAGATCCAATGAACCGTCCAACGTGACGTCATGATGGGTGAGCGCGATGCATCGCCGGCCGATCAGGTCGGCGGGATTCCGGTACTGCCACGCCATATGCGTCTGGACCGTCATGGCCGGCCTCCGATCCAAGCGACCAGGACGGCCGCGCACAGGAGCATCATGGCGGCCACGGTCATCACCATGCTCCCTTCAGGAGCTTGCGGTACCACCGATAGTCGGAGATGTCACGACGGATGCAATCACGCACCCTGTGCGAACCGGCATGCCCCTTGTACGGATCCTCGGGACAGTCGATGAACCTCAAATACCGGCGGAGCGTGGTCAGGTCGAACTTGCGGTAGGACAGCCACCTGTCCGGGTTCAGGTCGAGACGTTTCAGGAAGTCGATGTCGAAGTCCACGTTCGTTCCGGCCGGAACCAAGGTGAAGCGTTGCGACAGGGATTCGAGATACTCCTCCACGGCGTTCGCGACCGCGCCCACGCTGTCGTCCGTGCGCGAGCCGTTCAACAGTTCGAACAGCAATCCATTGTCCGTGTGCATCGAGAACGCGACCGGGCCCATGTCCAACAGGTTGAGATAGTCCGGTCTGATGATGCGATGCAGGGATCCATACGAATGTTCGCCCAGCATGTCGGTGCATTCCATGCCGACCTCCAACGGCAGACTGTCATTCCTGTCCGTACCGGTCGTTTCGAAGTCGAGCCAGAGCAGCGCCTCCGGCTTCACGTTCAGGTCTTCGTCCTGTTTCCTCATGATTCTTCCTTCCAATTGCTTTGCCATTCGATGATTTCGATTTGCGTGAGCCGTTGCGCCGTGCCGTCATCCAACAGCCACCACCAGTCGCCGTTCCAGTCGCGTATCGGCGCGTTGAGCGGATCGCGCCAGCTCGGGATGATGTAGCCGAACCGTTCCGCCTCCGCCGGATGCGCGTGCGCCCAACCATGACAGCCGGTCGTGCCGGAACCGCACAGTTCGACGATGTTGCACGGCAGGTCACGCATGGTCGGGTTGGCCCGACGGCGCAACTGCCGGTGGTGGCCGCTCCTGCCCGGCCAGACGCTCGGGTCGTGCAGGTTGCGTCCGCAGCGAAGGCAATGCCAGCCCTGACGTGCGAGCGCGATGCGTTTCGATTCCTGGAATTGCCGGTCGCTCATCGTCGCTCCCTTCCGATTTGTTCGAGCAGGTTGATGCAGGTCGAGCAGTCGCGTTTGATATCGCGGATACGGTCAAGGTCCATATCGGCGAGCGCCGGGCCTTTGAGCGCGTCGAGTTCCAATCGGTCCGCGGCCTGGATGGCCGAGGTGAGGATGCCGGCCATGTGTGCGATGGTCATTGCGTTCATGCCGCCGCCTCCTGTTCGAACAATTGTTCGGCCAATACGTCGCCGGGCACGTTCGCGAGCTGACGGCGCAGCATGTCCGGGTCCACCACGCCTTGGTTGAGCAGGTCGGCGACCTTGCATGCGAGCTCCATGTACGTGTCCGTGCCCTCGCAGGCTATCGAGCCGACTACGCGTTTGACCTCTTCGCTGCCCCACGTGAACCGTCGGCGAGCGTTGGAATTCTTTGGCGTGGCGAATCCGCGTTCCTTGCCTTTGACGAGCCAGTTGCGGTATTTCGCGTTCCAGTCGGCCGAGCGGGCTCCCGAGTCGAGGGCCCTGTCGCGGAATTTGTCGGCCTCGATGTCGCAGTCGATGCCGAGCCGGTCGGCGAGCGCCTGGTGTTCTTCGGTGGGTTTCCAGTCGGCTGGTATTGGGATTCGTTTTCTCGCGCGCGCGTTACTCTCTCTAGGTTCTATATAACTTTCTTCCTTATATAGGTTTGGGCGTAGTGATACTGCGCCCCTAATTGCGCCTCTAACGGCTGTTTTTTGCGCCCCTAATTGCGCCTCTTGGCTGTTTTGGGGCGTAGTATGCTGCGCCTCGGATTCGTTCTTTTTTAGGGGCGCAGTTTTTGCGCCTCTAAAATCCTCCATGCTGAGGTTCCATACGATCGGGCGGTGGCGTCCGTAGTGTTCAGTGAGCCTCTGGTCGCCCTTGACGATCAATCCGGATGCCTCCAGGTCGTGCAATCCATGCTGGATGGTGCGGCGACTGTACCCGGTGAGAGCGCACAGGCGCTTCTGGGATGGGAACGCGCCACGGCCTTCGGTGTCGGCGTGGTCGGCGAGCGCGAGGAGGATGCGGAGAAGCGACCCTTTGGCCATTTCGGCGGGCACGTCGTACATGGCCCACTCCAATGCCTTCATACTCATGATTCCTGCTCCTTTTCGACCATCGCGCCCTTGAGTGCCTCGCGTTCCTCCGCACTGGGCTGGTATCCGAGGTGTTCCAATGCGCCGTACCAGACGCACATCTCATCAACGCCGCGCATGGTGCGCCACGCACGCCAATCGGCGTTGTCCTCCTGGCGTGCGGCCAGCACGTCGAGGATCCGCAGCGGCCTGTCCCTCAACACCATGCGGATCTGGTCGAGGTTCTCCTTGCATTCCAACGACCAGTGGTCGCCGTCATGCTCAGTGATCGGCAGATTCCATCCAAAACCGATGAGCGCCTCCACGACACCCTCGCCATGGAGGCGCTGGCCCACGAACATCGAATGCCAGCCGACCGTCTCAGCGAGCGCGAGTTCGCAGATTCCCGCCACTGTCTGTTCGCGGGTGAGCGTGTGGAGGTTGGTTTTCAGCCATGCGAAACGCGTGTCCCTCGCAATCGCCTCGAAGTCCCTAGCCTTGCGGTCGAGTTCCTTCCCCCGTGCCATGATGGCCTGACGTTCGGCTTTCGCGCTCTCAGCCCATTCGAGCTGGTCGAGTGGAATCGGCTCGTACAGGCAGTAGTCGCCGTGGTTCTTGAAGACGCAGAATTCCGGCCACCCATCCTCGCCCGTGAACTGCTTCCAGAACGGATCCCGAGTGGAGGAAATGATGTTATGCCGCCTGTAGCCGCGCGGTTCGAACGTCCAATAGTTCTTCCCGTCGGGGAAGGATTCGACCTTGACGCCGGCCTTGGCGAGCGCCTTGTCGGCCTCACCGCACCATTTCGTCTTGTCGCGTTCGCTGACGAGCCTTCGGTACGTCCATTCGAAGTCGGTGGACCGTGCGAGCTCGCGTTGCATGTCGGGGTCGGATTCGAATTCGGCGAGCTTGTCCAACTGGTCGAGCGACAGTTGGCTGAAATCGGAGGACATGTCGCGCGTCTCCTGCGGGATTCTGGCTATCTTCAACCGTCTGCGAACGAACCGGTCGCTGCGTCCCGTCTTCTCGGCCATCTCCTTGACGCCCACGCCTAGATCGAGGAGCCCCTGATAGCCGTCGGCCTCCTCGATGGGCGTCAAATCGGAGCGTTGCGAGTTCTCGACCAGCATGACCTCGCGTTCCCTCCGCGCGTCCATCCTTTCGATGATCGCCGGCACGGACTCGAGTCCGGCCTGTTTGGCGGCGGCGAGCCTGCGATGGCCGATGACGACTCGGTACTGCGCATGCCCGTCGATGTCGGTCTCTCCCGTCGGCGTGACCAGGAGAGGCTGTTTGATGCCCTGCGAGCGGATGCTCGCCTCCAGATCGGCCACGTCGCCCACCTGCCTGCGTGGATTGTTCGGATTCGGATGCAAATCCTCGACGGGCAGATCCTCTATGGTGATGCCCATGATTCCTCCTTAGAATTCCGGTTCGGATTCCGGCTTGCCGAAATCACCGAACGACGACGATTCACCCTGTGGCGAGCCCCACGGGTCAGACGGCGGCAACGAGGCACCGGCAGCGGTGGCTCCGCCCGTATAACCCGCCGGCATGGAAGCCGGATTCCCATACGCTCCAGCCGTACCCCTCTGCGCCTTGGACACCTGCGCCGTCGCATACCGCAAGGAAGGGCCGATCTCATCCACCTGCAATTCCATGGAAGAACGCTTCTGATGCTGCTCGTCCTCCCATGAATGCTGGGTCAGCCTTCCCTGGGCGATCACACGCATGCCCTTGGCGAGGGAACGGGCGCAATGCTCGGCCAGATCACCCCATACCGTGCAGCGGAGGAACAACGCGTCCCCATCGACCCACTGATTCGACTGCCGGTCGAACGTACGCGGAGTGGACGCAATCGTGAAACCAGCCACGCTCCGACCGTTCTTCGTCGACCTCAACTCAGGATCCGCGGTCAGATTGCCCACCACCGCGATGATCGTCTCACCAGCCATTAGAACCTACCTTTCACGGCGAGAGTCTTGATGATGCGGATGGTCTCGCCACCATCCCTGGTCTTCACCATGTGCGTCAACTGCGCGGCAGCTCCCTGATGGAAACTGTCACCAGGCATCACCTCCAACACGGGAGACGCCACCTCGGACACGAACCGGCCCACCAGTCCGTTGAAACGCACGCCCAACGATTCGAGGATCACCAGCTCCTTCCACGCCTCGGTCTCCATCGCCCGACGGCACGCCTCAGCCACCGCCCTGTCGCCACGCGTCATCCCCTTCGTGCCGACGTCCTTGACCGGAGCGTTCGGACTGAAATGCCAATGCGGCAGAATCTCCTTCATCGGTTCCTCCCTTGACCTTGATTGATATGAGATTGATTGATATGAGCCGGACCGCTGGGCACCATGACAGCAAAGAAGCACGCCCATCGTTCCCACACCCCCGAGAAAGCTTGTCGAAGCGGGGATGCGGGCGGCGTTGACGGTCCGGCCAAGCGCCGGCGGCGGGATTCGAACCCGCAGCGGACGGCATGACGGCGGAAGACGTGAGAGTGCATGCGTGAAATGCAATGTGAGATGAAAGGACTCACGCCTCCGCCATCCGTCCGCGTCCTTGTACGCCGGCGGATACGGTCAGACGTCGCCATCCACGTCATCGCGCGGAGCGAACCTGACCGTCAGCCACAGGACCGTGGCCAGATACACGCCCTCCACCACAAGCGCGCCCGTCAGACCGCCGCCATGCCAGGTGAGCATGAGCGTCACGCTCACGACCAGACCGACCACGGCCAGCGCGAACTTCAAACGCCTGAGCGTGTAATTCGGCCTCCCCTTTTCGAACCTGTCCTCGATGCGATAATCGTTGTCCGTCATCTTGCGCCTCCGATGCTTTGAATGAATGTCCTTGCCTGGTCTTTTCCGATGCTCGCCAGCTCCTGGCTTCCGTCGACGTCGAGTGCCATGAGGCTGGCGCCCTTGCCCGTGACGCGAATCGCGTAGCCGGTCAAACCGAACATGATCACCGTGTCCTTCGGCGGTACGGGTGGTGTCAGCAGCGTTTCCGCGTCGATTCTCCTGAGTGTCATCACAGCTCCTTGTTGATCGTGTCGATGATGAGGTCCACGAGACCGGTGACGTCGAGGTCGATGTAGCCGACGATGTGGCCGAGCGACCTCATGGCCTCCGCATCCACGTCCTTGAATGGGTGGACTATTTCGCCCTGGGTCTCGAACTCGTCGAACACTGCCTGCACGCAGGCCTTGCGAATCGTTTTCATGCCGACTCCTTTCCCTCGTATTCACATGTGCTCTGGTAGAGGTGTTCCTTGAAGTAGGCGATCATCGGCTCCTTCGGATACATGACGGTCCGTCCGACCTTCACGAACTTCGGACCGATTCCCGCACCACGCCAGTACGCCAAGGTGCCCTCCTTGATGCCGCAACGGTCCGCGATGTCCTTCGTCGTGTTCATCGGTTTCAGGACCTCAGCGAGCGCAGCGAACGTCGTATCGTCTTCCATCACGCGCCTCCTTTGCGTGTGTAATGCCGGGCGGCGTTAGGAGAACCGCCCGGCCCCCTCCTAAAATCGGTGTCATCCCGCATTTCCGACGTGCGGGCCGAACAGTTAGGAGAAGAATCAATGGATGGATCCGTATTGGCCGCATGGGCCGGTGCCGCGGCCTCGCTGTTTGGCGCCGGATTGACCGTTTGGTGGCCATGGCATAACAGGCCGCAGGCGGACTGGACCCTGCTGGAACACTCGACGAATCCTGAATTACCGATTTCCTCAACGGTGCCCGGATTTTCTGACTGGTTGGAGTCTCGAGACGAGGCCGAGCCGGATTCCGTCTGCTCCGTGTACAATTCCGGTGACGGCGACGCGTACGACGTCTCAATCGAGGGGATTGGATGCAAGGCGTATTTCCTGCTCCTGAGACCCATCGGCGACAACACCGAGTTCATGACTCCGAGCAGCATCGCGCAATTCAAAGCGGCCGACCGCGCGTATATCATCATGCACGCCGATGAGAAAGCCGATGTCATAGCGATACGCCTCCATTGGACGAAACAGCCGACGCATTTGATGCGCCGCGTGTTCCGTTCCTATTCGATTCATGGGTCGCTCCCGGAACAGCCGCGTCATCCGATACCGGAAACGAGACGGCATTTGCCAACTCTGACGAGATACCGGTTCGAACATTCGAGACTGGGATTATGGTTATTTGCACATCCCCGACTGCATCCGCTTTCCCGGACTCTTGACACTCCCCCAACGACAGGATCCAACCGATCGGATCAAGATCGACGAGGATCCGAAGCAAAGCCAGGGAAAGACTGAACAAGCCAGCAGTAAGCGATATGCATGCCGGCAGCCATGTCTCACTCATCACGCACCCGCTTCCTGTGTTGGTTTCGCGAGGAACAGTTTGGCGAAATACGTCTGCCCCTTGCCGGTCATCTTCGGCGTCTTGTTGATCGTGGTGTGCCCGTCCGAGTGGCTGATGGTCGTCTCCTTGACCTCGAACAGGTGAAGGTCCATCGCCTTCTGTGTGGGCATGTTCCAACTGGAGCCCTTGGCCTTGATGAGCCATCCATGCTCGCGGAGCCAGGCGAACAGGCGCCGTGGGCCGATGTCGATGCCGTTGCTTTTCAGGATTTTCGCGAAATCGCCCACAAGGATGGACGTCCTCGCGGTTTCGACCGCGTTGGCGAACAGGACCTTGCCTTCCTGGGCTTTGAGCTGTTTGGCTTGTTCGTCGACCTTGGATTGCAGCCATCGCATGCTGGCCAACGCCATCTGTTCCGGTGTCATCCGTTCCTGGCCGGCCATATAGCCGCCGTGCTTGCGGATGGACGGCAGCACCTCATGCGTCACCCAACGCTGGAACTCGTGAGCCTCGGGCTTACGGGATGCGAGCACGAGAGCGTAGAGGCCGGATTCGGAGACGATTGACTTGTTTGGACTGCCGGGAGTTCCATCATTTAAAGTGATGGAACTCTTCTCGTCGCCATCAAGCCGTGTCAACGCTTGGCTAACGTTGTTAAGCTCAAGCACTGCGCATACGTCCTTGGCGACGAACCAAGGCTCCCCCGCCTCATCGGTCAAGGTGCGCAATGATGTGCCCTTGAAATCGAACTTCTGGATTTCATTGTTCATTGGATTCTCCCTAGAATCGAGTTTGTGAATAGTTTTCTTGAGGATCCGGCAGGCTGGGCTTCGACCATCATCGCCGGGGCGTCTTTGGCGTGGAACGTTCTGCAGCAGTTTCAAATCCACTCCATTCGCCGTAGGGACGATTTGTCCCAAACCGATTTGGAGCCTTTTCTTGATTCCACGTCGAACAGCATCGTGTATTTCCGGCTTGTTGGACCTCTGACGATGTATGACGTCCGGATCCCACCTCAGGCAACGTTCGGAACAAGCCCCTATACGCCGCTGTTGGCCAAGCGGTTGAGACCGAATCAGATCTGCCATACCGGCTTCACCGGCGAGAATGCGGTGCTGCTACTTCCCGATGATTTCGAGATTGAGTGGCGGTCGTCCCACATGTCGCGCAGTCATAAGATTCGTGTATCTCTGACCGAGATAAAGAAGGAGGCGTGGAACCGCAGCTCGAAGAGTGTTCGGCAGATTCGCGAGAGGGCTTCGAGGCCGTAACCAACGGTTCTGCATCAGTCGCGTTCTCGTGGCGATGAGTCAACGAATCGAATATGCCACGCAAGGTCGCACACAAACCGGAATGACGCTTCCTGCGGGCGAGATGCCATCCCGCATCAACGCCAGCGAGATAAAACCACGCATCACCGAAGCTGCATGGGCCGTAACTTGATTCGTCGGTGACCACATCGAAATAGTCGCCCTGCTTCACGTCGTCAATCCAGTATTCGGATGGAAGCACATCAAGGCATGGCCCTCCGTCCGCTTCGATGGCGCGGCATTTCCAGATGAGACGCTTGAAATCGCCAGCGTTCCCCGGCTCTTTCGGAAGGCTCTTGTTCATCCCCGTGCAACCATTGCCGAAGTCGACCCGTTCAAGCGGTTCACCTGGAATCCACTCGCGGACATCGGATCTCTTCATCTTCCTCATTTCGGATTCTCCTTTCGATTCACTCTTCGGCGAGCGCCGCTTGCTTTTTCGAAGCACTCTCATTTGAGGCCCTTCCTGCCGAGTGGGAGAATGAGCAGACCCACGCAAAGAAGGGAGGTGAGAATATGAGCAATGGATCCGATTTCGCGAAGGCGAGCGCCGTGTTCGGGAAGGCCGCTGAAACGTCCGATCCCGACGAGAGGATGAGAGCCCTGTGCCAAGGGCTTTCCCTCCTCGCCAAGGGATTCGATTCGATGGATGCTTCCATGGCATCCGCCGCCTACTGTCTCGACGTGCTCTCGGATAAGTTCTGAACGGAATTCCTGTATCTCCGTGCTTAGTCGGTCCGCGGCCTGATTGATGTGCTCGAGAATCGAGCCCATGACTTCAGTCGTCATGTCGCGGGCCGACAACTGCCGTCCGACCTCGATGCCGATTCCTCGCAGGTCAAGGCTGGACAGGTGGCTCCTCCTGTCGTCGCCCACTGTTCCGATAACCGTTCGAGCTGGTTCCTCGCGGACGGCTTTTCTTATCGCGCCCAGCATCGCCGGGTGCAGGCGTTCGAACTCCTCAACGGAGATCGGGTTCGTGGATTCGTCCGGTGTCTCGGCCGGAATATTGATGCTCATTTCGGATTCTCCTTTCGATTCATTCGTCGGCGAGCGCTGCTCACGGCTTGATCTGTTTGATGCCGTCGATTGGTTGCAGGAGCTTGATCATGAGCTGGTAGAGGCTCATGCCGAGCATTCCTGCGGCTTTCTCCAACTGCTCGGTGGTAAACGAACCTTCGCCCTGCAATCGCTTGCTGATGTTTTGCTCGCTCACGCCAAGTTCCTTGGCGAGCGCGGCCTGTGTTTTGCGGTGACGTGCGAGCTCGCCGCTGAGGTTTCGTGCGATGGTTTCCGTTTCGCTCATTGGTTGCCGCTCCTTTCTTGGCTGGTCCGTTCCCTTGAGACAATCCCCAATCTACCTATTTAGGTGATTTAATGTGTCTACCTATATAGGTTCTTTACAGAATCTACTTATTTAGATAAACTTCAGGCATGGCACGAGGATCTAAAAACGAAGTCACTGAAGACAGCAAAAGAATCATCGACGTTTGCCGACAACTGTTGAAAAATAGCGGCATCTCAATAGATGAATTTTTTGATTCCAGCGGGTTGAGCAATAACTATTGGTACAAACGCATGCGTTACGAGGCACCGTTGAACACGTCTGACGTGGAGCACATCGCCTCTACATTCAGGCTCACCAGCCTGGACATCTACACCCGCGCCCTGGGCAGCGATGCCGCCCGCGCCTACGAGGCTCGCGAGCGCGAATCCCAGATCACCGATGATCTCATCGACCGTATCGCCGCGCATCCCGAAGACTATGACGTGGCCGCCAACAGGGATTCGAACGCACGCCTCGAAGCCGAAACGCCGGACGATTGATGGATTGAAAGGAACACGAATGACCGAATACAACCTGTATTGCGATGAGACATGTCACCTTGAGCATGACGATTCGAACAGCATGGCTCTGGGAGCCGTCATCGCGCCAAAAGATAAACGCAAAGAGATATGCGTCAGAATCAAAGAAATCAAGCAGAAACATGGCATATGCGCCACGAATGAGGTGAAATGGGCAAAGGCACGAGACCGTATGCTGCCGCTCTATCTGGATCTCGTGGACTACTTCTTCGATGACGATGACATATCGTTCCGCGCGCTCCTCATCCCGGACAAGAATCTACTTGACCACGAGAAATACAATCAGGACCACAACACCTGGTATTACAAAATGTACTTCGAGATGCTCAAGGTCATCTTCGATCCAAAGCAAAGCTATAACGTGTTCGTCGACATCAAAGACACACACTCGAGTTTTCGAGTCAGCCAATTATGGGATGTCTGTTCGAACAACATGTACGATTACGATCACAGAATCATCCAGAAAATCCAGCCGATACGTTCCGACGAAGTACAGATCATGCAGCTCACCGACATACTCATCGGCGCAGTATGCCGTTCGCAGCGAAAACTACCGGAACAGCATCAGAGCATGGCGAAGCGCCGAATCATCGAACGAATCATTCAACGGTCGGGATACAAACTAGACCGGAGCACACTGCTGAAGGAGACCAAGTTCAACTATTTCGTATGGAGGGCGAGATGAATCCGCATTGGCTGCCCGGATTGATTCCTTGGAATCAAGAGCACGGAGAGACATGGGAGCAGTATGAGCAACGACTGTTCCATGTATTCCAGAACGAATTCAGAGAGTCCTTCCAATACGACGGGAAACCCGTACACTACAAAAGAATGCCCTACGACGGAATCTATCCGGAAGCCTTCATGCATCTGACCACATGCAATCAAGACAACTCCGGCTCACGGCTTCCGGATGCCGAACGCAGCGAACGCATCAGCTGGCCCAGACCGGTAGTGGAGCATCATCCGTTCTGCGAAATATGCGAATACGCCCAATGCACGCGGCCCTGGGTATGGAGAAAAAACGACAAGAACAAGGATCGAGTGAAGATATATCTTCCAAACCAACAATATCTCGTTGTTCTAGGAGAACGAAGGGATTACTGGGTACTCATAACCGCGTACTACGTAAACCGCCAATGGAGCATAGACAAGCTGGAAAAGGAATATAACTCCAGATTCAGCACAAAAATCCAATAAAAAACTAGAGCCGCCCGTTAAGGACGACTCCGAAGACTCCTTCTACAACATGTAGATGAGCTGATTCAAATATCACATACGACACTCCAACTGTCAAGCGGAACTTGACAAACAGCAAAAAAAGTACTTCTCGAAAAACAATACTTTCGGAAGAGAGGAATGTGGATAACAAGACCGTTGCGGACCTTCATCGGAGCGCGGAATCCATGGGACTGTCAATCGTATCGCGCGACCTCCCACGCGACATATGTGGCCTGTACGACGACCGGCACAGGCTCATCCTGCTGGCCGACTGGCTCAACCAACGCCAACGCCGCTGCACGTTGTGCCACGAGCTCATACACGCCAGACACCATGACCCAGGATGCGGTACACGATACGGAATAAAATGCGAGCGCCGTTGCCGCAGGGAGACCGCGCTGGCGTTGATCTCACCGGTGGATTACGGCATGGCCGAGGAAGTGTACGAAGGTAACACGTGGATGATGGCCGTGGAATTGGGCGTGACCGTACAGGTATTGTCCGACTACCGGCAGCTGCTCTACGATTCCGGCGTGTGCGTGCAATAAAAGAAGCTCAGCGTCCACATACCGCGACGGAACCCAAGGAACCAACAATCAGCATTTCCGTTTTCACCAAAATGAGGTTCCACGCACAGTGTAGCGCGGATCCTCGGAAAGAGACAACCATGGCCAGAGCGTTCGTAGACGACAGATGGCTCAAAAACGACGAGGACGGCAACCCGCCCAGCAGGGCCGCGAAACAGTCGCTGGCCAACGCTAAGGATCCGATGAAAGCCAATGTGCCCGACAAATGGCGGTCCGCGCTGTACGGCCAAGGCTCACGGTGGAGATGCCGCTGGTACACGCTCCGAGACGGCAAACGCGTCCAGAAATCACGGAACTTCGCCAAGCTCCGTGACGCTGAGGAATACGCAGCGGCCATCGAGGACGACATCAGACGCGGCAAATACCGCGACCCGCAGCAGGAACTACGCATCTTCCGGGACGTTGCCTCCGAATGGACGGACGGCAAGATGGATATCAAACAAGGCACTTTGGGCAGATACCGCCGCGAATTGCGCGTTTATATCAACCCCAAGTGGGGCGATCGCACACTGAGGGAAATCCAACGCGACGAACTGCAACAGTGGGTCACGCAGCTCACCGAAGGCGGGTATCCCGCCGAACTGCAGGACAATCGCGAATCGAAGCCATTGAGTCCACGCAGCATCCGCAACATCGTCAAGGTCGTCATGGGCGGTGTCATGGAATTCGCTTTGGAGCACGGCTGGATCGGAGAGAACCCCATTGAAAAGGTCACCGTGCCGCGCATCACGCAATCCGATGACGACATGGTGTTCCTTACCGTCGAGGAGGTGGAGTTGCTGGCCGGCATGGCCGAACGGGCAGGACGGCCGGTAGACGGGCTGATCGTCCGCTGGCAGGCATACACCGGTGCCCGCATTGGCGAGACGCTGGCACTCAAATGCGGCGACGTGGATGTGGAATCACGCAGGGCGCGCATCCGCCGCACTTGGACCGACGACGGCAAAGGCAGGCTTGTGCTGGGCACGCCGAAGAACGGCAAACCGCGCAGCATCGCCATACCCAGATTCCTTATACCGTCCATCGAACGGCAGATGGAGGGCATGGGCGACGACGACTGGCTGTTCCGCGCGGCAAGAGGCGGGAACCTGTGGACGAACACGTGGCGGACGCGTGTCTGGCGAAAGGCCGTCCGACTGGCCGGCATGGAGGACGAGGGCGTGACCATCCATAGTTTGAGGCATAGCTATGCGAGCTTTGCGATTGCTCAAGGCGCGGATGTGAAGACCCTACAGATGCAGCTCGGCCACTCCTCACCCAGCATCACGCTGAACACATACACGGCTCTCTGGCCGGAACGATTGGACGATGTGGCGGACGCGATTGGCGAGCTGCGCGCTGAACAGTTGAAGACCGTCTAGACGCGGAGGTTGCGCGGTCATCGTGTCGAATCGTGTCGATAGCCTACGGCCAAGAAAAAATAAAGCCTTGGAAACGTAATGTTTCCAAGGCTTCCGGTCGGGCTGACAGGATTTGAACCTGCGACATTCTGCTCCCAAAGCAGACGCGCTACCAAACTGCGCTACAGCCCGTTCATGCACTCCCGCACGTGGCAGGTGAACACGAGTTTCCATTGTAGCGTATGGTAGGACAACGACAGGCTAGAATGGCAAATACTGGAGGGAACGCGCATGGGACGTCATCAGCAAGCCGAGGCTTCAGGCATCATTTCCTTCATGGCATGCGCCACTCTTGCATGGATCGCCATGGACCTATATCTGCAATTCGCTCCCGCCATCTGGCGTGTCACCCAACGCCTGTTCACCGTGTGTGCCGGAATCACCGCGGGATGTGGAGTCATCTCGTTCACCTTGGGGTATGCGCGCAACTCCAGGTCGATGACGTTGAAACATGGCTGGACCATTCCTATTCGCCGTATCTTCGAGATACTCGCTTTGTCCGTGGTCTACGCGTCGACCATTTTCGTCACGGCGTTCATGCTGCTTTCCATTGCCAGCAACATGATGGGGTTGCGCACGTTAAAAGGCTATCTGACTGCACTCTGCGCCGCGATCTCGGGGGTCGTAGGCTATGTCACGTTCGTACAGGCGGAACTCATGAATGCCAAGACCATCGCATCCTTGTTGCCGTTCTTCGTGGTTTCCGGTGTCAGCATCGCAGGATTGACGTCCGATGATCCATACTGGTACAACAACAATTTCTCCCAATTGGGCGATCGAACCACTTTTGCTGCTCGTATGTTCAATTCGACATTGATGTTGGCCGGCGTCTGCATCGTCATCATCAGCTATTTCGCGATTTCGGAGCTCATCACCACGCACCGTCTGCAGATGCAGTATCTGTCTGCAAACGATGAAAAAGAAGCTCCCAAACACTTCAAGGCGCGGATTCTTCTGCTATCGACCATGCTGACGCTCGCAGGCATCGCCTTCATCGGCATCGGCATGTTCCGTTACACGCCGCATCCGATTCTGCACAACGTATTCGCCCGCGGTCTTCCCTGCCTGATGAGCGTGCTGATGATCGCGCTGCCTTGGCTGGCCCCGCAGCTTTCAAAAGTAGTATATGTGATTTCAGACCTAGCTATCGTGATCGGGGCTCTTGCCGGGTTCCAGTGGTTGGCGGGGCGTAACACGTTGACGAACGTCGAGGCTCTTGCCGGCATGATGTTTCTGGGCTGGTTCATCATCTTTTCACGGCAGATTGCGGCCATCGAATCCGATCGTGTGCAGACGCAGCTTATTCTGGCGCAAACCAAGCGGCCAGAATCCGTCGAGGATCTTGCGGAGGTCAGCGAAACCGTTCCTGGAACCGTTTCCCGACTCTCGTCGGAAGTCTAATTCTCGTAACGGTTCACGAGCACAGTCCACAAACAATACGGCGAGGTGTCACCCGTACGGATGGCACCTCGCCTGTTCTCATGGCTATCAGAAATCGTAGTTCTTTGTGGTGGGCTTTCTATCGCTCATCAGCAACAGGAAGCTTCTCGACTGCGCCGTGATCGCGAAGCCGGCCTCATAGTTGAGTTCCGGACCCTTCGGATTATGCGTGTCGACGACCAGACGCCATTTCTTGCCATACCGCTCGTCCGGCAAGGTGAACATAATCGGCTCGTAATGCGCGTTGAAAATCAGGATGAAGTTATTGTCCACCATCTGGTTGCCATACCAGTCGGCTTCCGGAATATCGGAACCGTTCAGATAGATCATCACCGAGAACGCGTGGGTGTTGGACCAATCTTCCATGTCCATGATGGAACCGGTGTGGTCCATCCATTCGACCTGCGGAATCTTATCGTCCGGGTCTCCTGGCTCGCGGCCGGTGAAGAAACGACGCCGGTGGAGCACCGGGTGCTCGAGTCGCAGATGGATCAGCTTCGAAACGAACTCAAGCAGATCCTTCTGACTATCGTCAAGATCCCAATTGGTCCATGAAATGGCGTTGTCCTGGCAATAGGCATTGTTGTTGCCCTGTTGCGTGCGTGCCACCTCATCGCCGCCGCAGATCATCGGAATGCCCTGACTGCACAGCAGCGTCGCGAACATGTTGCGCATCTGCTGTTGCCGCAGGTCGTTGACGTCCTTGATGGTGGTCGGGCCTTCGACACCGCAGTTCCAGGAACGGTTGTTGCTTTCGCCATCCCTATTGCCTTCGCCGTTGGCGTCGTTATGCTTCTCGTTGTAGCTCACCAAATCGTTCATGGTGAAGCCATCATGTGCGGTGATGAAGTTCACGGAAGCCACCGGACGGCGGCCGTTCATCTGATATAGGTCGGAGCTGCCCATCAGACGGCTGGCGAATTCCGGTAGCGTCGATGGTTGCGAACGCCAGAAGTCACGCACGCAATCACGGTAGCGGCCGTTCCATTCGGACCAGCTGGACGGGAAGCCGCCCACCTGATAGCCGCCGGAACCCAAATCCCAAGGTTCGGCGATGAGCTTGACACGGGAGATGACCGGATCCTGTTCGACGATGTCGAAGAAGGCGGACAGCTTGTCGACTTCCTGGAATTGGCGGGCCAGCGTGGCCGCAAGATCGAATCGGAAACCATCGACATGCATTTCGGTGACCCAGTAGCGCAGGCTGTCCGTGATGAGCTGCAGCGCGTGCGGCGAGCGCATCAGCAGGGAGTTGCCGGTGCCGGTCGTGTCGAAGTAGTGGCGTCGGTCGTTGTCGACCAGACGGTAGTAGGCACCGTTGTCGATGCCTTTGAAGCTTAGGGTCGGGCCGAGGTTGTTGCCTTCGGCGGTGTGGTTGTACACCACGTCGAGGATCACTTCCATGCCGGCGCGATGGTAGGCCTTGACCATGGATTTGAATTCGTTGACCTGCTCGCCGCGTTGTCCGGAGCTTGAGTACGCGTTATGAGGCGCGAAGAAGCCGATGGTGTTGTAGCCCCAGTAGTTGCTCAGGCCTTTTTCCTGCAGGAAGCTGTCGTTGACGAACTGGTGGATCGGCATAAGTTCGATGGCGGTGACGCCGAGCTTCCTCAGATATTCGATGACCGATGGATATGCGAGGCCCGCGTAGGTTCCACGGATGTCCGGCGGCACGTCCAGGTTGAGATTGGTCATGCCACGCACATGGGCTTCGTAGATTACCGAATCATGGTAGGAGATGTTCGGATGTTGGTCGTTGCCCCAGTCGAAATACGGATTGACCACGGCCGATTTCATGGTATGCGGCGCGGAATCCAGCGTATTCATGCTGGTTACGTCCTCAGGGCTTTTGAACCAATACGAATAGAGGCTTTCGTCACCGTCGATGTTTCCCTCGATGGCTTTTGCGTACGGGTCGAGCAGCAACTTGTTCGGGTTGCACCGCAGGCCCTTTGCTGGATCATACGGACCGTACACACGATAGCCGTACCGTTGCCCGGGTTGTATTCCCGGCAGATAATTATGCCATACGTAGGAGTTCTGCTCCGTCATTTCCACTCGGGTCTCACGGTCTTCCTCATCGAAAAGACAAAGCTCGACTTTCTGGGCCACTTGAGAGAAGAGGGCGAAATTCACGCCGGCGCCGTCGTAGCTCGCACCGAGTGGATACATCGATCCAGGTCTGATTTGCATAATTCAAGTATCGCACGTTTTGCGAGTTGAATTCGTTATTTCGTTTATTCCGGCGATTGTTTTTACAATTCGAAACCTGCAGGCCGCTATTGTTGCCGCATTCTGCGAATTTGCTCATGCAAAATGGCGATCTCCGAATTGGAGGCCGTGATGTGCGTGTCTCGTAGCTGCTTCCACGGGATCCAAGCAGATTCGACATGCTCGTCGGCGTCGAAATGCCGTTCGACGGCCTGCCAGTGGCGCAGGTGCATCACCATGATGTTGGCCAGTTCGTCGGTCATGCCCTCGGATGAATAGAATTGCCCGACATGGTCGATATCGCAACTGTTTTCGTCGATTGGCTCGACGCCGGTCTCTTCGCGCAGCTCACGCAATGCGGCCGCATCGACGTCTTCCCCGTCATCGATGAGTCCTGCCGGCAGACCGTAGGCGAAGGCGTCGCAGCCGACACGGTATTCTCGTTCGACCAAGTACAAATCCTGCGCGCAGTCATGCACCAGCATGACCACACAGGGCGCGTGCCGCATCACCTGTCTGCGGATCACGGTTTGTCCGCCGTCTCGTGTCTGCAACGCGATACGCATGTCCTCCACGCCGAAAATCGCGCCTTGATACACGTGCTCCCTGCTGAGTACTGTGGCCGGTCTGGTCATGTCCACGCCATCGCTGGATTCGTTCAGCGACATATCCATGCTGGTCGTATCGGACATCGTCGTTCAGCGTTCCTGCCCGCAGGACGGCAGTACCAGATTCCAGGGATCGGTGTTCATGGAAATCCAGCGGACGGTGGGGATGTCTCCGGTCGCCTCAGATACGGCACGAGGCACATCGCCCATGGCGTATTGGAACCATATGGATTCGATGGCGCTGTGTGGCGTGTTGACGAACATCGGACGAACAGTGGCGTCGCCTCGGCCGAGTTCGATATCCGCGGCACGCATGGACGCCTCATAGCGCGCCTGCTCGATGGCATCGGTCACCGGATGATGGCGCAGATCGCTGGTCACATACACATCGACGCCTGCGGCACGCACTTCATCGAACAGGGAATCGCCCGAGCCCGGCAATACCGCCACCGTGCCGATCGTCGCGTCAAGGTCGCCGCACACCTGCACGCCAAGTTCGGTGTATGGCAGCGCGTCGGCCACACGACGGGCGAAATCACGCAATGCGATCGGCTCCTGCAACCGGCCGACACGGCCCAATCCGACCGGATGTTCGGCTTTCGGATCTTCGATGGGTACCAGCGGACGCTGTTCGATCAGGCCGAACGCGTCGGCGGCGGCCATGCCGACTCCTCGGTAGGAGGCATCGGCATTGGTGTGCCCAACCCACAGCGCGCAACCGGCGAGGTTGAGCTTCCGGACGATCTCACCACGGAATCCTAGTCCGGAGACCGCATGCACGGAACGGAAGAACAGCGGATGGTGGCAGATCAGCAGGTCGATGCCTCCGGCGATAGCCTGGTCGATCACCGCCATGGATGGGTCCGCCGCGAACGCGATGTTGCGCACGTCGTGGCGAAGGTCTCCCACGATGAGTCCCGGCTCATCCCATTGTTCCGCGTATCGCAGCGGATACAGCGTTTCAAGCACATCCACGACCTGCTTCAACGTTGCCACAATCTTCCTTCTTTCTTTTTTAATCAGCCTTCGATTATCCGACGGGAACGAATCAGTGGGCCGCCAATTGCCAATCGGAACCGATGCCCGTCGATACGTCCAACGGAACGGCCGTGGTGACGGCATGCTCCATGGCATCCTTCACCAGCGCGGTGGCCTGCTTCTCCTCACCGGGCGCGATCTCCACCACAAGTTCATCATGAATCTGCAGTATGAGGCGACTTCCAAGGTTCGCTTCCTGCAGTGCGTCATACGCACGAATCATGGCGATTTTCATGATGTCCGCCGCCGAGCCTTGGATAGGCGCGTTCAACGCGGCGCGTTCGGCCGCGTCCCTCACGGCACGGTTCGGCGATTTGAGACCGGGAAAATACCTGCGCCTTCCGAAAATGGTTTCGGTATATCCTTTTTCGCGTGCGGACGAGACAAGCGATTCAAGGTATTCATGAACTTTGCCAAAAGTGGCGAAATACTGGTTTTTCAGCGATTCGGCTTCTTTGGGCTTGATCTTGAGCTGCTGGGCAAGTCCATACGTGCTCAGACCGTAGGCAAGTCCATAGCTCATCGCCTTGACGTGGCTACGCTGATCGGACGTGATGTCGTCAACGGGAATGCCGTAGACCAAGCTGGCCACATACTTATGGAAGTCCTTGCCGGAGCGGAAGGCCTCTATCAACGCCTCATCACCGGAAAGGTCGGCCATGATGCGCAGTTCGACCTGCGAGTAGTCGGAGCTCAGCAACGATTCGAAGCCCTCTCCCGGCACGAACGCGGATCGAATCTCACGACCTGCGGGATCCCGGTTCGGAATGTTCTGCAGGTTTGGATCGACGGAGCTCAATCGTCCGGTGGCTGCCACCGTCTGTTCGAAAGTGGTGTGGATGCGACCGTCATGACGGTTTGTGGCGTCGATCAACGTCTGCACGATCTGCTTGAGCTTGTTCTTTTCACGATGCATCAGCAACGCGTCAAGGAACTGGCATGCGCGGTCGTTATCGTACGAGCGGTCACGCAAGGTCTGCAATGCCGCGGCATTGGTGGTGTATGAACCGGACTTGGTTTTTTTCGTCGGTTTCAATCCCATGTCTTCGAACAGGATCTTCTGCAGCTGTTTGGGGCTTTGCAGGTTCACCTGCTCCCCCGCGAACTGCCACGCCGTTTCCTGTGCCTGGGCAGCGTCGGCGGCAAGTTGGTCGCGCATCTGCACCAGACGTGTCATATCCACTTGGGCGCCGACCTGTTCCATGCCATGCAGGACCTGAGAGACCGGAAGCTCAATGGATTTGAGGAGACCGAATTGTTCGCGCTTATCCAGCACACCGGCCAAATATTCGGCCAAAAGCCCCACGATTGCGGTGCGGGTGAGTATCAGCTCATCGTTCTTGGAATCGTTTTCCTCAGGCTCGTCGAAGTCCAAGGTCCCCTGTGTCGCGGCTTCGGCTTGTGCTTCGATGTGCAGATCAAGGAAATGGGCCGCAGCCTGTTCCAGCGTGTCCGCGTGGAAATCCGGGTGGGCAAGATATCCGGCGAGCTTGGTGTCGAACAATGGTTCCGGAAGTTCCACGCCGATGCTGCCCAGCAGATGCGCATGTTCTTTGTAACCGTGCACGACCATGGAATGGTGATAGCGGTCGAACAGCCTTTGCAGGCATTGCACCATATCCGGACTGAATACGTCGATGCGAATGGCTTCGCCGTGCACGGCGATCATCAATGCCGAAAGAGAGGCTTCTCCGGGTTTGCTCGTGCCTTCGGCGTAAAGCGTCCAGGACTGTTTCACCTTGTCCGTGCAGCGGGTCGAAGAATCGATTTCGAAGCCGAATTCCGGAATGTCGTTGGAGGAGCGTTCATGGCGTTCGTGCAGATGTTCCTGCACCACGGGGAAATGGTTTTGGACCCATGTCTCCACCACATGCGGATCGTTGACGTCTTCGACATGTGGCAGCCCGAGCTTGCTGGATTCGTGCACGTCCCCGGATGGTTTGTCCGCATTGAACGTTTTGAGCACGCGATTCTTGGTCCGAACACCGAATTCGAGCTTGGTGAATAGATCGTCGAGTTGACCAGCGTCGACTTGTCCAAATGTCAGGTCGGATACCGACACGCCAAGATCAAGGTCACGAACCAAAGCGTTCACGGAACGGTTCAGTTTGACCTGTTCGATGTTTTCGCGCAGGGCTTCGCCTTTTTTGCCGCTGATCTCGTCGGCGTGTTCGATGATCTGCTCAAGTCCGCCGTACTGGTTGATCCATTTGGCCGCGAATCCGTCGCCGACTCCGGGAACGCCGGGGATGTTGTCAGCGGTTTCTCCGCGCAAGGCGGCCAGATCCGGGTATTGCGCGGGAGAGACATGATATTTCTCCTGCACGGCATCCGGGGTCATATGTTTGAGGTCTTTGAAATGGTGGCCGGGATACAGCACGGTGATGTTGTCGTTGATCAGCTGGAAAGCATCACGGTCGCCGGACAGCACCAATGTGCGGTAGCCTGCCTGGTCGCCCATGCTGGCGAGCGTGCCGATCACATCGTCACCTTCGTAACCGGGTTTTTCGATGTATGTGACGCCCAAGGCCGTCAGCATCTGCTGGATTAATGGCAGCTGGCTGAGCAGTTCCTCGGGGGCCGCGTCGCGAGTTCCTTTGTACTGCGGCAGCATCTGGTTGCGGAACGTGCCGCCCTTCACATCGAATGCGACGGCAAGATGGTCTGGATGTTCGGCATCGATCACCTGCGAAAGCATGGTGGCGAATCCCCAGACCGCGTTGGTGGCCTGACCTGATGATGTACTGAAATTCTCTACGGGTAAGGCAAAAAAAGCGCGGAACGCCAAAGAATGGCCGTCAACGACCAATAGCGTTCCGCGTGAAGTGCCTTCCACAGTTGGTGTGTTAGCGCTCATCCTCTGCTTCCGACTTCTGTTCGCCATACTTGGCGATGATGGCCATGGCCAGACGCTTCTTCGGAATGCGCTGGTCCATGGAGGTCTTCTGAATCCAACGGAAAGCGCCCTGTTCGGAGAAGTCCGCCTTGTCCATCAGCAGGCCCTTGGCGCGGTCGACGAGCTTGCGCTCCTCCAGCGTTTCTTCGGCCTTCTTCAGCTGCTCTTCGGCCTTCTTCAGCTGTTCCTCGGTTTCCTGCAGTTTGGACTCGCTACGTTCGACATTGTCAAGCAGATCGTTGATTTCGGCGAAACGGCCCATGGCGACTTCCAAAGCCGGCAGCAGCTTGGATTCCTCATACGGCTTGGTGACATACGCCATGGCGCCAGCGCCCGTGGCCTTTTTGACCAAATCAGACTGGGAGAATGCCGTCAGCATGACGACCGGAGCGATGTTCTCATCACAGATGATGCCAGCGGCCTCGATGCCATCCATGCGAGGCATCTTGACATCCATGCACACCACGCTCGGGCGGAACTTACGGGTCAGTTCAACGGCTTCCTCACCGTTGGCGGCCTCTCCGACGACCTCATAGCCGTTATCCTCAAGCATGGCGACCAAATCCATGCGGTTTACGGATTCGTCTTCGGCAACGACGACGGTGCGCTTGTGCGCCTCGTTATTATTGGCAGAATCCGGCTCGGGAGCCGCAGCAGCTTGGAGCTCCTCATCAGTGAGTACTTCGTCCGGTTCCGTGGTCTTCTCTGCAGCCATGTCGGTCTCTTTCCACTGTCACACCCAAAGCCGGCCTAACATGCCCCAACCCGGGCCTGGATTGATATTGATTTCTTACGTGCCCTCGGTGGGACTCGAACCCACACTGCGCAGATTTTGAGGCTGCTTCCTCTACCAATTGGGATACGAGGGCTTGCACGCAACTCTGGAAGAATACCACATGATTGCGATTTGCGCCAAATCTCGGCGTTGTCATCATTCGGGGACATCGCGTAAAAACAATAATCCTCCCATCGGGAACCAATGGGAGGATTATGGAATCAGCGTTTAACGCGACGATTCAAATCTCAGTCGCAGGCACCAACGGTGTGGACGTAGATGGAATCGGTGCGACCCGGCTGGTGTTCGCCCTGGGCGGAGCTCAGCACGACGATCTTGTCGCCATCGGAGACCTTGCCGGCGTCCTTGAGGACCTTGTCGGTGAAAACCATGAGGTCCTTGCGGGACTTGTCATGGTAATCCTCGTCGACCAGGAAGGACTCGGTGCCCCAAGACAGGGCCAGCCAGTGGAAGGTGTGCTCATTGTTGGTGATGCCGTAGATCGGGGTGGCCGGACGTTCACGGGACACGCGGTGCACGGTGGAACCGGTCTGGGTGTAGGCGACGATGGCCTTGGCGTTGAGCTTGTCGGCCAGGTCGACGGCGGCGGAAGAGACGGCACCTGTGGAGGACATATCCAGGTTCTTCAGCTCCGGGATGCGGTCGAAACCATGCTCGGTGGCGAAGGTGGAGATGCGGCTCATGGTGTTCACGGTGACTGCCGGGTACTTGCCGACGGCGGTCTCGTTGGAGGTCATGGTGGCGTCGGCACCGTCGAGGACGGCGTTGGCGCAGTCGGATGCCTCTGCACGGGTCGGGACCGGGGAGCTGACCATGGAGCCGAGGACTTCGGTGGCCACGATGACCGGCTTGGCGTACTGACGAGCCAGCTCGATGCAGCGCTTGGTGGCCAGCGGGACCTCTTCCAGCGGGCACTCGACGGCCATATCGCCACGTGCGACCATGATGCCGTCGAACGCCTTGACGATCTCCTCGAGGTTCTCGAGGGCCTGCGGCTTCTCGATCTTGGCGACGACCGGGATACGGCGGCCTTCCTCGTCCATGATCTCATGGGCGCGATCGATGTCGGTGGCGAAGCGCACGAAGGACATGGCAATGATGTCGGCGCCGGTGCGGATGGCCCAGCGCAGATCCTCTTCGTCCTTCTCGGTCAGAGCCGGCAGAGACACGGCGACGCCCGGAAGGTTGATGCCCTTGTGGCTGGAGACCGGTCCGGCAACGACAACCTTGGTGTACACGTTGTTGCCTTCGACCTTGGTGACCTCGAGGCGGACCTTGCCGTCGTCGATGAGGATCGGATCGCCTGCATGGCAGTCGCCCGGGAGACCCTTGAAGGTGGTGGAGGTGATGTGCTCGTCGCCTTCGATGTCATCAGTGGTGATGACGAACTCCTGGCCTTCGGTCAGCTGGACCTTGTCCTCGCCGTCGGCGTTCTTCTTGAACCAACCGCAGCGGATCTTCGGACCCTGCAGGTCAACCAGGGCTGCGACGTTGCGGCCAGTGGCCTTGGCGGCGGCACGGAGGTTGTTGTAGACCTTGAGGTGGTCTTCCGGAGTGCCGTGGGAGCGGTTCAGACGAGCGACGTCCATACCTGCTTCGACAAGGCTGGTGATGCCTTCCAGGGACTCGGTAGCGGGACCGATGGTATCTACGATCTTGGCTTTACGCATGAATGCCTGCCTATTCTTGTTGATATTGATTTTGGATCTGACGACCCTGTTTCCAATGGCATAGCTTACTAGCAAAAAGCGCCCACTTCCACCTCAGAACTAGGTGTGTTGTGAGCGCTCACAATTTCGTAGGAGAATAGAAAAGCTCTATTCTCCCAACGTTTGCCGGACTGTCACTTTTCGTTCGCTTTCATGGTGCGCATCTTAATAACACTTGCCAAAGCCGCACCACCAATCGCAAGAACGATCACGACAAGCGACAGCCATGTGGGCACTTCCGGAACCCAGGAAATCGGCTGGCCGCCATTGAGGAACGGCAGCGAATTGCCATGCAGGGCCTCCATGATGAGTTTGACGCCGATGAAGCCCAGCACCACGGACAGGCCCAGCGGAAGATAGACGAGCTTGTCAAGCAGCTCTCCGAGCAGGAAGTACAGCTGCTGCAGACCGAGCAATGCGAACACGTTGGACGTGAACACGATGAACGGATCTTTGGTCAGGCCGAAAATGGCGGGGATCGAATCGAAAGCGAACATCACGTCGGTGGTGCCGATGGTCAGGAACACGATGAGCATCGGGGTCCAATGCTTCACACCGTTCTTGATAGTACGCAGCTTTTCGCCGTCGTATTCATCGGTGATCTTGATGACCTTGCGCAGTGCGTGAATCAACGCGTTCTCATGGTATTCCTCGTCCTCGTCTCCCCCGGCGACGAGTTTGATGGCCGTGACGATGAGGAACGCGCCGAATAGGAAGAACACCCAAGTGAAGCGCGAGATGATGGCAGCGCCCACCAAAATGAACATGCTTCGCAGTACGAGCGCGACGGTGATGCCGACTGACAGCACGAATTTCTGTAGTTCCTTCGGCACCGCGAAATTCGACATGATAATGACAAACACGAACAGGTTGTCTATGCTCAGCGAATATTCGGTCAGCCAACCTGAGTAGAACTCGATGGCAGGCTTCGAGCCGGCGAAGAACCACATGAGTCCGCCGAAGATCAACGCCATGACCACGAAGAACGCGATATGCTGCACGCATTCCTTGGTGGAGGGCACATGCGGCTTGCGCCCGATGATGAACAGGTCCACCACGAAGAAGACGGCAAGCACCGCAAACGTGGCGATTTCAAAAACAAGTGGTGTTTCAGCCATAATCCACTATGGTACGGATGCCGTATGACCGGTCGAGAACTATTTGCTCGCCTCCGTCATCTGCCGAAGTTCCTTTTTCAGGTCACGGATCTCGTCACGCAGACGAGCCGCAAGCTCGAATTGCAGTTGTTCTGCGGCGGTATGCATCTGCTCGGACAGTTGTCGAATGAGATCAGCTAGATCCTGTGCGGGCAATCCGGCCTTGAGAATCTCCTCGTGCCGCCTGCCGGATTCCTCCTTGCTGGTATGTGGCACGCCGAGATGCGAATTGCCGGCTTTGTCCGCGTTTCGGTATCCGGTACCGAGCAATGTCTGGGTGTCGACGTCCTCCTTGGCGAGCATGTCGTTGACATCGGAGATCTTCTTGATGAGCGGCTTCGGATCGATGCCATGTTCCTTATTGTAGGCGATCTGGATGTCACGGCGGCGGTTGGTCTCGTCGATGGCCTTGCGCATGGCTTCGGTGATGTCGTCCGCATACATGACGACGGTGCCGGACACGTTTCGCGCCGCACGGCCGATGGTCTGGATGAGCGAACGGTAGGAACGCAGGAAGCCTTCCTTATCCGCGTCGAGGATTGCGACCAATGACACTTCCGGCAGATCGAGGCCCTCTCGTAGCAGGTTGATGCCGACGATGACGTCGATCTTGCCTTCACGCAGTTCACGCAGCAGTTCGACACGACGCAAGGTGTCCACATCGGAATGCAGATATTCGACTTTGATGCCGCGTTCCAGCAGATAGTCGGTCAGATCCTCGGCCATTTTCTTAGTGAGCGTGGTGACCAGCGCACGTTCGTTCCTTGCCACGCGGTCTTTGATTTCGGCAAGCAGGTCATCGATCTGCCCTTCCACCGGCCGCACGTCGATCTGCGGATCGACTAGTCCGGTCGGACGTATGATCTGTTCGACCACGCCGTCGCTCAAACCGAGTTCGTAATCGCCGGGCGTTGCCGACAGGTACACCGTCTGACCGACGCGTTCCTGGAACTCCGGCCATTTGAGCGGTCGATTGTCCATTGCCGACGGCAGGCGGAAACCGTGTTCGACCAGCGTGCGTTTGCGGCTCGCGTCGCCTTCGTACATGGCACCGATCTGCGGCACGGTGACATGTGATTCGTCGATGACGAGCAGGAAATCATCGGGGAAAAAGTCAAGCAGCGTGTGCGGAGGCGTGCCCGGCGCGCGTCCGTCGAAATGCCGCGAATAGTTCTCCACGCCGGAGCATGTGCCGACCTGCGAGAGCATTTCCAGATCGTATGTGGTGCGCATGGTGAGACGCTGCGCTTCAAGTTCCTTGCCTTGCTTATGCAATTCGGCGGTACGCTCGTCAAGTTCCTGTTGGATGGTTTTGAGCGACCGTTCCATACGTTCCGGTCCGGCAACGTAATGCGAGGCCGGGAAGATGTGCACCTGCGATTCGTGCGCGATCACGTCGCCGGTCAGCGGATGCAGCGTGGAGATGCGGTCGATTTCGTCGCCGAAGAATTCGATGCGGATGGCCAGTTCCTCGTATACGGGGATGATCTCAACGGTGTCGCCGCGCACGCGGAATGTGCCTCGCGTGAAGGCGATGTCGTTGCGCTTGTATTGCATGTCCACGAATTTGCGCAGTAAATCGTCACGGTCGATCTGCTGGCCTTCCTGGAGGAACAGCATACGGCCAGCGTATTCTTCCGGCGTTCCCAAACCGTAGATGCAGGAGACGGTGGCCACGACCACGCAATCGCGACGGGTCAGAAGGTTCGCGGTGGCGGCGTGGCGCAATCGCTCCACATCGTCGTTGATGTTGGAATCCTTCTCGATGTAGGTGTCGGTCTGGGGAATGTACGCTTCCGGCTGGTAGTAGTCGTAGTAGGAAACGAAGTAGCTCACCGCATTGTCCGGCATGAGTTCGCGGAATTCGGCGCACAACTGCGCGGCGAGCGTCTTGTTCGGCTCGATGATAAGCGTCGGTCGCTGCAGACGTTCGATCAGCCACGCTGTAGTGGCGGTTTTGCCGGTGCCGGTGGCGCCCATGAGCACCACGTCGTTCTCGCCATTCTCGATGCGCGTGGCCAGCTCCTCGATGGCCTTCGGCTGGTCGCCTGAAGGCTTATATGGAGATTTGACCACAAACGGCTTGTTCACTCGTTCAATGTTGAATCCCATGGTTCCGTCTCGCTTCCTTACGCCACTGTTCCATCAGCCTATCAACACAGTCGAACATGTGTTCTACATCCTGGGATGAGTCAATCACCGCATCGGCTATGGATTCTCGTGCCGCACGCGTGGGCTGATGCGCGATACGCGCCTTCGCCTGTGCCTCACTCATGCCACGGGTGCGCATCATACGTTCCACACGCGTCTGTTCCGGTGCTTCGACTGTTACGATATGGTCGAAACGCATGGGTATGTCATCGATTACTTCCGCCAAAAGCGGAATATCATGTACGACCACGGCATCCGGATTCTTTTCGACCGCCTGCCGTTCCTCCGACAATGCAAGATCGTAGATCAACGGATGTTCGATATCGTCAAGGATTCTACGTTCGGATTCGGCATTCGGATCGGAGAAGACGTGTTCGGACATCCATCGCCGATTAAGACCACCTTGCGCGTTCATCGCATCCGGCCCGAAATGTTCCACGATTCGTTGCAGGCCCACGCTTCCGGGTTCCACGACTTTTCGGGCGAGCACATCATAATCGACAAGCGTCGCGTCCAGTTCACGCAGATGCGTAGCGACGGTGCTTTTGCCGGCGGCGATGCCTCCGGTCAACCCAATTCGAATCATCACAACCGCCATTGTAATGTTTGAGGACTCGCAACATACGCAAATGGCCCCACACCATCAGGTGCGGGGCCATTTATCAGCGGTTTACGCGAATCAGTTTATTTTGATTCGTCGAAACTCACTTGCCGAGCAGCTGGTCGCGCAGAGCGGCGAGCTGGTCGGAATCGGCGAGGGTGCCGTTGGAGGTGTTGTCGGAGGAGTAGTTGGACACCTCTTCGACCTTCTCTTCCTTCGGAGCCTGGCCGTCTTCGGCTGCGGAAGCCTCGGCGTTCTCGAGTTCCTTGGCAACGAATTCCTTGTGCTGCTCCCACAGATCGTGAGCGGTGGCGTACTGGGACTCCCACTCCTCACGCTGCTTCTCGTAACCAGCGATCCACTCGTTGGTTGCCGGGTCGAAGCCTTCCGGATACTTGTAGTTGCCCTGCTCGTCGTACTCTGCCGGCATGCCGTACAGAGCCGGATCGAAGTCCTCGGAAGCCGGATCAACGGAGTCGTTGGCCTGCTTGAGGGACAGGGAGATGCGGCGACGGTCGAGATCGACGTCAATCACCTTGACGAAGACTTCCTCGCCCGGCTTGACGACGGTCTCCGGGTTCTCCACGTGGCGGTTGGCCAGCTCGGAGATATGCACGAGGCCTTCGATGCCGTCTTCGACGGAGATGAAGACACCGAACTGAACGATCTTGGTGACCTTGCCCTTGACGATCTGGCCAGGAACGTGGGTGCGGGCGAAGCGCTGCCACGGATCTTCCTGGGTGGCCTTGAGGGACAGGGAGATGCGCTCACGATCGAGATCAACGTCAAGCACCTCGACGGTGACCTTGTCTCCGACCTTGACGACCTCGGACGGGTGATCGATGTGCTTCCAAGACAGCTCGGAAACGTGGATCAGGCCGTCAACACCGCCCAGATCGACGAACGCGCCGAAGTTGACGATGGAGGACACGACGCCTTCACGGATCTGGCCCTTCTTAAGCTGGGACAGGAAGGTCTCGCGCACTTCGGACTGGGTCTCCTCGAGGTACTGGCGACGGGAGAGGACCACGTTGTTGCGGTTCTTGTCGAGCTCGAGGATCTTGGCCTTGATCTTCTGGCCGATGTACGGGGACAGATCGCGGACACGACGCATCTCGACGAGAGATGCCGGCAGGAAGCCACGCAGACCGATGTCGACGATGAGGCCACCCTTGACAGCTTCGATGACAGTGCCTTCGACAACGCCATCGGCTTCCTTGATCTTCTCGATGTCGCCCCAAGCGCGCTCGTACTGTGCACGCTTCTTGGACAGAATCAGACGGCCTTCCTTGTCTTCCTTGGTGACGACAAGGGCCTCAATGGTGTCGCCGACCTCGACGACTTCGTCAGGATCAACGTCCTTCTTGATGGAAAGCTCGCGGGAGGGGATGACACCCTCGGTCTTGTAGCCGATGTCGAGCAGGACCTCGTCATGATCGACCTTGACGACGGTACCTTCGACCAGATCACCATCATCGAAGTTCTTGATGGTGGAATCGACTGCCTTGATGAAGTCCTCTTCGGTGCCGATGTCGTTGATGGCGACCTTGGCGACTTCGTTATTGTTCTCTGCCATTAATGTGGTTTCTTACAAAATAGTGGATGGATAAAATCGTTCTTCAGTTATACGTGCGTGCAAATACACACAAGGCGAAAGTCTACAAGAAGCCATGCACAAAAATCGGGCGTGTCGCATGTCACGACACGCCCGAAAGCACTATCGCGAAACTCACAACTGACGTTCGGCCATCTCCACGACATTCTGCAACAGCATGGCACGCGTCATCGGCCCTACGCCTCCAGGATTCGGCGTATATGCCAAAGCCTTCTCGTAACAGGCTTTATCGACATCACCCTTGACCTTGTATCGGCCGGATTCCTCGTCGAACACGCGGGATACTCCGACGTCGACGAGAATCGACCCTTCCTTGATGTCTTCCGGTTTGACGAAACCAGCCACTCCCATGGCTGCGACGATCACATCGGCCCGTCGCATGTGTTCACGCACATCCTTGGTTCCCGTATGGCACAGCGTGACAGTGGCGTTGACCGCCTTACGAGTCAACAACAGACCAATGGTACGGCCGATGGTGATGCCACGGCCCAGCACGCACACCTCCTTGCCATCCAAATCGATGTCGTAGGCGCGCAACAGCTCGATCACGCCGCGAGGCGTGCATGGCAACGGCGTGGCGATGTCTCCTCGGGCATGCAGCACAAGTTCGCCGAGATTATACGGATGCATCCCGTCGGCGTCCTTCTTGGGATCGATCAGATCGATGATGGCGTTCTCGTCGATTCCCCTTGGCAAGGGCAACTGCACGATATATCCGGTACAGGCGGGATCCGCATTGAGCTGGCGGACCGCATCGGCGACCTGATCGAACGTCGCATTCTCAGGCAGCTCGCGCTTGATGGAATTCACGCCGATTTCGGCGCAATCGGCATGTTTGCCGGCGACATATTTCACGGAGCCGGGGTCTGATCCGACCAAAATGGTACCCAACCCAGGTTGGATTCCCCTCGCCTTCAGCAGTTCCACGCGTTTGGCGAGGTCCGCCTTGGTCCGTGCCGCCACCTTTTTGCCATCAATCCTTGTTCCCATGTGGTCCACTTCCTCGCTAAGTCGCTTGTCGTATTGGCATTTGCAAGTATCGTAGGCTATCTTGGTTTCAGTCGTAAGTCGCGCATGTGCTATATGAGATGGACGCGACCGAAACGACGGACGACCCAAGAGGAAGGCAATCGACATGCGCTCTCACCAGCGTCCATTTTTCCGCATCCTTGCCGCGGGAATCACATTGTGCACGGTGCTGGGCACCGCTTCCTGCTTTGGCGCTTCTTCGGAGCCCGATCAACCAACGGCACCCGACACACCAAAGGAGCAGACCACCCCGATCAACGTGGTGGCGTCGGTCAACCAGTGGGGGGCTTTGGCGGAGCAGATCGGCGGCGTGCACGTCAAAGTCACCTCGATTCTGTCCTCCACAACAGAGGACGCCCACACGTTCGAACCGAAGACCACTGCTGTCGACACCCTGCAGAAGGCACAGGTCGTCGTGTCCAACGGAGCGGGATACGACTCCTGGGCCACAAAAAACCTGGAAAGAGACACCGTTTCCGTTTCGGCCGCGCAAATGGTCGGAGCCGTTGAGGGAGACAATCCCCATCTCTGGTTCTCCAGCGACGCACGCAACGCCATGGCGAAGGAGCTTGCCGACACCTACAGCCGCATCATGCCCAAGCAAAAGAAATACTTCACAAACAAACTCAAGGCGTGGAACAGACGCGAGACGGTAATCGAGAGAAGCATGAAAGAGTTCTCCGATACACATAGGAACGTCTCCTACGCAGCCACCGAGCCGGTCGCATATTATCTGCTCAGCGACATGGGCCTATCCGATAAGACTCCCGAAAGCTACACGCAGTCCATCTCGGAAGGCTCGCAACCCTCGTCCAAGGAACTCCAGGACTTCCAGAAGATTCTGGAGGGGCATCAAGTGGATATGCTGATCAACAATGTTCAGAAGGCGGATGATGCCACAAATATTCTGACCGGCACCGCACACAAATCCGATGTGCCGGTCATCGACGTCACGGAACAGATGCCGGCCGACAGCAAAAGCCTGATTTCATGGATCGCGCAGCTCATCAAGCAAATGAATGAGGCGGTTTCCTCCAAAGATGATGCGACATCATCAGATTCGGACGTCTCTCCCTCTGAATCGAATGGCGAGCAGCCGTCGAACGACAATCCCGACTCCGATTCCGACGCCGCAACGCCGGACAACACAGGGCAGACGGACCCCGGTAAATAAAGCCACGGTCATCCTCCCTCCCCCGATTCGCCGATGTCGAGTAATTCCCCGACATCGGCGGACTCTTTTTTCCAGCAACGGTTACGATCCAGGCGGATTCATCACGAGACTTTTCATCGTCCATGCATGCTTCTTATTGAGAATGATTGTCAACACCGTTTGTGAGAATACTATCGTTGACTTATCAAGGGAGCGAGCCATGCACGACAAGGCATCATTCTGTATCGAATTCGACGACGCAGGGGTCTCACGCGGCGGACACATCATCTGGCAGCATGGCACCTTCCGTATCCCGCAAGGCTCGGTGACAGCCATCGTCGGCACCAACGGAGCCGGGAAAACCACCATGATGAAGGCCGAACTCGGATTGATTCCCATCGCCCACGGCGGCATAACCGTGCTCGGCAAGCCGGCCGGCGCCATGAATCACCGTATAGGGTATGTGCCGCAGAGCTACGCATCCGACATCGAATCGAACATCACCGCCGAACAGTCGGTGCTGCTTGGCCTGACCGGGGCAAGGTTCGGCATTCATCCCATCACCCGCCTGCAAAAAGACAAAGTACGCAATGCGCTGGAATTCGTCGGCATGCAGGACAAGGCGAGATACCGGCTGTCGGAACTCTCAGGAGGCCTGCGGCAACGCGTCGCCATCGCCCAAGCGCTGGTGTCGGACCCCCAACTACTCATGTTGGATGAACCGCTCGCCAATCTTGATCTGGCCAGCCAACGCGCCACAGTGCACGTGCTCGCCAAACTCAACCGAGAACTCGGCATGTCCATTCAAGTAGTGGCGCACGATTTGAACATGCTTCTGCCGATTCTCACCGGAGCCGTATATCTGCTCGACGGGCATCCGCATTATGCGAAGATGAACGAGGTGCTGGATTCGAAGCTGCTCACCCATCTATATGGCACCACGGTGCAGGTGGTCACCACTCCCCAAGGAGATATGTTCGTCACTCCAAGCGAGGATGAGCCCGATGACATTGACGTCGACGCCCACGCGCCGGAGGAAATCGCAAGATTCCACCAACACAACCGCATTTCGCAGGAGGCATGATCATGAACGAAACCGCTTTCTCCTTCGATCCGGATTGGATGGGCACGCTGACCGCGCCATTCATGACAAACGCTTTCCTCGCCGGCCTGTGCATCGCCTTGGCTGCTGGAGTGATGGGTTACTTCACCATCGCCCGTCATTCCACGTTCGCCGCGCATGCGCTGGCGCACATCGGACTGCCAGGAGCGACCGGAGCCGTGCTGTTGGGTCTGCCGGTCAGTGCCGGTCTCGGCGTGTTCGCTCTCGGCGGAGCATTGGTGATCGGCGCACTGGGCAAAAAGGCATCGCAACGCGAAATCGCCACAGGAACCGTATTGGCGTTCGCCACAGGCATGGGTCTGTTTTTCGCACGCTTGTCCAGTTCCGCCTCGCAGCAGATGCAATCGATTCTTTTCGGCTCCATCCTGACGATCACGGACGGGCAGATCGTCGGATTTGCGGTTTTCGACGTGTTGTTGCTGGCCGTTTTGGCCGTTATCTATCGACCGCTGCTGTTCAGCTCGCTTGATGAACAGGTGGCGCAGGCAAAAGGCGTACCGGTGAATCTCATGAACATCTGCTTCATGGCCATTATGGCCGGTGTGATCACCATCGCGGTGCCCGCCGTGGGCACATTGCTGATATTCGCTCTTGTGGTCACGCCCGCCGCGACTGCGAACATCATCTCACGGTCCCCATTCGCCGCGATGGTCGTCTCCACCGTGATCTGTTTGATCTCCATTTGGGGTGGACTGTTGGTTTCCGCCATGTTCCCCGCTCCCCCAAGCTTCATCATCGTGACGATTTCCACACTGTTCTGGATTGTCGCCAAAATAATCGAATCGGCACGCCGCAGGTAGCGAAAGTATCAGCCGATCGGTTCCACCAAGGCGCTGGCGATGGCCGCGATGCCCTCGCCCGAACCGGTGAATCCCATGCCGTCGGTAGTGGTGGCCGTCAGCGACACTTCACAGCCGATGGCATGGCTCAACGCCTGTTGCGCCTCGTCACGACGCTTGCCGATTTTCGGACGATTGGCCACGACGACCACGCTTGCGCTCACCGGCCTCATGCCATGCGCACGCAAATACGCAACCGTCGCGCGGAGCATCTCGTCGCCGTGCTTGCCGGCACCGGCGGAATCGGAACCGACACCGAAAAGCATGCCTATATCACCCAATCCGGCTGCGGAAAGCAACGCGTCAATCAACGCATGGGCTGCGACATCACCGTCCGAATCACCTTCGATGCCGTCACCATCCCAACGCAAACAGGCAAGCCATAACGGCTTGCCTGCATCATGGGACGCGAATCGATGGGCGTCAAATCCCTGACCGATACGCATGGAAATTCCCTTACTTCTTCTTGGACTTCTTGTTCTCCGCCTCGACGCGCGCCAAAGTGTCCATGGCCGCCTCTTCAGGAGCTTCGGTGTGATGATCCTCGTCGCCAGGGCGCGGCGCTTCATAACCAAGGTTCACGTCAAGCAGACGCTGGGCCTCATTCTCATCAAGATGCTCCGACAACGCGATCTCGGAAGTCAGGATGCTGCGAGCCTTGGTGAGCATGCGCTTCTCACCGGCGGACAGCCCATGCTCGTCGACATCACGCTGGGCGAGGTCTCGCACGACTTCGGCGATTTTATTCACATCGCCGGTGGCGATCTTCTCAACGTTCAGCTTGTACCGGCGGGACCAGTTCATTTCCTTTTCGATGATCGGAGTACGCAGAATCTCGAAGACCTTCGCGACCTCCTTGGCGCCGACGATGTCTCGGACACCCACTTTCTTGGCGTTCTCCACCGGAACATTGATGACCAGCCCGTCGGACGACAGCACCGACAGCTGCAGATATTCTCGGGTCACACCCTTGACCGTTCGCTCGGTGATGGCCTCCACCTTCGCTGCGCCGTGACGCGGATAGACGACCATGTCGCCGACCTTGTAACCCATGAATCCTCCGTGAAAAGCTTACACAAAACCCGAATTATTGTGCCATCAGGGTTGGACTTGCCTAAAAATCCGCCAAAAAACCAAAAAAAGACGCGACACGGGCCAATTTTCAAGCATTTCATGCTTACACTTTTCCCATGGCTACAGAATCCAAGATCAAAGAAGATAGCGTTGCCGTTCCTGTTGCACAGGGCGACCTGGATGCAGTAAGCAACGGTACGTTCTACAATCCACACGAGGTGCTCGGCGGGCATCTCGGCCCCGACGAGCATGAGGATGTCGTCACGATCCGCGTGCTTCGTCCGTTGGCGAAATCCGTGACGATCATCACCGAAAATGCCCGAACCCAGGCGGTGCATGAACACAATGGCGTTTTCATGGCACTCATTCCGGCCATCAAGACCGATGACGGCTTCGACGTGCCCGATTATCGCATCAGCACCGAATATGAAGACGGTTCCACCGTGGTGTCCGACGACCCGTACCGTTATCTGCCCACCATCGGCGATTTGGACATGTACCTGTTTGGCGAGGGACGCCATGAGCGCCTTTGGGAGGCTTTGGGAGCGCGCGTGCTGCGCTATGACGATCCGTTGGGCTCCAATGACGGCGTCAAGGGCGAACAGCTGGTGGGCACCGCATTCACCGTGTGGGCTCCGAATGCCCATGCGGTACGTGTGGTGGGAGATTTCAACGGCTGGAACGGACGCACCCACGCCATGCGTGAACTGGGCTCCTCTGGAGTCTGGGAGCTATTCATTCCTGGTGTCGAAGCGGGAACGATTTACAAGTATGAGATCCTCAACGCCAACAACGAATGGGTCATGAAGGCCGATCCGATGGAGCGTTCGCATGAGATTCCGCCGCGCACCGGTTCCATCGTCGTTGACTCCGTCCATGCGTGGCATGACGAGAACTGGATGGACCAGCGAGCCAAGACCGACCCGCACAACGGTCCGGTCAGCATCTACGAGGTCCATGCCTCTAGCTGGCGCAAGGATGTGAAGAACTATCGCGAACTGGCCGACAAGCTGGTCCCCTACGTCCAGAAGGAAGGTTTCACCCATGTGGAATTCATGCCGCTGGCCGAGCATCCCTTCTCCGGCTCGTGGGGTTATCAGGTAACCGGCTATTACGCGATTGATTCGCGCCTTGGCGGCCCTGACGACTTCAAGTATCTCGTCGAGAAGATGCACGAGGCCGGCATCGGCGTAATCATGGACTGGGTTCCGGCGCATTTCCCGAAGGACGCGTTCGCCCTTGGCAGATTCGATGGCACGCCTCTGTACGAGGATCCGGACCCGACCCGTGGCGAGCATCCGGATTGGGGCACCTACGTGTTCAATTTCGGACGCCGCGAAGTGCGCAACTTCCTGGTGGCCAACGCCTGCTTCTGGCTGGACGAGTACCATATCGACGCGCTGCGCGTGGACGCGGTCTCCTCGATGCTGTACTTGGATTACAGCCGCAAGCCGGGCCAGTGGCATCCGAACATCTACGGTGGACGAGAGAACCTCGAGGCCATCGACTTCCTCAAGGAAGCCACGGCGACCGCGTACAAGAACAATCCGGGCATCATGATGATCGCCGAGGAATCCACCGCGTATCCCGGCATCACCGCACCGACCGATGCCGGCGGTTTGGGCTTCGGCCTCAAGTGGAACATGGGTTGGATGCACGACACCCTGCAGTATCTGCACGAGGAGCCGATCAACCGTAAGTGGCACCACAACGAGATCACCTTCTCCATGGTGTACGCATACTCGGAGCATTATGTGCTGCCGATCAGCCACGACGAGGTCGTGTACGGCAAGGGCTCGCTGTTCGGCAAGATGCCGGGCGATGACTGGCAGCGCTATGCCGGCGTGCGCGCGCTGTTCGCCTACCAGTGGGCCCATCCGGGCAAAAAGCTCTCCTTCATGGGCAATGAGGTGGCGCAGTACGGCGAATGGGATCATGACGGTTCGGTGGATTGGGATGCTCTCAATTGGCCTGACCACCGTGGCGTACAGAAGCTCGTCGCCGACCTGAACACCCTGTACAAGGCGTCTCCCGCATTGTGGAGCCAGGACTTCGATCCTGCCGGATTCCAATGGCTGACCAGCGATGACGCCGACCATAACACGCTCAGCTTCGTGCGTATCGGCAAGGATGGCGAGCAGATGGTCGTTGTCGTGAACTTCTCGGGCGAGGCATGGGAGGATTACCAGGTTCCGCTCACCAAGGGCGGCAAGTGGACCGAAGTGCTGACCACGGACGATAAGAAGTACGGCGGTTCCGATATTCACAACGGCACCTTCAAGGCGGTCAAGGGTGAGTATCATTCCCGTGATTGGTCCGCGAAAATCACCGTTCCGGCACTGGGAGCAGTATTCTTGAAGCCGGAACTCTGAGAAAGGCGGAACGCTATGCTCAATTCATCAGCACAATCCACAGTAATTCCACGTACCGTTCTGGTGGTCGAAGATGAACCGACCTTGGCCACCGCCATCGCGCAGCGCATCACTGCGGAGGGTTGGACCGCGCGCGTGGCTTCCGACGGCGCCAGCGCCGTCCAGGCCGCTTCCACACTCCGTCCGGATCTGGTCATCATGGATATCATGCTGCCCGTGATGGATGGTCTTGAGGCCACCAAGCGCATCGTGGCTGAACGTCCTGTGCCTGTGCTGATTCTGACGGCGCGAGACGACGAGGCCGACAAGGTCATCGGTCTTGGTGCCGGAGCCGACGATTACATGACCAAGCCGTTCTCCATGCGCGAGCTCATCGCCCGGTGCAAGGCGCTACTTCGTCGTGTGGACAGGGCGAAGGTCATCGCCAAGAACTCCGAAAACGAGAAACTGCTTGATTTCGGCTCTCTGGTCATCGATCCGGCCCAGCGTATCGTCACCGTCAATGGGGAGCAGGTGCATTTGACCCCAACGGAATTTGATTTGCTGGCCACTTTGGCCCGCAAGCCGAAGTCCGTGCTCACTCGCGAGAAGCTGCTCGAGGAAGTGTGGGATTGGGTGGATGCGTCCGGCACCCGTACTGTGGATTCGCATGTCAAGGCGCTACGTCACAAGCTGGGTTCGAAGACCATTCGAACCGTGCATGGCGTAGGCTACGCGTTCGAACCGCCGGAAGAATAGTATGATGCGCTAAGATTTGGTGGTATGCGTACCACTGATTCAAAACCAGGGCGTTCGGTCAATCCGTTGGATACCGAACGCCCTATTGGTTTGTTCTCTTCGCTCAAAATGGAATTGAGCGTGCTGATCACCATTTCCACCATCATCGCATTCATCATGGCTTGGTTCCTGCTCAAAGTCGGATTGAGCCTGTGGATAGCCATGCCGATCACCCTTGCCGTGGCTTTGGGCATCACCTATTTCTTCTCTAGAGGACTCACCTCTCCCCTGCGCGAGATGCGGGATGCCGCGGAAGCTATGGCGGACGGCGACTACACCGTCCGGGTGCATGTCGATGCCAACAGCCGCGACGAAGTCGGACAGCTGGCTTTGTCTTTCAATGAGATGGCGGAGGAACTGCAGCATGCCGACCAGATGAGACGGGACATGGTAGCCAATGTGAGCCACGAGCTGCGTACGCCTGTATCCGCGTTGCAGGCCATGGTCGAGAACATGGCCGACGGCGTTGTGGAACCGACCCCATCGAATCTGGAAAGCATTCTCAACCAAACGCACCGTTTGTCGGATCTGATCGCGTTTCTGCTTGATTTGTCCCGCATGGAAGCCGGTGCGGCGAGCCTGCAGATCGATAAATTCAATTTCGCGGATTTCATCGACGAAACCGTGGAACCGTTGGAAATCGCCGATGCCGGGCATGCCCACAATATCGAAATCCACGTGCCCGACGACATCGAAATGGAAGGCGATCAGGATCGTCTGCGCCAGTTGTTCACCAATATCATCGCCAATGCGCTCAAACACTCCGCAGACAATACCGCGGTGCTCATCGAAGCGCATGAAAACAAGGATTTCGGCACGATTGTGACGAATGTCGTCAACTTCGGCTCGCAGATTCCCCAAGAAGCGCGGTCCGATATCTTCCGTCGATTCGTCAAAGGCAAGACGGGACCAGGTACCGAATCGGGAGGAACCGGTCTTGGACTGTCAATCGCCCGATGGGCGGCGCAGTTGCATGGCGGCACGGTACGAGTGGTGGATGATCCGCGCGGCGCCGATTTCGAAATCACTTTGCCGAAATATCACATTTCCGATGACGAGTGACGATTTACGCCGTCAAAGGTCTGCCGGCCGGAGTGTGTGCCAACGCCAGCACGGTAATGACCAAAGCTCCCTGTGAAGTTAGAGCGTCAACACAACGACGCATGGTGGCTCCAGAGGTGACGATGTCATCCACCAGAATCACCGCCTTGTTTTGAAGGGTGACGCCAGGACGAACCATGACATGCCCCTTAAGGCGTTGCGCCCTCTGTTCCGTGCCCTTGGTCTCAACGGATTTGCCTTTGATTCCTTTGTTCGTCAACGCATCGCATACCTGTACGCGGAAACCTGTCCGGCACCGTAGAAACGCCGACAACCGTTTTGCCAGCGGCATCATGTGCCGTCGTCCGCGCTGACGCATGGAAGCAATCGACGACGACGCGGGAACGACCAGTATGGTATCGCAGATCTCACGAACGCCATCCATGGCGTCAATCACACCGGCGCGTTCCGCAAGCCTGCACAACGCATCCGAGAACGGACGGTCGCATTCCTCGTCTCCGTGGTCTTTCCATGCCAGAATCGACTGTCTGGCGGCACCCCGATACCATCCGCACGCGAACCATCGACCCATCTCAGCCGTTTCCAATGGTTGGGACAGTTCGCAGTCGAATGACGCAAGACAGGCATCGCACAACACGTCATCAGGCTTGTCGCATCCCGCACAGCCTCGTGGGAACAACAGATTCGCCATATGCGCGAATGAACCCGCCATCAGATTCACGCCGGCTCCGTCATCGGGACAATCTGGCAATGATCTCGCCGCATAATTTCACGGTATCCGCGGGACCGTTCACTTTGACAGCCCTTGTGCCGGCCTTCGCCGCGGGATAATCATTGCCGTCGGGTTCCATCCGGTCTCCGATGAACACGATCTGGCCGACCTCGATATCGAGAATATCCGCGAGTTCACGGACGGCGAACGACTTATCGACGCCACGCTGCGAGATATCAACACTGCTGGAGCCTCCAGGTCTTACTTCAAGATTCGGTAGTTCGGCAGCAACCGCACAGGCCAATCGGTTCTTCTTCTCGTTGGTGGGGTCCCAAGCCTCCTTGGCCTCGACGGGGGCAAGCTGCCCCAATGCGGAAAAGGTGATCTGACTGCCTCTGTCCTCGATGCGCTCGCCCCAGACATGAGTGGCCCAAATGCCTTGCTCACGAGCATTCCGTTCCAGCGATTCCTTCGCCTTGGCACGGTCCTCGTCGCTTAGATCGTGGGAGAACACTTTCCCCCACCGTTGCCCGTCCCACCGGTAGTAGCGGGTTCCGCTGGTCGGCATGAGGTGAAGTTTCGACTTGTCGGCATGGTCGGACAGCCTGTCCACCACCTGACTTTGCAGCAACGAGTATTTGCCGCCGGTGATCACCGCGACGTCAATCAATGATGTCAATGCAGAGAAGCATTCGGCCATGTCCGCTTTCATAGGTTTCTTGGACCGCGCCAACGTGTTGTCGAGGTCAAACCCAATCAGCCGCGCGCCTTCGCACAGCATGTTGACATCAACGATGTTCCAATAAGGTACGGAAATATCCGCCATGATCATTTCTCCCCTTGTCGAGCAGCCCATACCATGGTATCGCATGTTTCGAATAAGCCCTGATAAGGTAGAAACCATGCAACAGATGCCTTGGGAGACCCCGATATACCGCAACCGCCATGGACGTGGCACGCGTACGCCCATGTTTGGTACCAGACTGCCCCGGTACCGTACCAGAAGCGGTATGTTCGACGATATGCTGGTGGCGCAAATCCGCAGACTCAACGGGGCATGGCCTGAGCTCATAGCTCCGGTCCAATTCGCTGTGGAGGATGTTCCGCCATCCGATCCCGCGCCTTGGGAGGACGTTCCGCATCTTGGATCGCAGTCATTTCCCGCCGGGCACGGCATTCCACCCCGTATCGTGCTGTACCGTATGCCGCTGCAATCGCATGCCCGTAACCGTATGGACCTGCAATTCGCAATCAGGGACGAGGTGGTCTCACGTCTGGCGGAAATCTACGGACGCCGTCCGGAAGAAATAGATCCTGATTGGGGCATGTGACTTTCAACGGACAACAGTCATATCCTGATTCGCCCAGACCTGCTCTCTGGCCTCCTTCAAATCGACGGCGCCGATGATGGCAAGTCCGGCGAGTTTCGCACCGGACACATCTTTCTGTCCGACACGAAGATTCCAGACCACGGCTTGGGCGGGATCCTTCAAACGGATGGCGGCGACATCGCCATCATTAATATCGGCGATGCGCACCGACGTCGAAGCCGAGGGACGGATGGCGATTTCACGCCTGTCCACTTGTTTGCCGTCCGTGTCGTAAGCCGTCATGATCGCTGTCCGATCCTCATCCGCGGTGTTGACGAAGCCTACCGTCGCGGTGGATTGGTCAGGAACCGCGATGGCGGAGATCTTCGCCGGAGCGGACGCATTGACTAGGGCGAAATCGGATTGTCCATCGGGGCCATCGTCTGAAATCTTCGCCGTGGCAGACACCGGTTCGGAAGCGGCTATGGCGATGCCAGTAGCGGATTTTGGAACGTCTCCAAGATCGATGGCGGACGCGCGGTTCGCCTTCAGCTCCTGCTGATTGGTCTGCTGTGCCCCCTTGGAGTCGATCCAGGATACGGTGACATCCGTTTTGCGGGACGTATACAGGTACAGTGTCGCATGATCTCCGCCATTCAAGCCGTAGAGGGCCAGAGATTTCGCGAAAGCGTTATTCGGAAGCGCATAATCCGATCCCCTTGGGGTCAATCCGTCCATGGAGACGGTGCGGACGATTGCGGCCACAGGAGTGTCAGTTCCAGTCACCGTGGCATACAGCGCGTCTTGGCCGGAAGCAGCTGCGGAAAGATTCAGTACCGTTTCTTTGCCTGAGGCCACGGTCAGCGTCGATCCGGTGGAGAGCGCCAGCGCGCCGGATTTGTCGGAGCCCCAGATTCTGATGGTCACCGCTGTGTCCTTGGCGGAGGGATTGGCCACAACAAGCTGTTGCGTCAAGCCGGTCTTCGTACCGGAAAGCAGGAACGCCTGTTTCAGCGCCGGCACGACGCAGGAGGCTGCTGATACGCCCTTCAAATCACCGTCCGTGGCCCATGACATCACTGAGGAAACCGCGCCGGTACCGTTCGAAGCCGTCAGCAGACGCGTGTCTTGCAATCGGGAGCCGTCATCGACATTGCCGGAAGCCACAAAGATGTCATCGGACGAGTCGTCTTTTTTGTCCAGCATCGACACGGATGCCGTCATGTCGGCTCCCATCGAGGCGACGGATGAATGGAACACCGAACCGAAGGCGGCGTATCTCGCGGAAGACGCGATATTGCCGTTGGATGCCTGGTATTCGCTATCTCCATAGGCATCGGTATCGGCAATGGTCATGCGAGACGGGCAGTACGTCTGCCGCTGCCGGGGGCTGACGGTACGACCCACCGAGGAGCGTTCCACCGTGGGCGTGTCCACATGCAGCCATGATGGCCGGTATATGAGCGTCACGGCCATCAGGACCACGATGAGCAACACCGAGATTACGGCAAGCGCAATACGCAAAGGCGTATTGGGACGAGAATGTCTGCTCATGCTTCCTCCAGACCCTGACGACGAATGCGCGGAAGCGCCACCAGGCAATACGCTACAAGAACGACGCCCATGCACCACAGCCATGAACGACGCCACACACTTGAGCCGGCCTTATCAAGCCCGCTTCGATCGATATGCTGCTTGGATAGATCCTGAACCGTCAAACGATAATACGTGCCATTATCCAGACTGACGACATTCTGTGTCCCGTCGGAGGCTCCAATGTTCGAATTGAGCTGGTTCGAGGCCTCTCGCTGCGCTTTGTCGCCGTTCTGCTTGATAACGTAAATGCCGCCGAAACCCAACTTGCCAAGCTCGTTGATGGCATCGGAATCGGCATTGGCCAGCAACTGGGCGCAATCCTGCGCAATGGTTCTGCTGGACCCGTCGGAACGTCCCGAAACCACTTCGACGCGTTGCGCGGGAGAGCTGTCAATCAAGTCGCCACGACCGGTACGCATCACACTGTAGCTGACCGATTCGGCGCTATCGGCACGCAAGGCAAGCACGCGACGTGCATCATCCTGCCCAAGGAAATCGGTCGCCACCATCGGCAGTCCAGCATCGCTGGTCTTTACCTGGCTGTGATCGCATTCGACATAGTTGAATCCCGCACAGGCCACGACGGAGACGGCCAGCAGGCAAACCAATACGGCACGACCCACATGCGAGGCAATCGACACTGCCTTCGAGCCGCGTCCTTCGATTTCGACGGCGCCGGTCTTCTCATGCTGTCTCAGCATGACGAAACGTCGAACCGCGCCGCCCGACATCATGCAGATGCAGGCGAGCAAGCCCATCATCGCATATGTGGTTCCCGGAAGCATGGAACCGGAGACCGGACCATCCACATCGACGGCCACCGCAATCGCCACGGACAGCAAGGCCGTCGCCAATCCCGCGAACACGGCGATCCACATCATACGGGACACGCGCAGCACGAAAGGCAACACCAATGACACCGCGGCCAGCAATACGATCAACGCCAGCATGGAAACCGCCACATACCGCCATGCGCCACCGTCGGCGCCGATGCCGAACACCCGCAGCAACAGATCGGACAGATTCGCGACGACCGGTTTGCCATCATGCGTGGAGGAGGGCAGCATGACGCTGCCGAACAGCTGACGCCATGTACCGTCGGAAGCGAAACGAACGGCATTGACCAACGTCGGCGCGCATACGAACGCCGCCGGAAGCGGAATCAGCAGCAACGCGGGCTTATGGGAGCGGACGAACAGCAGGAATCCCAGGAAGGTGAGCATCAGCGGCAGCAACAACTGCGGCTGCGCGGCGACGACCGGAATGAAACACAGCGCCGCAACCGCCGCCGCCTGGACCGACGCGTGGGGATTGACCAGATCCTCCGTCCGATACATGCCGACCGCACGGAACGAGAAGGCGAAAGCGGCCGGAAGAAACACCATGACCGTCAGCATCGTGACATCCGCGTCATCATAAAGTCCCATGGACAACGCCAACGCGAACCACGCCAACGCGACCACGCAGCGCACCGCATCCGAGCGGGTGAAGATGCCGGCCAGCGCCCAGAAGGAAAACACCATGAGCGGGGCTGCAAGGAAGAACATCAGTCCGACAGCTCCGGCAACATGTCCACCAGTGAGCACCGACGCCAGCGCAAGCACCAACAGCCATGGCGCGTTAGGCGCACTGATGCCCGTGCCTGAGGCATACGACCATGACGTGGTCGCGGTATGAAGCAACTGGGTGAAGCTCGCGCCCGTGGGCAACAGCTGTGCGGAATACATCGACGCACCCGAACATACGGAACGAAGCACGTCCCAATACAGCACGACTATCCATATGCCGGCAATCAGCGCCGCGCCGAAGGCCAATCCCCATCTACGCAGCAACCGTTTACGCAGATGGTCCTTCTCAAGAGGACTGAGCAGCACGACATCCCTCTGGTCGTGCAACGCACGGCGACGGTCGAGCCATTCCCTGACCTGCCGATGATTCGCAGACAGCGTGGATAGCGATTTAAGCGTGACCTTGCTTTGCCTGCGCAACCGCGCATGGGCGCGCCAAGCACCCCGCAGACGCAGCAGCGCACGCCACGGCATCGCCAGCTCGCAGCATGCATGATACGGCTGTTTGCGCGCCAAGCAAAGCACGGCCAATCCCAACGACTGGATGATGGACCACAGCCAAAGCAACGGCCACCATGAACGGTGCATGTCAGTGTACGCGTATTTGGCATTCGCCTCGCGTACGGCAAGATACGGATCGATGCGACCGTCCTCGTCTTCCACAGGGCGCCCGTTCTTGGAACGGATTCCTTCGAATCGGGCTCTTCTGTGGGCGATGCGAGCCTGGGGAACCACTACGACACGCCCACCGCCAAGACATATGCGGCGGCACAGGTCCGTGGATTCCGCGAAGGTGCCGAACCAGGGGTCAGCCCCTTCGAACGCACGCAACGTAGCCAACGGCACCAACGCGCCCGATAGGGAGACCGACAGCACATCCTGACGCCCGTCATATTGCTCCTGGTCAGGCTCGCCGTCGACCACCAAGGAAACGACATCATGGTGCCCGGCATACAAACCCACATTGTGCAGGTTCTTCGCCTGCCAATCCAACTGCTTGGCACCGAGCAGCGCGGCTGTCGGCGTGTTTCTCCACGCATCCAGCAATGTCTCGAAGCACCGGTCATCCGCCGGCCGCGAATCGTCATGCAAGGTCCACAACGCGCGGATGCCGGCATCAATGCCGATCTGATCCATCGCACGCGTTACAGCGTCCATGAAGGACGCCGCCTGCTTCACTCCCACCAGAATGACCCTCACCGTTTTGGCTTCCGGCACTTCCGTAAGCACATCCTGTGATGAGTGAATGACTTCGAAGGTCATCTGCATGGGCTGCTCGATCTGCCCCGTGCAATCGGCGATAACGATCATTCCTGGAAGCATGCGCTGCGCAAGCACCGCTCCAACGGTAGAAGCGAGGAATCGAAGGTCATGCTGCGCGGTGATCACCGCAGCCACGGACATATCGACGTCCTGCCGATGCGTATACGGTCTGCTGTTCAGCACATCGGTCACGATTGTCTGGATATCGCTGCTGGCGTTAGAATTCATAATTTAAGTGTACGCACGGGACGCACCATGCCTTCAAGCCCGTTCCTTGTGCTCTTTTTTGTAGCGACGACGCTCACGCTCGCTCATACCGCCCCAGATGCCGAAACGCTCATCATGGTCGATGGCCCATTTCAGACACTGTTCACGGACTTCACACTGGGCGCAAACCCTCTTCGCATCCCTGGTGGAACCGCCTTTTTCCGGGAAGAATGCTTCGGGATCGGTCTGCGAGCACAGCGCTTTGTGCTGCCAAGACACGTCATCATCCCGCTTGAACAAACCCCACAGTTCAGCAAGCGGATTCTCAGAAGACTCATCAGTCACGCCCCACATGAGTCCTCCCATAATTGTGTGCGCACCTTTTATGCGCATACTTTCACACCGCTTCAAATTACACACACGCAATGTAATTTTGTCAAGTTTCCCCGTGTCAATGCCTATATTTCAGAAAATCCATGCTAAAGTTCAGCCCAATCTGGGGTCTACAGTCGCAGAATCGGTGAAAATCGGCCATTAACCCTATAATTGCCCATTTGGATAGTGGTAGGTTCTAAAAGCATTGCGTCAAACGCGCATCTCAATCAGGAAGGCAACACCGTGGCAACGTCATCAACCGGCAATAAGCTTCCTAACATCAATGGTCTTCAGGATGCGAAACCACGTCACAGCCTGGGATATCGCGTGCAGCATCACGTCAGGACCGCAGTCGCCGCGGCAATCGCCGCGACTCTGGTGTTCGTCGGCACTGCAGCTGCCGCTACTTGGATGGACGTCAATGGCATCATCAAGAACAATTCGGTCGGCGTGATCGGCCAGGGTTCCCTGAATACGGACGCATCCATCATCGATCCGAACTCCGGCAAGCCGATCGAGTTCGTGCTGATCGGACAGGATTCCCGTGACGGCGCGGAGAACCAAGCCATCGGAGGCAGTTTCGATGACGTCATCGGCAACCATCAGGCCGACACCGCCATGATTGTGCAGATCTCCGCCGACCGCAAGGAAATCAACCTGGTCTCCATTCCACGAGATTCCCTGGTGGACGTGCCTCAGTGCGAAACGTCGAAGGGCACGATTCCCGCACAGTATAACGTCATGTTCAATTCCATCTTCGCAGGTGCCTACAAAACCGGCGGAGATCTCTCCTCGGCGGCCAGCTGCACGCTGAACGCCGTGAACAGTCTCACCGGGTTGAATATTCAGAACTTCATCGTCGTGGACTTCGCCGGCCTGGTCAAGATGATTGATTCAGTCGGCGGCGTGGACCTGTGCATTCCGCAGAACGTCAACGACCCGTACACCGGACTCAATCTCGACAAGGGCATGCACCATCTTGACGGCGTTGCGGCGACGCAGTACGCCCGGATCCGTCACGGCATAGGAGACGGATCCGACACCTCGCGTACCACACGTCAGCAGTATCTCATCAAGCAGCTGATGAGCGAGGCGCTCAGCAAGAATCTGTTCACTGATACCGCGCAGCTGTACCAGCTGGCGAAATCCGCGCTGAAATCGCTCAACATATCCCAAGGCATGGCTGATACCGCGGCTTTGGCGGGACTTGCCATGAGCCTGAAGAATTTCACCATGACCAACCTGCAGACCCAGACCGTCCCCGTGGTCCCAGCACCGTCCGACCCCAACCGTTCCGTCTGGACCGACGAAGCCGACAATCTCTGGGAGAAGATGCGAGCGGGCAAGCCGATTTTCGATACCGCCGATTCAAACTCGGGCGACTCCTCCGACACCAGTTCAGATAATTCAGCCAGCTCCGACGATTCCGGCACGACCGACAGCAACCAGTCGGACACCACTGCCGAGACTCCCGATCCCGTCACGGGACTGATCACCAAATCCGACGGCACGTTAGTCGATCCAAGCACTGGCGGCACCGTCGACCCGGATGACGGCTCCATTCATGACGCGACCACGGGCCAGTACATCGGCCTTGCGGATCGATACCTTAATGCGACCGTATGTGCCGTTCCGGCAAAGAACTGACGTAGACCACGCAATCACGTCCCCTTTCAACGTATGACGCAGGGACGAATCTTTTTGGAGGAACCATGAGTGAAGGCAAAGGAGCAAAAGAGCCTACGAGCGTGCCACCAAGTTTCATTCCGTCATCAGGACGCAAAAAAACCATGCCGTCCACGGATTCCTCCCGCTCGCAAAGCGCACCGAGCCAGCCAGCGAGTTTCGCACCGGCGAAACGTTCCGACCATGCATCATCCGTAAAACCGGCCAAACGCACGGCGCGTCCTTCTTCCTCGGTTCCGCAAAGCTTCCAGCCTGCGGCACGGGCAACGAGCGAGACAAGAAGAAACCCTTCATCATCTCCGGTGTCCTTCGCTCCAGAACATACCCGCACGGCCAATCCAACGCAGCAGTTCCGGGGGTCATCCTCCGTCTCCACGGCGCTCCGATCTGTTCCATCCTCTCCAGCGACGGCTTCCGTGCCAAAAAGAAGACCTCGCGTCGGACGTATCGTCCTTTCCATTTTCCTTGTACTGATTCTCGCACTGGGAATAGGGGTATTCTCCGCTTGGAACTGGGTCGATGACCAGCTCAACAAACAGACCTGGCTGACATCCAAAGCGGACACCGCCGGCGAAAGCTGGCTTATTCTTGGCTCCGACGAACGTGAGGGCACCATCGGAGACGCCGGCGACGTCGAAGGTTTCAGAACCGACACCATTCTTGTACTCACCAAGCCGAAGACAGGATCGTCCTCGCTGATTTCCATTCCTCGCGATTCCCTGGTGGAAATCGATGGGAGCTATATGAAGATCAACGCCGTGGCGCAGCTGTACAGCCGCAAACAGTTGGTCAACGAGGTGGAGGACATCACCGGCCAGAAAATCAACCATGTGGCAATGGTCCGCTTCGGCGGACTCGTCAAAGTGGTCGATGCCTTGGGAGGCGTGGACCTATGCTACGACCAGAATGTGAATGACCCTTATTCGGGTATGAACTGGACCGCCGGATGCCACACCGTGGACGGCAACACCGCTTTGGCGTTCTCCCGTATGCGATATGCCGATGTGCAAGGCGATTTCGGCCGTGCCGCACGTCAGCGCCAGGTGATCAACGCCATCGTCAAGAAGGGCGCTTCCAAACAGACGCTCACGAATTTCAACAAGACCAAAAAGGTCGCCGCAGCGGCGTTGAGCTCCGTAACCGTGGATGAGAAAGCATCGACTTCCTCTCTGCTTCGGATGGCGTTGGCTTTCAAAAGCGCCTCAGGCAAGGATGGCATTTCGGGAAGCGTGTATTGGACCGATCCGGACTATTACGTCGATGGGGTCGGATCGTGCGTTCTGCTGGATGACGCGAAGAACATCCAGCTTTTCTCCGAACTCTCACACGGCACGCATTCCGCAGGAACCGTGGGCACGCTGGCCGAACAGCAAAACTGACGACACGCCGGAGGATGTGGATAACCCACATTCTCCGACCACAACCCTCATATTGGCTTGCGGCATGCCGCCGCTCTTGCCCATGCTGGCCGTATGAACAAAAAGGCCCCTCACCGTATAAGCGAACAACATCTCACTGTATTGAGTTGGAGCGCGCCTTTGCTGGCGCAGCTCATCATGCTGATTGTCATGTGTATGCAACGTCATTGGCTCTATGCGGCGATGCTCGCTCCGAGTCTGCTCGGCAGCGCATTGATGCTCATCACCATGATCATGCGCGTCAGGCATGAAGAAACGAACAGCAACACCATTACTGGAAGCGATTCGCCGGTTCCAACGCATCATAACGGAAACAAAATCGACCATGCTCAGCTTTTCGCCGACATGCCGTCCATAAGTTTTGAGCATCTGCATGGCCTGGACAACGACCCGCTCATATGGCGCACCATCGTGCGTAATTGGCTTGTCCGTTCCCCAACGAACGGCATCGGCATGTCAGAACATGGCATATTCCATATAGATCTGGCATCATCCGGACCACATGCCATGGTCGCGGGGACCACAGGCTCGGGGAAATCCGAACTGCTGATCAGTTGGTGCATGGCATTGGCGATTCGGCATAGTCCTCAAACCCTCCATTTCGTCTTTCTGGATTTCAAAGGAGGATCGACCTTCAACGCTTTGGAGCGTCTGCCGCATACCGTGGGCAACGTCTGCGATCTTGACCTCGCCCATGCCGTCCGTGCGCTGAACGCCATAGAACAAGAATTGGCACGCAGGGAGGCCTTGGTAAGTGCCGAACGCGTTTCCAGATTCGACCAGCTTTCCCATCCCCCTGCACGGCTCGTGGTGGTCATTGACGAATTCCATGCATTGCGCGACCGTCTACCCGACTATATGCAGCGACTCAATCGATTGGCGTCGCTCGGACGCTCTTTGGGTATGCATCTCATCGTATGCACGCAAAATCCCATGGGTCAGGTCCATGCCGATATGAAGGCCAACATATCGCTGAGCATCTGCCTACGCGTCACCGACCAAATGCAATCGAATGAACTGATCGGCACCAAGGATGCAGCTTTGATTCCACCGGCCTTCCCCGGTGCCGCTTACTGTCATGACGGCCAACGCACTGTTCCTTTCCGCTGCAGCGCGGTCCATGACATTGATTCCTTGGTGCATGCCATCAACACCGCATCGGCATTCAGCGGCACCACCAATCCCTCCCCTTTGTTCTCCGCGCCGCTCGCACCACATGCAGGCAAAGACGATTTGACGGCGCCACAGCGAGAGGCATGGCACCATGTGCCTTTTGCTTTGAGCGACGACGGTGTACTCATCTCCACCGCATTCCTTGACGTAGGACACGGCAACATCGCCGTGATTGGCGCATGCGGAAGCGGCAAAACCAATCTGCTGCTCTGCTGCGCCAGCCGTCTCTATGAATCCGGTCGCTGCACCATCCGGTTCACACGCAAGACGAACAGCGAATGGACCACCGACGACGGCAGAACATCGCCGCAGCACGAACGCACCATATGGTTCGTGGATGACGCCGACGAATTGCTCTCCCCTTTCGCAGCCATGCCCGAAGCCGATAAGCTCAAGACCGCACTCGCCGATCCGTCCGTCACGGTAATCGCAGCTGTGGAAAAGCCGCAAAGCACCCTACTTGAACGTTGCCTCACACGTGTTGCGTTTCCTTGCGGAGAGAGAGCCACCGATGTGATGATGGGGATTCCCAGCGCGGTTCTCGACGGTTTCGGCGTCGATGACTATGCCATTGCCGGGCGTGGGGTCTTCATCCAACAAGCACGGGCATGTCCCGTGCAATGCGCGGAATTCCAAGGATTCTAAAAAAACTTGGCTTCTTTTGCGAAAAAGTCTTGAAAAATCATCCGATTCGTGGTTATCTAAATAACGGATAGAACGCCACTTATGGCAAGAGGAAGGCGATTACATGAGCAGTGCTTTCGATTGGCGAGCCAAGGCCGCGTGCCGGGATAAGGATCCGGAACTGTTTTTCCCGGTCGGCAACACCGGTGCCGCCTATCAGCAAATCGAAGAAGCCAAGGCCGTTTGCCGTACCTGCAAGGTGATTGACGCGTGTCTGAAATGCGCGCTCGACACCAATCAGGACTACGGCGTTTGGGGCGGTCTGAGCGAAGACGAGCGGCGCGCGCTCAAGCGGCGCGCGATGCGTGCACGTCGCTCGCAGGCCATGCAGATGCAGGTCTGATTCTTTTCAGGGCATATGGAAGGGCCGGTCGGATTCGATGGAATCCGACCGGCCCTTCCATATGCCATTCCAGTTCTAGAGGTCAGTTATCTTGCGCGGCACGCAGTTTCATGTCGAGCACCACACGGGTACCACCACCGCGACGTGGCTCCCAATGCACCGTTCCGCCAAAATCATTGGTGACGAACGTGTTGATGATCTGTGTTCCAAGCCCTGATCCGGAAGAGCGAGCCATGCCATCATGCTCCTCATCCGCCAAGCCGGTGCCATCATCCTCCACCACCACGTTGAGGTTATTGCCACCGCGGCC